>RRZT012596522.1_pt1 | contig 14730 bp, 12 predicted proteins | sample 2165551 | NCBI WGS metagenome assembly RRZT01 (sample SAMN10456910, study PRJNA506462) | wastewater metagenome | biome: wastewater; feature: sludge; material: wastewater sludge; isolation source: wastewater sludge with Escherichia coli K12::gfp cells carrying plasmid... | place: USA: Moscow, Idaho... | reverse complement strand
TCTGGCGTTCCGGTGCTGATCGGAGCCGGCCTGCTCGGTGTACCGGGGATCGTCGTGCTGCTCGTCGTCGAGGTCGCGCGATGAGGCGGATCTGCGCCCTTTCCGACGCCGGCGTCCTCGTGGTGGCCCGCCAGGGACTCTCCGCGGGAGGCGCGGCCGCCTGCTCGCTGACCTCGCCCGACCAGCTACCGACACCTGCGCAACGCTACGGGTACGCGGCCTTGGTGGCGCTCGTGACCATCGTCGACGAGCACGAACCGGTGGGAGCCTCGTCCGCCAGCTACGACGTCGACGTCACCGTGCTCTGGAAGGGCGACCCCCTGCCCGATACCCAGGTGAGCGTGCAGGACTCCTCATGCGGTGAGCGCCGCTTCGACGTCGGGGACCAGGTGCTGATCGTGGCCGAGGACATCTCCAGTTCCTACGACCTGTCGACCGGTTGGGGCGACCCGAGCATCGAGGAGGTCACCGCGCTCGCCGGGGACGGCCTGACCGCCACGGGGGATCCGGAGCTGTTCGCACGGATCAACGAGGTCACCGAACCCACCCATCCCGAAACTCCGCCCGCCGAGCACCTGCTCGCCGCGATCGGGCCGGCACGGCTGGCCCTGATGCTGTACGCCGCCTTCTGCCTGGCCGTGCCCGTCGGGCTCGCGATCGGCCTCAGACCCATCACACGAAAGGCCTGACCATGCTCCGACCGATGGTCGCAACCCTGCTCCTGACCGTCTCGACCGTCGCCCTTTCCTGCCTCCCGGAGGCGGCATCGGCTTGCGACATCCAGCCGGTCGAGGACCCTCCCACCGTCGCGGAGCTGTTCGACGAGTCGGCAACGGTCGCCCTCGTCACCGTGGTCGACGAGCACGAGCCCGTCCTCAGCCACCACGCCAGCTACGACGTGGACTACACCGAGATCTGGAAGGGCTCGCCACTTCCGGGAGGCACGGTCGACGTCGTCACCCACTACTGCGGCGGAGGTCCGCGCCTCGACGTCGGAGACCGGGTCCTGATCCTGCAGTCGGACAGCTCGACCGGTTACCGGGTATGGGACGCCAACCTCTCACTGCTCGACGAACTCAGGCAGGCCAGGGGCGACGGTGCGACCGCGGCGACCGATCCCGAGCGGTTCGACCGGCTCAACACGCACCACCCCCTGCCCGTTCCCGCAGCGCTGGTCGACCCGCTGGGCATCCTGCCGACTCCTGCGCGCTGGCTGGTGGTCAACCTCGTCGGACTCCAACTCGCCGTCGCCGCCCTGTGCCTGGTACGCAGGACAACCTCACCTGCTTCGCACCGCGTCGTGGAGAGGGAAGCCCCTGGAAGGACGTCACAATGACCACCCGCGCCATCATCTCCCGGTGCCTGCTCGCAGCGACGGTTGTCGGTGCTCTCACCTGGGGCGCCGCCTCTCCCGCGTCGGCCTGCACCCCCGTCACGCAGGACCTGTTCGAGACCCAGTTCGCGCAGCGCCTCACCGACTCCGACCTGGTCGCCATGGTCGAGGTGATCGACGAGTCAGAGCCCTTCGGCGACGGCAAGGCCACCTACGACGTCGCCTACGTCGAGACCTGGAAGGGCGTACCACGGGCGGGCACGACGGTCACAACCGAGTTCGCGCCCTGCCACGAGGGGCCGCTGCGACTGGACGTCGGCGACCGGGTCCTGCTCGTCGAGCCGGAGGTCAGCGATGAGTACGCAATCAGCGCCCAACTCGACCACCTCCGCGGTCTCGTCGTGCAGAACCTCGGTGAGCCGCACCCGGTCGACAACGCGGGCGTGGAGCCAGCCTTCCGGCTGCCCGACCTGCGAGACGTGCGCCAGGTGATCGGCGCGACCGTCGCCCTCTCCTGGATCCTGACGCTCGCCTGACCGCCACCCGCGGGAGGGCACCTGGATCATTCGGCCGGGGCAACCTGGGTGGCCGCTCGCGGCGTCGTATGGTCAGGGTGTCGACGGCGACACCCGGCTGAGAAAGGCGGTGCCGTGATGCGCATCCGGACTGGTCTGCTCGCGCTGCTGATGGTGGCCGGCTCGATGGGGATCGCCTGGCAGCAGGCCGCACCGGCGGCCGCCTGCAGCTGCGCGATCTCGACGACGCGGGAGCGCGCCGACTTCGCCGAACTTGTGGTCGAGGGGACGATCACCGAGGTCAGGCCTCCGGGCGGGGTGATCGTCAGCAGCTCCGACCCGACGGTCTTCACCGTCGAAGTGGACCGGGTCTGGAAGGGCGAGGCCGCATCGACGATCGAGATCTCGACACCGTCGAGCTCGGCCTCCTGCGGGTTCGACGGCCTCAGGAAGGACACGACGCTCCTCGTCTTTGCCCGCCACGCAGACGTGATGGGTGAGCGGATCGACGGCTGGGGCACCACGCTCTGCGACGGCACCGGGACGAGCGACCCCCAGGTGACGGCTGATCTGACGGCGCTGCTCGGCGACCCGCTCGCCCCGTCCGACGGCGCTCCGCCGCCGACGCTCGTCGATCCGGGCACCGGGCACCCCATCGCTGTCGACCGGCCCGGCCTGGTGGAGGGCGTGCCGGGTGGCATGCTCATCCCGCTGGCCCTCACGCTGGGGGCGGGCCTGCTCGCGGGGCTGATCGCCTGGCTCCGACGACGCGCCTGAGCACGCGCATCGCGACGCAGAACCCCTTCACAGGAGATACTGCTGGGCATGGAAATGCTTCCCATGACGTTTGCGGCCGGCTGGGCCTCAGGCATCAACGCCTATGCGACGGTGCTCGTGCTCGGCCTGCTCGGCCGCTTCCTCGGCGTCGACAGCGTCCCCGCCGGGCTGCAGCGCACCGACGTGCTGATCATCATGGGCGTGCTCGCCGTGATCGAGCTGGTGGCGGACAAGATTCCCGTCGTCGACTCGATCTGGGACGTCCCCTCGACCGTGATCCGTCCCGTGGCGGGAGCCGCGATCGGCGCTCTCATGGCGGGGGCGCAGGGCGACCTGTGGACCATCACCCTCGCCTCGGTCGGCGGCCTCACCGCGCTGGTCAGCCATCTCGCGAAGGCGAGCATCCGGCTGGCAGCGAACAGCTCCCCGGAGCCGGTGACCAACGTCGGGGCCTCCCTCGCCGGCGATGTCGGCGTGGTCGGCGTCACGACGCTCGCGGTGCTCTACCCGGTGGCGGCCGCCGTCGTCGCGGGCATCCTGCTGATCATCATGGTGATCCTTGCCATCGTGCTGCTGCGCTTCGCGAGGAAGGGCTGGCGTTGGCTGCGCAACCGCAGGGCCCAGCGGGAGCCGAACCCAAGCCTCTGACTGTGATGCGGGAGGCTGCGATGAGCCAAGGTGCACAGGTCAGGCGGCGTGTTTGGGGCCCGGCGCCCAGCCCATCGGCATCTTGACGCTGAGCCCGTTCGGCTCGACCGAGACGCGCACCGCGCGGATCTTGCCGAAGGGGTCGCCGTCGAGCTGAATCTCCTCAGGCTCGCGCAGCACGAGCGTGACCTCCTTGGCCTGGCGGTAGCTGAGCTCCTTGGCGTTGTCGTCGCGGTCGCGCCACTTGCGGGGCTTGACCTTGCGCAGCAGGGCGTTGTCCACCAGCACCCGCCACGCGAGACGGAACCAGCCGAACGGCCCGCTTGGCTGGGCCGCGACGATGTCGAGCTGGCCGTCGTCGACCGAGGCGTCCGGCATCAGGGTGACGTTGTGGCCGATTGTCCCGACGTTGCCGACGAGGATCGTGTGCACCTTCGCCTGCTTCGGGGAATCGTCGTCGACGCGGTACTGGATCAGCATCCGACGGTCCTTCAGCAGGGCGGTCATGCCGGCCTTCACGTAGGCGAGCACGCCGACCTTCTTTTTCAGCTCCTCGTCCGTCGACGACATGATCTGGGCGTCGAGGCCCATGCCCGCGATGACGACGAACGCCTTGCGTTCCTCCTCGCCTTCGGGACGCTTCCAGTCCACGAAGCCGAGATCGATGTCGCGATTGGGGCCCTCGAGCGCGATCTGCACGGCGGCAGGGAGGTCGATCGGCAGCTTCAGGTTCTTGGCCAGAAGGTTGCCGGTGCCCTGCGGGACGAGCGCCAGCGGCACGTCCGATCCGGCGAGGCCCTCGGCGACCGCACGGACCGTCCCGTCACCGCCGACGGCGATCACGACGTCGCAGCCGTCCTCGACGGCCTGTCGCGCCTGTTCGGTGCCGGGCGAGCCCTTCTCGGTCTCGTACCACCTGGTCTCGCTCCAACCCGCCTTCTTCCTGGCGGGCTCGAGCACCTCGTCAAGCGCGTCGCGCTTGATCTTGGTCGGGTTGTAGACGACTGCAGCGTTTGGCATCTGCCCATTCTGACCGATGGTCGGCTCTCGGTCAGCGGTGATCTGACGAACGCTCCTGCCACACGGCAACCGTCCACGCAGGCAGTTCAACGGCGCCGGAGACCTTCGGGCCCTCGCCCTCCGGCCAGTAGTTGCAGTGCGACTCCTCGCTGACATCGGTGTTGATCAGCGCGCGCCAGGTTCCCACCTCCAGTTCGGGGGCGGTGAACGTGATCGGCACGCTCGCCATGTTGATCATCACCCAGAAGTTGTCGCCGGGAGAGTTGATGTAAACACCCACTGCGCGGTCCCCGTCAACCGGGTGGCCCTGGCCGGACGGGGTGCGGAAGAGGTAGGACACGTCCTGGTCGTCGGCGAGCAGATCGCCCCAGTGGTTCTGCTGGAGGGCGTCATGCCGCTGGCGCAGGTTCGCGATGAAGGTGGCGAACCGGAACAGCCCGTTCACGTCGGCATCGGTGTCGAACTCACCGAAGTTGTCGTGGTACTGCGCCTCGACGCCTGCCTCGACGGGCACCCGCTGCGGGGCGTTGGTCGGGATCATGGCGTAGTTGTTGCACATGGCGAGCGAGTGCAGCTCCCACGGGTTGTTGTTGCCGTTCTGGGTGCGGCCGAACTCGTCGCCCGCGACGACCATGGGGACGCCACGCGAAAGGAAGAGGATCGCCCACAGGTTGCGGACGCGCTGGCGGCGAAGCGGCTGCGAGCCCCCCGAATCCCAGGAGAGGTTGTCGTCGGATCCGCCGTCGGACGGGCCGAAGGGGTAGGGCTGGTCGTTGTTCTTCTTCTGGTAGCTGACCAGGTCGGCCATGTTGAAGCCGTCGTGCGCGTCGACGAAGTTGATCGTCTTCTGCGCCCCACCCGAGGTGTGGAAGTGGTGGTAGTCGCCGTTGAACATGTCGACGAAGCCGGGCGCGTTGCCGTCGCCCTTGGTGAACCGGCGCACTGCGTCGCGGTAGCGGCCGTTCCACTCGCCCCAGCCCTTGGGGAAGTTTCCGACCTCGTAGCCCCAGAGATCCCAGGCCTCGGCGATGACCTCGATGTCGTTCTCGTTCGCGAAGTCGGCGATCGCCACCAGGAGCGGGTGGTCGCTGAAGACCCGCTTCTGATTGCCCCAGTCCTCGGGATCGGCGTCGCCCGGAAGGCGGCCGAGCACGGTGGCGAGGTCGAAGCGGAACCCGTCGACCTGCATGTCGTCGGTCCAGTACCTCAGCGAGTCGAGGACGAGCTGGCGCGCCACGTCGGAGGAGTAGTTGATCTGGTTACCGGTCCCGGTCGCGCCGTCGACGAGGGTCTTCGACTCGGTCATCTGGTAGTACTCCGCCGTGGCGAAGCCGCCGAGCGTCGTGAAACCGACGGTGTTGACGTCGCCTCCCCAGTTGCCGCCCTCGGCGGTGTGGTTGTAGACGACATCGAGGTAGACCTCGAGGCCGACGTCGTGGAAGGCCGAGACCATCTCCTTGAACTCGCGCGTCGGGCCGCCCCAGCTCTGGTCGTGGGCGTAGAGCCGGTTGGGCGCGAAGAAGTCCAGCGTCATGTAGCCCCACGAGTTGGTCTTCGAGTCGCGGCCCGACTCGGAGGCGTTGGTCTCGTGCACGGGCAGCAGCTCGATCGTGGTCAGGCCGAGCGCCTTGAGGTAGGGGGCGAGCATGCCGACGCCCTTGTAGGTGCCGCGGTACTCGTCGGGGATGTTGGCGACGGCGCCGAAGCCGGGCTCGTCGGCGAGCAGATCGCCGAGCCGGGTCGAGGACGGATGCGCGGTCGCCTGGTCGACGGAGACCTCGTAGATGGCGGTGCGCTCGCCCGGGATGTTCGGCTTGGCCGTCACCTCGGTGTAGTCGGCGATCACGACGCCCTTCGGCGCGTAGATGGCGGTGTCGATCAGGCGACGGGGCACGCCGTTGACGTCGTCGCCTCCGCCTCCGAATACGCCGTCGTTGACGCCGAGCTTCGCGAGCTTGTCCGTGTACAGGTTGTGCGTGATCTCGCGCGCGTACGGGTCGAAGAGGACCTTGTTGGGGTTGAACCGGTTGCCCGCCTCGTCGAGATCGGCGACGAAGCCTGCGGACGATCCCGGGGTCCAGTCCTCGTCATAGGTCCAGTTGGGGCCCCAGACGCGGTAGCCGTAGAGGGCGTTGAGCTGGAGGCCCTGGAGCTTGCCGCGCCAGACCCCGTCCTGGCCCTTGGCGAGGGGGAAGGAGGCGCTGGCGAACGCACCCATGGCCTCGGGGTAGATCTCGAGCAGGACTCGGGTGGCGACTGGCGCGTAGACCGCGAAGGTCATCCCTTCGGCCGACGGGTGGGCGCCGAGCGCCCAATCCGCGGTCGACCAGGAGGACTCGTCGATGGCGATGACTTCGGACATGATGCGAATTCTAGAACGTTCAAGCGAATTGACGTGATTTCCCGTCGTCGGGGGGGAATTCATCTCGGTGATGGACGCGGAGTCGGGGGCGGGTCACGGCGTCAGGCCGACTCCAGCTCGGCCAGCAGCTCGCGCGCCTTGATCAGGGCCTTGCCCGTCCCCTTGCGCTGGGCGAGCTCGCGCAGCCCCGGCCAAGCCTCGTCGAGTACAGGCATCCAGCCGTGACGCCTGGCCTCCACCAGTTGGGGCGAGAGGAACAGCGCGGTATCGAGCACGGGGTTGAGCCAGGTCGGGAGCCTCTGCAGCGATGCGGCGGCGCTGACTGCCTGCGCCAGCACCGGCCAGAGGGCGGGCAGCCAGGTCGGCTCGAGGTCGATCAGCCGCGCGAGGGGCCTCGGGTTGAATCCCTTCTCCAGCAGGAGACAGATCGCCTCGCGCACGCCGTCGGCGGTCGGGCGGGGTGCGGACTCGTCAAACCCGGACCATCGGTGCCCGGCCTCCCCCACCCGGGACCAGGTCACCAGGAGGGCGGCCACCGTCGCGACGGTCAGTTCCGTAGGCGTCACCTCGGGCCGGGTGTCGCGGACGGGGAGGCCGTCCTTCATCTCGATCGGCTCGACCCAGAGGCTCCCGTCGCGGGGCGTGAGCCACAGCCACAGGTCCGGATGCCGGGCCGTGCGTTCGGCGATGGAGCGCACCGGCAGTCTCCCCGCGAAGAGCTCGAAGTCGCTGACCCCGTTCCAGAGGAACCGTTCACCACTCGGGAGCGTCGCGTCGAGACAGATACGTTTCCATTCGTCCTCGACCAGCGTGAACCCCACGCCGTCGCCGATCACTGGCACCGCGGCGTCCGTCTGCGTCCACCTGCTGGTCAGGTCGGCCTCGGAACGCGGCAGCGGCGCCTGTGCCGGGATCGGGGCAGGCGTTGCGGCTGGGAGGTCGGCCACGAGGGACCGCGCGAGCTTCGCCGCACGTGTCGAACCACCCCGCTCGGCCAGGGCGCGCGCTCCCGGTAGGGCCAGCGCGTCGGCGCCGGTCGCGCCTGCGGAGACGGCGTGGCGGACGGAGGGGAGCATGGACAGCATCGCCTGGACGAGGTCTGCCGTCCCGGTGAGCAGTTTCGGCCGCTGGAGTGAGAGCGTGACGAGGTCGTCGAGCAGCGGCCAGACGAGCGCGAGCATCGACTCCTCGGCAAGCTCGAGGCAGACGCGGGCGAAGGCGGCGAGCGCGGTGGGCGTGGGGTGCCAGTCGAGCAGTCCGACGTCGGGAACGCCCGGGCGGAGGAGTCCGCGCTCCCAGGCCTCGCGCACGGCGGTGGTCAACTCGTCGCCCGCGGCGGGCGGATAGGCCCTCTGGGCGGCGATCAGATTCACCGCCATCCCCGGCGTGAGGGGGGCGGACCTTCGGGCCGCCTGACGCGCAAGGGGGCCGATGTCGACCCAGTCTTCCTGGCGCAGATCGATCCAGCCAGCGTCTCCCCAGCCAGGAAAGGCGTAGGCGTCCATGCGGTCGTCGACAAAGTGCGAGGGCAAGCGCCTCAGTGCCGCGGCCGGCCGGGTCTCTGCGGGCACGAAGCCCCAGTGCTCAACCTCGACGAGGGCGGGCTCCTGCTGGGGTTGGTCAAGGTAGTCAGCGGCGATCGCGCCCGCCGAGCCGCCAGTCTCTACGGCGACCCGCAGGCCGCGCAGCGACGCCCGCAGTTCCTGGTCGGCCGTTCGGTGGTCGGTCCGCATGAGGGCAAGGCCGAGGTCAGCCTCACTGACCGGGACGCCGAGGCGCTCGTACTCCTGCAGGCGCGCCAGGAGGTCCGCTGGCTCGATGCGCAGGTCCTCCCAACTCGGCATGGACACCAGGACGGGCAGTTCGCCGAGACGCCGCATCACCTGCGCCTCACGCTCCCCGACGGGGTCTGCGTTCCGGCTGGCACGGAGATGCGCCATGTTCCCGGAGCGCCAGTGACCGACGTGGGCCAGGCCGGGCGTCCAGCTCTCCTGCACCCCGGCAAGGGCCGACCTGCATCCCTCGAGGTCGGTGGCCGCCACTTCGTTGGCCAGCACGAGGAAGCGGTCGACCTCGACATCGTGGACGGAACCTCCACGTCCGAACAGGACGGCCGCCGCCTCGGTCAGCGCGGCGGGAGTGGGCTCGGGCGTGCTGAACCGCATTCCGTCCCACACGCGCGGCGCATCCTGCCACGGGACCAGTTCCTGGGGGTCCTGATCTGTCGGGGGCTCGATCCCCCACGCCGCCGTCACGGCCTTGGCGGCCTTGACGATCTGGTCGTCGCCGCTGACCAACTGCGCAGGGATGAGGGCCGAGGCGAGCTCGACCACCTCGCCGGAGGGCCGCTCACGCTGTGCCATCGCCCGCAGCAGGAGGAGGGTGGTCTTCTTGACCGTCGTGGGGAGCGAGACCGCGAGCACGTCGCCGAGCAGAGAGTCGTCGCCGCCCGCGATCAAGGCGGGAGCCAGTCGCCCGATGGGTTGGCTGTCGCCGTAGCTGAGCACCGACACGACGAGGTCGCCCCGCGCCAGGATCTCCGCGTCCGTCACCGACAGGTCATCGAGCACCCTGAGCCACAGCTTCCGGTCGACCGGCCGGGTGGCGACGTTCAACGCCGTGAACGCCAACTCGACGGCGACCCCTCGCCCGAGCCAGCCCTTCTCGACCGCCGGCGCCACGATCTCCTCCACCGCACCGTCCTGGAAGGCTTGGGCCGCGACGCAGGCCTCGAGATGCTCCTCGAACCGCTGGGACAGCAGCTCCGCGTCCGGCCACACCTCACCGGGGTCGCGGGGGGCGGCGTTTCCCGTCAGCACATGGGAGGCGAACCACGCCCATGCCCGCAGGTATCCGGGGTCGTCCGGAAGGTCGAGCCCGAGCCGGATCACCAGCGGGACGATCACCGGCCCCAGTGATCCACGCCTTCGCGCATAGGCCTGGACGAAGGCGGCGCCGCGTTCCTCCACGACCCTGATCAGGACCGGGGTCGCGCGCCTTGGCAACACGACCGCAGCGCGGGCGGCGCTCACGCCGACCCGGACCGCGAAGATGCCGAGCATCTCGTCGTTCGCGTCGACGGCCGTCTTCCATCGGTGGGTGCCGCGCTCCCGCACGTACTCTCCCCAGTCGCCCGACGCCAGTCCGCGGCGGGCGATGGCCTGCTGCTCCGGTGTCCCGAGCGGCAAGGTGGCGGCCTCGGAGACGTCGGCTGTGCCCCAGCCGAGCTCGTAGAAGACGGCCAGCGCGGCGGAGAGATCCGGGTTCTGCTTCACGTCACGCCCGTTCCCGGCTCGCCAGGTCGGCGGCGAGCGCATGGGCGCAGGGGCCGCGGCCGGTGCCGTGACGCAGGTACCAGGTGCAGGTGCAGGTGAGCGCTCCGTCGCCGCGCCTGACGGTGTAGCCGGGGCCGTCACCGGAGGTCACCCTCCACACCCCGTCACCGTCCTGCTGCACCGAGCCGGACTCGACGAGGGCGCGGGCCTTGACAAGGCGAGGGTTGTCCTTGTCGACGTGGCTGGGGTCGTGCGGCAGCTCGCGATGGAACCAGGCGTCGTCGGCCGTATCCCAGCCGACCCGGCCGGAGGCCGCGAGGACGGCCAGGCCGCCCCTGACCCGTTGCGTGGTCAGCCCGGAGTCACGTTCGAGGCGCCCCAGGTCGATGACCGGCTCGAAGGCCAGGAGAGCGGCGAGCAGGTCGGCGTCCTCCAGCGCCTGGGGACCGGCGAGCCCGGTCAGCAGGGATCCCTCGCCGGAGTGGCCGCGCCATGCCTCGTCGGTCAGGCCGAGGGTGATCCGGGCGCCGGGCAGGTCGACCGTGACGACGACCGACCCCTGTTCCTGCGTTCCATGGACGGAGGCACCCGTGACGTGTGGCAGCAGCCGCTTCAACGCCCCGAGCCGGTGCAGGCCGCGCACCTTGACGCCTCCGGCCGCTCGTCTGGGGCTGAGCTGTCCCTTGGCCGTGAGCCAGCCGTCGCGGCCGGTGGAGGTGACTCCGGGCAGCGCGGCGAGGAAGGCCTTGGCGAGCGGGCCGCTCAGCGTGAAGGCGTGCGGAAGCCCGTGGTGCAGCTCGGCCACGTTGCCGAAGGCACGCACCCATCTGGCCGGCATCTCGACCGGGCGCTCGGTCGCCGTCTCGTCGAGGGTGGAGACGGTCAGGCCTGAGGCGCCGATGTCCAGATGGAGGAGTTGGTCACGCGCGACGCGGCCGAGCGCGGCGCGGGTGGCCAGGTTGATGTCGACGTTGGTCGTGCCGTGGGCGAGTTCACCGGAGTCGAAGGCGTCAGGCAGCAGGTCGAGCCTGGCGTAGACGCTGTTGCAGGCGGAGAACACCTCGGCGCGGAGCCTGTCTCCGTGCGCCGTCAGCACGGGGTCGCGCTGGGCCGACGGCGAGAACTGGAAGTAGCGCGTCGAGGTGATGTCGGCGAGGGTGAGCAGGCCACGGGCGAGCACGAGCGGCTGGGCCGCGAAGCCGCTGAAGAAGATGGGTGACTCGGCCAGTCCGTCGGGAGTCAGTGCAGGGGCGAGCGCGAGCGCGAGGTTGTCGTCGACGAGGGCAGACGCATCGTGGAAGGCTCGACTCATGTGGGGAGTCTAGGCCACGCCCCCGACACTCCTGCTGGACCAGTCGAGAGTAATTACCAGGCGTCAAACTCGCCAGACTGCCGGTCCAGCCGAAGAAAGCCCCACCGCGGCGCTGGTGACGCCTCGTACCGAGAGGCGTCGAGGCAACCGCGTGCGATGAGACCGCTTCCGTGCTCGGCGCCCACTCGTGCGGCACGGCGCGCACGTCATCCACTCGACAAAACCAGCGGACTGCGGCGCCCCACTCGTGCTGGACCGCGCAGCGCAGCGCGACCGTCCTGCCGGTTCTGGGAGCGACGACGACGAGGCAACCGCCGGCGTGCGGCCAGAGCCGAGCCGACCACACCCGGAAGCGGGGCGCTCCCGCGCTGTGCGATGCGCCGCCAGGCCCGTGCCATGCATGCGCCAGGCTGTGCTCCTGCTGCCGAGCGCGGTATGGGTGTCACCATCAGTTGGTCATCGGGCACCAGGCTCCGGCGCCATCGACGGCCCGGATTTCACCCCTGTCATCCCCACGCGGGGGCTCGTCGAGACTGACCTGACGCCCTCCCTGACGCGGGCCGTTGCGCACTGCCACCTTGCCCGACGCCACCAGCCACGAGGGACGGCCCGGCAGGTCGGCCCGGTTAGGGTGTGACCATGCTTCGACACGTTTTCTGGGACCTTGGCGGCACTCTCGTTGACACCTACCCCGCGCTGGACGCGGCTCTGGCGGGCGTCGTGCGCTCGCACGGCGGGAGCATCGACGAGACCGAGGTGGCGAAGCTGACGCGTAAGTCGACCGGCCATGCCATCGAGGAACTGTCGTCCCGTTTCGACATCCCGGCCGAGGAGTTCGAGGCCGCCAACGAGGCGCTGAAGGTGGAGTGGTCGAGCGATCCCGCCCCCGCCATGGAGGGGGCCGCCGCGCTGATCGAGGCCGTGCGGGCCGCGGGCGGTAAGAACCTCGTCGTCACCCACCGCGACCGGTTCAGCGCGGTCAACCTCCTCGATGGGCTGGGGCTGGTGGTCGATGACCTGATCTCGACCGCGGACGGCTTCCCCCGCAAGCCCGACCCTGCCATGTACACCGAACTGCTCGAACGTCAGGGCCTTGATCCGGCCGAGTGTCTCGCCGTCGGCGATCGTCTCATCGACGCCGAGGCGGCCCAGGCGGCGGGTATCACGGCGGCGACGCTCGAGTCGTCCGCCGCTCCCGTCGACGACGCGGCCGAGCACTCGGTCGAGAAGCTGGAAGACCTGCGCCCGCTGCTCGGGCTGGAGCCGGCGGAGGTGTGACCAGGCCCTTTGGAGGCTGACCGAGCTGACGCGGTCCAAGATCCGCCGACGGCCGATGCGGCAACCCGGGCCGCGGCGACTGACAAGAAGCGTTGGACGGCTCGCGCACGACTCGTCGGCGCTCCTGCGTGCACAGAGCTACGGGTCAGGAGGATGGTGAGCGGTGCACGCGGGAGCTGGGTTGTAGCCTGACGCCGTGACGGATCAGCCTTCCCTTTCTGCGCTACGCCGCACCGTGCTGCTCGTGGCGTTGCTGAATCTCGGCTACTTCTTCGTGGAGGCGGGCGTCGGCTGGTCGATCGGGTCGGTCTCCCTGTTCGCCGACTCCGTGGACTTCCTGGAGGACACCGCGGTCAACCTGCTGATCTTCGTCGCGACCGGCTGGCCTCTCGCTCATCGGGCGAAGGCGGGGAAGACGATGGCCGTGATCATCATGGTCCCCGCGGCGGCGGCGTTGTGGCAGGCGGTCACGAAGTTCTCGAATCCGGAGGCCCCGGATGCGCTCTCCCTCATGTTGACGGCGGGAGGTGCCGTCGTCGTCAACACCGTGAGCGCCGCCCTGCTGCTGCGGCACCGCGATCACGGCGGGTCGATGTCGAAGGCCGCCTGGCTGGCGGCCCGCAATGACGTGGTGGTGAACCTCGGCATCCTCGCCATGGGCGTGCTGACGCTCACCCTCGTGCCCAACGCCTGGCCCGACCTGCTCCTCGGCCTTGGCATCGTGGTGCTGAACTTCCACGCCGCGAAAGAGGTCTGGGAGGTCGCGGAAGAGGAGGACCTCGCGGCGAAGGCCCTCGCGGGCGAGGTCGACGACGACTGAATGAGGTCGGGCGGGAAGCCAACCCTCATCCCAGGCAGGGCCGCAGACGAACGCCGTTGAGGTGAGGCTAACCGCCCATTCTGAAAGGTCGCGAGGTGAGTCTCGGCCATCTGGGTGTGAGTGCACTGATGAAATAACGAGGTCGCGGGCCGACCACTCTCGGACAGGTCAGGCGGGGGTGCGGGCGAGTACTCCGGCCATCGACTCCGGACCCCAGACCAGCTGCTGCGCTCCAGGGACGGCCAGAAGCGACACGGCATTGCCCTGACCGACCCAGAGGTAGGTCTCCGGGGAAGGCTGTTCGCACTTTTCGTACCCCGCGGCGGCCGCGCTGTCGGTGACGGCCTCGATGACGGCCGCCGGGTCCTCGTCGATCATCATGACCATCAGGTCCTGTGAGTCGGAGACGATGGTCGTTTCCGGGAGGGTGATCCCCTTCGGGACAACCACGTCCTGAGGGCCGACCTTGATCGAGTCGGAAGTCACCTCTCCGTCGAACGTCTCGTTGGAATCGGCGGGGGCCGGTGCCGTCGGGCATCGCCCGGCCTCGGGCTCGCCCGAGCAGGCAGAGAACGTGATCAGTGCGACTGCGGAGAGCGCTGCGGCGCCAAGGCGGGTGAACATGGGGCCAGTCTATGCGAGCCCCGTCCGACGCCCCTCGGCCCGCTCAGGCCGCCTGCAGGCCCACGGAGGCGACGCGCGGCGCGGGAGATGACTTGAGCACTTTCCGGGTTCGTTGCTCCTCAGCCGGGTCAGACCCGGCGTGTCGCTGAACCCGGGAAAGTGCTCATCGCGGCTCTCCCAACCGAGGAGTCAGGCGCTGACGGCGATGCCCTCGAACAGGTCGGTCGAGGGGACCTCGCTGTCCGGGAACGGCAGACCGTAGCCCAGCAGGTAGGTCTCACCGGAGCCGGGGAGCTCCTGCATGATCTGGAAGAACTGCCAGAACGGGTGCGTCGTGTCGACCTGGCTGCGGTAGTTGGCCAGCGCCTTGCGGCAGACCTCGAGCCAGGGGCCGGTCTCGATCACGGCGACGAACTTCGAGGGATCGGGCCCGAAGGAGTCCGTGTCGCGCTCACCGTCTGGCCACAGCTCGATGCCGCGCTCGCGCGCGATCTCATAGGCCTCAGCCCACCGCGTGGTGTTGTGGGTGTTCCACAGCACGCGGCTGATCTGCCACGGGTCGCCGAGGTCGGGACGGTGCGACGGCGAAGCTGCGAGGAGCGTCGCGTACATCGTCACCCGGTGTGCCTGGATGTGGTCGGGATGGCCGTAGTTGCCGTGCGGGTCGTAGGTGATCACGACCTGGGGACGGCGATCTCGGATGATCTCGACCAGGAGGTTCGCGGCCTCGAGCAGGTCGGCTTTCCAGAAGGCGTTGTCCGGCATC
>RRZT012430864.1_pt1 | contig 14730 bp, 15 predicted proteins | sample 2165551 | NCBI WGS metagenome assembly RRZT01 (sample SAMN10456910, study PRJNA506462) | wastewater metagenome | biome: wastewater; feature: sludge; material: wastewater sludge; isolation source: wastewater sludge with Escherichia coli K12::gfp cells carrying plasmid... | place: USA: Moscow, Idaho... | reverse complement strand
TTTTCCATGCTCGAATGAGCCTGAATGAAGTACCAACGTTTTTCCATTATCTATTCCAACGCAAAATCAGATCGTACAGCACCCATTCAATCAGTTTGTCAACACCCAGAATAAACAAGGCCATCACAAACACAAACAGGAACACCACACCCGCCATTTGCAAAACTTCTTTTCGAGTCGGCCAAACCACTTTACGGGTTTCGCGATAACTCTCTTTGGCAAACGCCACAAATGCTTTGCCGCTGGGCGACACAAAAAACACCACCGCAGCCAAGACAAAACCCGCCAACAACAAAAGCGATTTCAAGTACGCAGGTTGCAGCGGGAGAAATAAATACGCCACAAACGCGGCGACTAAAACAACGATCGGCGCCCAAACACCCCACTTAGAAGGATTGGCATCGACAACATGAGTTTGAGACATTGCCTCTCCGCTTATAAAATTTGAATAGCTGTTTTGACTGTGGCAGGGGCGGAGGGTCTCGAACCCCCAACCTACGGTTTTGGAGACCGTCACTCTACCAATTGAGCTACGCCCCTACAAACCAAAACTTAAATAAACATAGAACTACAAATAAAGAAGCGGGATTCTATCACAAAATTAGAATCCCGTCCAACCCTTTCAGGTTAGACCTGAAAGGTTACAGCATTACTTGGTAATTTTCGCAACCACACCCGCACCAACGGTACGACCACCTTCACGAATCGCGAAGCGCAAGCCTTCTTCCATCGCGATTGGTGCAATCAGTTCAACACTGATGGATACGTTGTCACCTGGCATCACCATTTCTTTGTCTGCTGGCAATGATACCGCGCCCGTTACGTCCGTGGTACGGAAGTAGAATTGCGGACGGTAGTTGTTGAAGAATGGTGTGTGACGACCGCCTTCATCTTTACCCAACACATAGATTTCTGCCTCGAAACCTGTGTGCGGTGTGATTGAACCTGGTTTAGCCAATACTTGACCACGTTCGACGTCTTCACGCTTGGTACCACGCAACAATACACCGACGTTGTCGCCTGCTTGACCTTGGTCGAGCAATTTGCGGAACATTTCCACGCCAGTACAAGTGGTTTTTGCAGTGGCTTTGATACCAACGATTTCCAATTCCTCACCGACTTTAACGATACCGCGTTCGATACGACCTGTAACCACTGTACCACGACCAGAGATTGAGAACACATCCTCGATTGGCATCAAGAATGTACCGTCAACCGCACGTTCCGGAGTTGGGATGTATGAATCCAAGGCTTCGCCCAAAGCCAAAATCGATGGCTCACCGATGGGTGATTGGTCGCCTTCGAGGGCCAATTTAGCAGAACCTTTGATGATGGGTACGTCGTCGCCTGGGAAGTCGTATTTTGACAACAATTCACGAACTTCCATTTCAACCAGTTCCAACAATTCTTCGTCATCAACCATGTCGCATTTGTTCAAGTACACGAGGATGTACGGTACACCGACTTGACGCGCCAACAAGATGTGTTCACGGGTTTGTGGCATTGGACCGTCTGCGGCTGAACACACCAAAATCGCGCCGTCCATTTGCGCCGCGCCAGTAATCATGTTTTTCACATAGTCGGCGTGACCTGGACAGTCAACGTGCGCATAGTGACGACCTTCGGTTTCGTACTCAACGTGCGCAGTATTGATGGTAATACCACGTGCTTTTTCTTCAGGTGCCGCATCAATGTCCGCGTAACCTCTGGCCTCACCACCGAATTTTTTAGTCAATACTGTGGTAATCGCCGCTGTTAATGTGGTTTTACCGTGATCCACGTGACCGATGGTGCCGACGTTGACGTGCGGTTTGGTCCGTTCGAATTTTCCTTTTGCCATTTTATGACTCCTTCAATTGAAGTGATGGATAATATAGATAAGATTTTTATGGTGCCCTTGGCGAGAATCGGACTCGCGATCTCCCCCTTACCAAGGGGGTGCTCTACCACTGAGCCACAAGGGCAACGGGGAAAACCTTTGCTGGAGCGGGAGACGAGAATCGAACTCGCATCATTAGCTTGGAAGGCTAAGGTTCTACCACTAAACTACTCCCGCATAAGCGGTATATCTGGGTGTCACGAAGATACACAGTACCCACGGTTTTTGGTGGAGAGGGCAGGATTCGAACCTGCGAAGTCTAAGACGCCGGAGTTACAGTCCGGACCCGTTGGCCGCTTGGGTAACCTCTCCTAAAACAGACCGCAATTATTACGGCTTGAGGTGTTTTTGTCAACCCATTTATCATGAATTCATCAATTTTTCCGCCGTTTTCGCCTATAATTTCGCCATCTCGTATCTTTTGTACCAAAACTTTTTTGATTGCACAACTATGTTTTCACCCCAACGCATCTGGAACGCATTTACCTTTACACGCCAAGGGCTCAAAAGCGCGTGGCAAACCGAAGCGGCTTTTCGCGACAATATTACCATGGTTATCGGCGCGCAATTGCTGTGCCTGTGGTTACAACCCCCGCCGTGGTTGTGGTTGATGGTGGTTTTTGCCAACGCACTGCTGCTGGTCACCGAATTACTCAACACAGGCCTTGAATACATCGTCGATCACATCAGTTTGGACAAGCACGATTTACTCGGGCGCGCCAAAGATGTCGGTAGCGCGGCAGTGTTTATCATGCTGTGTATGAACACCTTGCTGCTGGCGGTCGCCCTATACCAAACGTGGGTCAAATAAAAACGCGCCCGATTGGGCGCACATGAGCCATTGCGTGCTTGACACGCACAATCTCCTCAAATGGATGTGTGGTCATGTGTAGCCATAAGGCACAATCAATGTTTTTTCGCATTGCGCCCTGCCATTTATTTTTGCTCACAGCGACTTAGAGAATGTATTGACTTAAGTTTTCGTCCTCAATCAACTCGCCCAAACGCGATTCCACAAACGGCGCATCAATCACCACGGTTTTACCCGCATACTCATGCGCTTTGTACGAAATTTCTTCGAGTAATTTTTCCATCACGGTGTGCAAACGGCGTGCACCGATGTTCTCGGAACGCTCATTCACTTGACACGCCATTTCTGCCAAGCGTTGCACGCCCTCTGCGGTAAAATCAAGCGTCACATCCTCAACTGCCATCAATGCACCGTATTGACGGGTCAGGCATGCATCGGTACTGGTGAGTATCGCACAGAAGTCCTCGACCGAAAGCGACGAGAGTTCCACACGGATGGGAAAACGTCCTTGCAATTCAGGAATCAAGTCGCTTGGTTTGGACAGGCTGAACGCACCCGATGCGACAAACAATATATGGTCGGTTTTCACCAAACCGTATTTGGTCGAAACCGTCGTGCCCTCAACCAAGGGCAATAAATCACGTTGCACGCCCTGACGCGACACCTCGCCAGAGCCACCTGATTCGCGCCCACAGATTTTATCAATCTCATCGATGAATACGATGCCCGTTTGCTCAACAGCTTCTAAAGCATCGCGACGCACATCGTCCTCATTGACCATTTTATCGGCTTCTTCATCGACCAATAAACGCATGGCCTCTTTGACCTTCATTTTCTTTTTCGCGGTTTGCCCTTTGCCAACTGAGACAAACATCGCGCGAATTTGATCCGCCATTTCTTCCATGCCGGGTGGGCTCATCACATCAAACTGCGCATTGCCATTCGCACTCACATCAATTTCGATTTCGGTGTCGTCTAAATCACCTTCACGCAGTTTTTTACGGAATTTTTGCCGCGCCACGCCCTCATTATCGGCGCGTGAATATTCACCCGTGTTTAAATCACGTGCGGGCGGTAGCAAGCAGTCCAAAACTCTGTCCTCGGCTGCGTCTTGCGCACGGGATTTCATTTTTTTGGCGGCATTTGAGCGTGCGTTTTTGACCGCAACTTCGGTCAAGTCTTTGATGATGGATTCAACGTCTTTGCCGACATAGCCGACTTCAGTGAATTTGGTCGCTTCAACTTTAATGAACGGCGCACCCGCCAGCCGTGCCAAACGACGGGCGATTTCGGTTTTACCCACGCCCGTTGGCCCCATCATGAGGATGTTTTTCGGCGTGACTTCAACCCGCATGTCCTCTGCGAGTTGGCTACGACGCCAGCGGTTGCGCATGGCGAGTGCGACGGATTTTTTCGCGTCTTTTTGCCCGACGATGTGTTTGTCAAGTTCCGAGACGATTTCTTGCGGGGTCATATTGAATGCAGCGGGATGGTTCATCATGTTCTCTTTATGTGGTTTTCGTAGCCGAAGTCATTGCGGGGAAGAACCAAAAGGTTCGAGCAAACCGCAATCTTTCTGTTGTGGAGATGCCGTGTCCAGCACAGCATGACGGATTGCTTACAGTGTTTCGATGGTGTGGTTCTGATTGGTGTAAATGCAAATGTCACCTGCAATTTCCAAAGACTTTTTCACAATATCTGCGGGCGATAAATCAGTGTTGTGGAGCAGGGCGGTCGCGGCTGATTGCGCAAACGCACCCCCCGAACCAATCGCAATCAATCCATCTTCAGGTTCCAACACATCACCATTGCCCGTGATAATCAGCGATGCGGTGTGGTCGGCAACCGCAAGCATGGCTTCCAAACGGCGCAACACCCGATCGGTGCGCCAGTCTTTGGTCAAATCAATCGCAGCGCGAGTGAGGTGACCATTGTGTTTCTCAAGCTTGGCTTCAAAACGCTCAAACAAGGTGAACGCATCGGCGGTCGCGCCTGCGAAACCCGCCAGTACTTTGCCGTGGTAGAGTTTGCGGACTTTACGCGCTGTGCCTTTGACGATGGTGTTGCCAAGTGTGACCTGCCCATCGCCACCAATCGCGACCAAGTCGCCTCGGCGCACTGAGACGATGGTCGTGCCGTGGTATTGTTCCATTTGATTGTATCCTTTTCAAATTCTTGCGGTTATTTCACCAAAATCGGGGTGTTTGTCAAAAAAACAAGGGTGCTTCGTTACCGAGCACCCTGTTTATTTGTATCGCACATTATCGTCATATGACTGCTGGATTCATTGAATCAATCACCATACATTTTTTGAATTTTTTCACGGCGTTGTTGCGCTTCTAACGACAAAGTCGCCGTCGGACGCGCCAACAATCGACCCACGCCAATCGGTTCGCCAGTTTCTTCACACCAACCGTATTCGCCAGATGCCACTCGTTCCAATGCCTGTGCCACTTTTTTAAGCAATTTGCGCTCGCGGTCACGCGTGCGCAATTCAAGCGCGTGCTCTTCCTCCATCGTGGCTCTATCCGCTGGGTCGGGTACGACTTCGTTCTCGCGCAAATGCTCGGTGGTTTCGCCTGCATTGCTCAAAATTTCAGCTTGCATTTTCAACAACATTTCTTTGAAAAACGCCAACTGCACTTCATTCATATAGTCTTTTGCGGGCATCTTGAGCAATTGCGCTTCTGTGATACCACCTTTTTTTACTGCCACCATCTCATTCACTCCTACCGTTTTACGCCAGTGTTTGTGATTATGCAACACACTGCTCAAACTCTGCCTGCAATTGTGCGGCATTTAAGTTTTCACCCAAAATCCAAAATCGACTTTCAGGCACGTCGTGCGACGAAAAATGGGCTACCCACAGGTGGTGTATGCTTGCCACTGAAAGCGACGAACCCACATCATTAATCCGAACCACCGCCCAAAGTTTAACCATTTTTTGACCGTATTGTTGTCGCCATTTCTCAAACAAATCAATCACTTTAACGCGATCTACCTCATTTGAAGTTGCGAAATATACCACTTTATTTGCGCCCCATGCGCGCAAATCTTCATTTTTAAGCGGAATTCGCGCGATTGGTACGTTGGTATGATAAGCATTGATGGGTTGCAACAACACCTCTTTGTCTAAAAAACCTTCATGCACCCATCGCGCCATGGGATTAAAAGCGCGCATTTGTTGTACAAAATCATGTTTAGTCAGCCCTGTGCCATAGGTCATCACTCGGTCAACCATCAGCCATCGGTTTGAATCTGGACGATGCAAAGCATGCTCCCAAGTCTCAATACCCTGAAACAATCCCGTGAGGTTGTCTAAGTAGCCACCACACCGCTCTAAATAGAGCAACGACCACTGCCCCCACAAAACGGGTGCACAGCGGTGGGGCAACAGCAGCACCAATTGCTTCATATTTTTCTGCTTGGCAAGTTTTAGTGCTGCCGTTAATCGCGCAGACCACGCATCATCAGGCCACAAGCTTTCTTTGGCAATCTCACAGACCAAACCCATTTTTGCATACACCGAAGCAGGGTGCGCCAGCAGATGTACGTCGTTATCCACGTGCGCCTGCGCCAACTCGCGCGCCCACAATGGCACGGTGGATTCATTGACCGCATCAGGCTGCATATCGAACCAAATCGATACAGACATTGGCGCGTCTTGTGTTGGAATTGCTGTTGGAGCGTCATTGACTGACATATTATTTTCCTTTTGTGAATTTACCACTGTCGCACAATAATATTTTTAATTACCTGTAATCTTCGATGGAAAAAATGATCCGCGCCCGCCACCACAGTCACTGGCAAGTCCTGCGGTTCTGCCCAGCGCAACACATCATACAATGGTATGGTTTCATCCAATTCGCCGTGTATCACGATGCTGTCTTCGGGCACTGTTTGCACCGCCCATTTGCCTGCGGCCGTGCCAACCATCACCATACGTGCGACGGCTTGATTCCGCGCACTCAAGCGTTGCGCGATAAAGCTATTCACAAATGTACCAAACGAAAACCCCGCCAACACCACCGCGCCATGCGCTGCGAATTCATTTTGCGCCCATGCCAATACCGTCAGTAAATCCTCAGTCTCGCCCACACCTTCGTCATGCACGCCCTCGGTTTGCCCAACACCCCGAAAATTCGAGCGCACGCTGATATAGCCCAACTCAGCCAAGGTGCGCGCCAAAGTTTGCGCCACTTTATTGTCCATCGTGCCGCCAAACAAAGGATGCGGATGGGCAATCAGCGCAATCGCTGGCGTGCTCAAGAGTGCAGATTTAGGCAAATCCACCGCCACTTCAATCTGCCCTACTGCGCCAGTGATGAGGGTTTTTTGCGTTTTATTCATCGGTGTTTTCCAGCATCAAACGCGTGACCACACGCCCGTTTTGTAAATGCTCGCTGACAATTTCATCCAAATCACTGTTGTCCACGTATCCATACCAAACATTGTCTGGATAGACCACACACACAGGACCGCTCTCGCAGCGATCCAAGCAACCTGCTTTATTCACGCGCACTTTGCCCGCACCCAAAAGCCCCAAATCATGCGCACGACCTTTGGTGTAATCAAACGCCGCCATGCCACCCAAACGCGCGCAGTCGCCACGGGGATCATCTGCGGCGCGCTCATTGGTACAAAAGAAAATATGGTGTTTGTAATAACCTTGTTGTTCTGACATCATTGCCCCTCATTCATACGCGAAGCCCAAACCTTCGCTATAATCTAAAATACAACTCACTTAAAATAAACCATGCACAACACCGCACCCGCCCACTATCCACCGATTTCGTTGGCACATCTGAAAAACTGGTGGAGTCAAAACAGTCGCACGCACCATCCGCTGGCGATTAAATATATTGCGTCGTGCGAATCTACCAATTCACAATTATACCGAAGCCCGAGCCACGCCACCACATTACTCGTCACCGAAACCCAAACCCAAGGACGAGGGCAGTTTGAACGTGAATGGCAAACCCGCTCGGGCGACTTGATTTTTTCACTTGGTGTGCGACTGCACAGCAGCAAAATTCAAGCACTGTCGATACGCGTCGGACTGGCTTTGGCGCAAGTATGCGCTCACTTTGGCTACGCGGCACAACTTAAATGGCCCAACGATGTGATTTTAAACAACGGCAAACTGGCGGGCATACTGGTGCAAAGCAACCCCAGCACACAAGAGCAAATGAATTGGGTGGTCATCGGCGTGGGCATGAATATTGCCTCGCGTGCCAATTTGCCCCTGAGCAAAAAAACCAACTCTGCATTTATCCCGACGAGCTTATCGCAAGTGGATGCACAATGGCTCAACCCAAAGGTAGGGGCGCGCGAAGCCCTCATCATGCACATCGTTGATGAAATTCTACTGCACATTGATGGTGAGCGCGCACTCTCGAACGACTATCTGGCGACCCAGTGGAATCAGCACGATATTTGGCTGCATCAACCGATTATCTGGATAGATCCTTTCGGTCAAAAACACCACGGCACTGGATTGGGCATTGATGCAAACGGCACATATCAAATGCACAGCAGTCGGGGGCAAGTGGCGATTTACAGCGGTCAAATTCGCTCGGCACAGCCCGACCCAAGCACACGCCAACCCACAAACAGACTATGAAAAGTTCTCAAACTCTGCTCATCGATGTCGGCAATACGCGCATTAAATGGCATTTGCACAACGCAAATACCCCCGTGCTCGCGACAACCAGCGCGCAGGCCGTGCCCCACACCAATCAATTACCACATGAATTAACCGCACAATGGCGCACCTTGCCCACGCCCGATGAGGTTCGCATCAGCCATGTGGCGCAAACAGTTTTGTACGAGCAATTGATTGGCTTGGTGCAACAACTTTGGGGAACTGTCCACATCGTGCGCATGACACCACGCGCCACACACCGATGGCTACAACTGAATTACGATGAAGCCCAAATGGGCAGCGATCGCTATGCGCAACTGCTCGGCGCGCGCACACTGAATCACAGTGACAACCTCGTGGTGATTGGCGCAGGCACGGCGATTACGGTTGATGCCATCCAAGCAAATGGTCAACACATCGGCGGCATCATTCTGCCGAGTACACGCCTGATGCGCACGACCTTGCATCAATACACCGCGCAATTGCCGTTGACGGGCGGGGCGTTTTCGCCCAACGATGCGCCGCACAACACACTCGATGCGCTGCATACGGGCGCAATACTTGCGAGTGTTGGCGCGATTGAATGCTTTGTTGACACTTATTTTGCGCAAACGAATGCGCAGATTTTACTCTGTGGCGGCGATGCGCCTGAATTGATGAGCCAGCTCCAATCCCTCGGCAAATTACAGCGTATCAGTCACGCACCTGCTTTGGGATTGTTGGGCTTGCTTTACAGTGAGTCGCTTACTTAGCGATTGCCAATACCGTCATAATCGCCAAGCCATTATTGACCGCGTGCATCGCAATCGGTGTCCAAAGCGACTGGGTTCTCATGCGCGCCCATGCCAACACCAATCCCAATACAAATATATGCAACAACTCATAGTGATTGTATTGAACATGCATCATGGCAAAAATGGCACTGGTCAATAGCACCGCAGGTACCGCACCCAAGCTGCGCTCAAAACCGCTGTACATAAACCCACGAAACACCAATTCCTCAAAAATCGGCGCGGCGACTGCCACGGTTAAAATCAGTACAACGGGTGAACCCACGAGTGCCATTTTCGCCATAAAGTCTGATTCGGGCCAACCCAACAGCTGATGCACTACACCTGTCAAATACACGGCGAACATACACAACATGCACCAACCAATCACACGCCAAATAGATACCCTGCGCCATGCCATGTAGTCGCGCCACGAACTGCCTTTTTTGCTGAACACCATCAACGCAATCAAGGGCAAACTCAGCAGATTGACCACCAGTGAAATTTGTATCAGCAATTGCGTATCGTCCGCCAAATGCCGCACCGTCCCAATACTCAAAGGTAAATCCGCCTGCCATGCAAACCCCAGTAAAGCCAACGCTGGCAACAACGCTTGAGTTATCAGGAAATAGACCAAAAACCACACGCAGGTCATCCAAAACCCCCAACGCGCTACACCTGATTTTGTGTTATATCGTGTCATCATCTTTATCGTTCTTAAAAGTTATTCGTACGTTCCATCCACAGGCACACACTTTTAGCGGGCACAATATGTGGCACTGAGGCATCCACGGCCATCTCAGAGTCAAACACCCGCATGTGATGGGAATCAACCCACAGCACCCAATGCGCGTTCGCTTGCGGCGCGGGTAGGTGAATGCGCACATCTTCTGGATGCGCATTAAACCACAACAGTATTTTCCCCGTCTCTGTGCCCATTGCTTTTTCAGAAGGGTCATACAACTGCAAACCAAGGTGATGTCGCATTGGATTTTGCCAATCCTCGGCGCACATTGGCTGATTATCGTCGCCACGCCACCAACTGGCTTGTATCGCATTTTCCTGTCCACCCTCATTGAGCCAATCCAATGAACGCTACACATTTGTGCGTGCGCGCAGATGTGCCAGTCGTCCAATAAAATCTCGCAAGACTGTGTCCATATTGTCCCAATCCAACCACGTGATGGCATTGTCCTGCGCATAGGCATTGTTATTGCCTTGTTGCGTTCGGCCAAATTCATCACCCGCCATTATCATTGGCGTGCCGCGTGAGAGCAGTAATGTCGCCAGCATCGCCGCCACATCTCGCTGCCGCAACGTTTCAATCTCTGCACCCGCCGCGCCTTCTACACCATGATTCCAACTGTAATTCTCGTGGTGCCCATCGCGGTTGTCTTCACCATTGGCGATGTTGTGTTTGTGTGCGTAGGTCACCAAATCGCGCACGCTCATGCCATCGTGCGCAGCGATAAAATTCACACTGCGCGTCTGCACAGAGTTTGCAAACACATCGGACGAGCCCGCAATCCGCGTGGCAAATTCCGCGACCATGCCCGCATCACCACGCCAAAATCGCCGCACGGTGTCGCGATAACGGTCATTCCATTCCAACCAGCGCGCGGAGAATTGCCCCAATTGATAACCATTGTGACCAATATCCCACGGCTCGGCAATCAGCCAAGTTTTGGATAAAACAGCATCCTGCTCAATCGCCACCAACAAAGGTGCTTGTGGATGAAATCCTTGTGCATCGCGCCCCATAATTGGCGCCAAATCAAAGCGAAAGCCCGCCACACCGATGTACGTTACAAAGTAGCGCAGGGTGTCCAACATCAATTGCACCACACCTGCGCGCGTGCAATCAATCGTGTTGCCACAACCCGTATCATTGACCAAGTACCAACGCGCACGCGCCTCATCCCAAGCATGGTGAAAATAATAGCGGTTGTCCAAACCGCGTAGCGACAAAGTTGCGCCTTGGTCATCGCTCTCACCCGTGTGGTTAAACACCACATCCAATATCACCGCAATCCCTGCTGCACGCAAAGCGTGCACGGTGTCTTGTAAATCCGCCACGCCATTCGGACACAAACGCGGGTCGACTGCCATCATCGCCAAAGGGTTGTAGCCCCACGCATTGCGCAAACCCAAAGGTGGCAAATGTCGTTCGTCTATCCATGCGGCAATCGGCATCAACTCGACCGCATCAACCCCCAAGGTTTGCAAATGCGCAATCACGCAAGGCTCACGCAAGGCTACAATCGTGCCACGCACTGCTTCGGGCACATCGGGGTGCAATTGGGTCAAGGCCTTGACCGACACTTCGTAAATGAATTGAGGTGGGCGAGGGGAATGATGGGGTTCTGTGTGGACAATATCAGCGGAATTCAGCCATGCTTGCCGAAACAAGCCTTTCGGCATTAAATCAGCCGTATCCATTTGCGCCGAACGCGGTGCAGCCAAATCAGGGTGATAGACAAACGGTGCCGACAACTCTTTGGCATAAGGGTCTACCAACAATTTATTGGGATCAAAAAACTGGCTTTGCTTTAAATCGTACGAACCATCGGCACGCAATCCATAATACCAATCCGCCTGCGGCAAATTTGCGACAGGCACAGCACCGTGCCACACCCCATCGTTTTGCTCAGGCAACCGATACTGTGCGATTGCCTGACCTCGCTCATCAAAAAAACACAACCACACCGCCGTTGCAGCGGGGGCGCAGACTGCGAAATTTGCCACGCCTTGTTGCACCGACCAACCCAAAGGTTGTGGAGAACCGCCCATCATCAGGTTGTTGTCTGTGCTCATAAAACTCGCTCTCGTTAAGATGCGTCATTATGCAATAAAAAATAGACCCACATCCGTGAGTCTATTTATTCTACCGCTCAAACATTTATTTGTAATGACCCGCTTGCTTGAGTGCTTCGTATTTTGCTTGCAACTGCTCAGGCGATTCTTTTTTCGCCTCATCGTGTGGAATACAATCCACAGGACAAACCACCTGACACTGTGGCTCATCGTAGTGCCCAACACATTCGGTACACCAATCTTGGTTAATCACATAAATCTCAGGTCCCATGCTAATCGCATCATTGGGGCATTCGGGCTCGCACACATCGCAATTGATGCAGTCCTCAGTAATTTTCAAAGCCATAATATATTCCTTTAATTTCCGTAAAGAGTAAAACACATGAAATATTATACTTTATTTTCATCGATCTCTGCATATTTACGTTTGACTGCTTGCTCCACGCTTGGAAATACAAATTTGCTGATGTCGCCACCCAAATGTGCGATTTCGCGCACAATTGTGCCTGATATGAATTGGTATTGGTCTGAAGGGGTCATAAACATGGTTTCCACGTCAGGCAATAAATAACGATTCATACCCGCCATTTGAAATTCATACTCAAAATCCGAAACCGCACGCAAACCGCGTAAAATCACATTGCCGTTGTTCTCACGGACAAAGTCTTTGAGCAGACCCGAAAAACCTTTAACCACCACGTTGGGGTAATGGCTGAGCACTTCAGTTGACAACGCCACACGCTCATCCAATGTGAAAAACGGACGTTTGTTGCGCGAGTCCGCCACCCCAACGATAAGCTGATCAAAAATTTTCGCGCCACGACGAATTAAATCCTCGTGCCCACGGGTGAGCGGATCAAATGTGCCTGGGTAGATTGCGATTTTTGCCATGATTTAACCTTTTTTATTTGCTACATTGTTGCTGATTTGAGACAGCATTATATCGGTTTTTAGACACCCGTCGGGTGTTTCGTATTCTGCTGACCACGGATATCGACGGATTAAAACTGATATGATGACACCGTGACTGCCTGCCTTAGCCCGCAGTTTTTATCATTGATTGAAAGTAGCTATGAAATATTCCTTTGTGAAAACCTGTTTGCTCGCGTTGTGGTTCAGTGTGTCGTTACCCATGGGTCTGGTGTTTGCCAAAGAGCCAATTTCTGAGCGTGAAATGGCACAGACTATTCCAACCGACCCTGCTTTGCTCAAAGGGACACTCGCCAACGGTTTGCAATACTACATACTGCAACACACCCAACCCACGAAAAACGTTGAATTGCGTTTGGTGGTGCGCGCAGGTTCGGTCAATGAGCTGGAACACGAGCGCGGCATTTCTCACTTTTTGGAACACATGGTGTTCAACGGCACACGCCTGTATCCCAAACACCAACTCATCGATGCATTGGAAAACATGGGGGTGCAATTTGGTACCGATTTGAATGCGTACACGGGCTTTGATGAAACCACTTACATCCTGCCGATTCCATTGAATAACCCTAAGAATTTTGAGAAAAGCATGGGGATTTTAGAGCAACTGGCCTTTCATGCCACCTTATTACCTGAAGACATTGACCAAGAACGCTCAGTGATTACCGAGGAATGGCGCGCCAGTGCACTTTCTGCCGCAACACGTCAACAAGAACACAACCTCAAACTCACCACCACAGGCTCGCTGTACGCCGAACGCATGCCGATGGGTAAAATCGAAGTCATACAACACGCACCCCCACAAGTATTGCGCGATTTTTACCAGCGTTGGTACCGCCCAAATTTAATGTCCGTGGTGGTGGTCGGCGATATCAATCCAGCGTATGCCAGAAAACTGATTGAAAAACATTTTTCAAGTTATCAAAACCCCGAACCCTCAACACCCACGCCCACCAATACTTTACCCAACAACACCACGCCTTTGGTGGGTGTGTTTTATGACAAAACCCTACCACAAAGCACGGTGATGATTGCCAACAAAGACAGCAAGGATTATGTCGCAGTCGATACACTCGGCTCATATATTGAGACCTTGCGCATGAGTTTGATGGCCAGCATGCTCAATCAGCGTTTGCAGGCGCAATTGGATACGCCAACCCAAACCCCGTCGTTTTTACAGGCTGCGGTTGAGTGGGGCTATCTGTCGGGTTTGGTGCGCAGCAAACAAGCCTTGCAATGGTACGCGGTTGCCTCGCCCAACCAAGAAGAAAAAACCCTTGCAGCCTTGCACAATGAGGCTTTGCGCGTCATACAACATGGCTTTACCCAATCCGAATTGGATCGCGCCGTGCGCGAACATTTGACTTTTTTAAACAGCAACCCCAACAATTTACAAAAAGCCACCGAATACGTACGTGGCATCGTTGAAAATGAACCCTTGCCCGAAGTTGAATGGGAGCGCGCCACGCAACAACACTACCTGCCACTGATTCGCTTGGACGAAATCAACCAAATCGCACGGCGCATCATTCAACCGAATAATCGCGTCGCCCTGATTAACAGCAATCGCGCGACCGTGCCAACAACCCCATCGCGTATGTTGGCGATTTTAAACCAAACCACCGTGCAATCTGCCTACACCGAAAGACAAGAGCGCGACACCTTGCTGACCGCAGAGCCTGCAGGGGGAACAGTGGTGCACACCGAGGTGCATCCTGAGGTTGATTTGACCGTGTGGACTTTGTCCAACGGTGTGCGGATTGGTTTTCGTCCCGTACCCTACAACGATGGTCCGATTATTTTTAGTGGCGTGTCCAAAGGTGGGTTTTCACGTCTGTCTGATGCGGACTGGGTGAAAGTTCGTTGGGGCATGGATGGCTTG
>RRZT010907611.1_pt1 | contig 14734 bp, 12 predicted proteins | sample 2165551 | NCBI WGS metagenome assembly RRZT01 (sample SAMN10456910, study PRJNA506462) | wastewater metagenome | biome: wastewater; feature: sludge; material: wastewater sludge; isolation source: wastewater sludge with Escherichia coli K12::gfp cells carrying plasmid... | place: USA: Moscow, Idaho... | reverse complement strand
GAATTACCGCCGTTCCACCATCATCTTCTTGATTTCCGCGATCGCCTTGGCGGGATTCAAGCCCTTCGGGCAGGTCTTGGTGCAATTCATGATGGTGTGGCAACGATAGAGCCGGAACGGATCCTCCAAATTGTCCAGACGCTCGCCGGTGAACTCGTCGCGGCTGTCCACGATCCAGCGGTAGGCTTGCAGCAGGATCGAGGGTCCCAGATAACGCTCGCCGTTCCACCAATAGCTCGGGCAACTGGTCGAACAGCAGGCGCACAGGATGCACTCGTACAGCCCATCCAGCTTGGCGCGGTCTTCCTTGGATTGCAGCCGTTCCCGCGCTGGCGGCGGGGTGATCGACTGCAACCAGGGCTTGATCGAGGCGTACTGGGCGTAGAAGTGGGTCAGGTCCGGCACCAGATCCTTGACCACCGCCATGTGCGGCAGCGGGTAAATCTTGACCTCGCCCTTGATATCGCCGATCGCGATGGTGCAAGCCAGCGTGTTGGTGCCGTCGATGTTCATCGCGCAGGACCCGCACACGCCTTCGCGACAGGAGCGGCGCAAGGTCAGGGTGGGGTCCATCTCGTTCTTGATCTTGAGCAGGGCGTCCAGCACCATCGGGGCGCAAGTGTCCAGATCGACCTCGTAGGTATCCATGCGCGGGTTTTCGCCGCTGTCAGGGTCCCAACGGTAGATGTGGAAGCGCTTGACGTTTTTCGCGCCCGCGCCGGCATAGTAGGTCTTACCCTTGCCGATGACGGAATTAGCCGGAAGATTGAATTGAGCCATGGCGTCATCCTCTCAGTAAGTGCGCTTCTTGGGCGGAACGTACTCCACCCCATCGGTCAGGGTATAGGTGTGGACCGGCCGGTAGTCGATGGTGACCTGGCCCTTCGGGTCCAGCCACGACAGCGTGTGCTTCATCCACACCTCGTCGTTGCGGTCCGGGTAGTCCTCGCGGGCGTGGCCGCCGCGGCTTTCGGTGCGGTTGAAGGCGGATTTGATGGAGACCATCGCGCAGCCCAACAAGTTGTCCAGCTCCAGCGTCTCGACCAGGTCGGAGTTCCAGACCATGCCGCGGTCGCTGACCCGGACGTGCTCGAAGCCGGCGAATACGTCTTCCAGCAGATGGATGCCTTCGGCCATGGACTCGCCGGTGCGGAACACCGCCGCGTGGTTCTGCATGGTCCGCTGCATCCGCATCCGCAGGCCGGCGGTCGGATTTTCGCCGTTGGCGTTGCGCAGCCGGTCGAAGCGGGCGACGATTTGGTCGACCACGCGCTCCGGCAAATCCTTGTGCGGGCTGTTGGACTTGATCAGCTCGGCGCAGCGGATGGCGGCGGCGCGGCCGAACACCACGATGTCGAGCAGCGAGTTGGAACCCAGCCGGTTGGCGCCGTGCACCGACACGCAAGCGGCCTCGCCGATGGCCATCAAACCGGGAATGACCGCGTCGGGATTGCCGTCCTTGAGGATGACCACTTCGCCGTGATAGTTGGTCGGGATGCCGCCCATGTTGTAGTGAACGGTCGGCAACACCGGCGCCGGCTCCTTGGTCACGTCCACGCCGGCGAAGATGCGGGCGGTCTCGGCGATGCCCGGCAGCCGCTCGTTGATGACGCCGGCGCCCAGATGCTCCAAGTGCAGATGGATATGATCCTTGTGCTCGCCAACGCCGCGGCCTTCGCGAATCTCGATGGTCATGGAGCGGCTGACCACGTCGCGGGACGCCAAGTCTTTGGCGTTGGGCGCGTAGCGCTCCATGAAGCGCTCGCCGAGCGAATTGGTCAGATAGCCGCCCTCGCCCCGGCAGCCTTCGGTCATCAGACAGCCGGAGCCGTAGATGCCGGTCGGGTGGAACTGGGTGAATTCCATGTCCTGCAAGGGCAGGCCGGCGCGCAACACCATGCCGTTGCCGTCGCCGGTGCAAGTGTGGGCGGAGGTGGCCGAGAAGAAGGCGCGGCCGTAGCCGCCGGTGGCGAGCACGGTCTGGTGGGCGCGGAAGACGTGGAGCGTGCCGTCGGCCAGATCCCAGGCCACCACGCCGCGACAGACGCCGTCGTCGTCCACGATCAAATCCAGCGCGAAGTATTCGATGAAGAATTCGGCGTCGTGCCGGAGCGCCTGCTGATACAGCGTGTGCAGGATGGCGTGGCCGGTGCGGTCGGCGGCGGCGCAGGTGCGCTGGGCGATGCCCTCGCCGTAGTTGGTGGTCATGCCGCCGAACGGCCGTTGGTAAATCTTGCCTTCCTCGGTGCGGGAGAACGGCACGCCGTAGTGCTCCAGCTCGATCACGGCCGGAATGGCCTCACGGCACATGTACTCGATGGCGTCCTGGTCGCCGAGCCAGTCGGAACCCTTGACGGTGTCGTAAAAGTGCCACTGCCACAGGTCGGCGCCCATGTTGCCGAGCGCGGCCGACATGCCGCCCTGCGCGGCCACGGTGTGGCTGCGGGTGGGGAAAACCTTGGTCAAGCAGGCCGTCTTCAGGCCCTTCTGGGCCATACCGAAAGTGGCGCGCAACCCCGCGCCGCCGGCGCCGACCACGACCACGTCGTAATTGTGATGAATCAGTTTGTATGCGTTGGACATGAAACCTCAGCCTCCGGTGGTGGGCGTCAGGCCAGTGCGATCTTGAGCACGGCGACGATGGAGATGGCGCCCAGCAGGAACAGCACGAATTGGGTGACGAGCAGCGCGACGTACATGGCCCATTCCGGCCGGACGTAGTCCTCGTAGATCACCTGCATGCCCAGCTTGGCGTGATAGAACACCGCGAACAAAAACGTCACCATCAGCCCGGCGTTGATCGGATGGCTCAGCCAGTGCTGGAACACCTCGTATTCGGCGCGCGAATAGCGCAGCATGGAAAAGGCGAACCACAGCACCAGCGGCACCAGGGCGATGGAGGTCACGCGCTGCATCCACCAATGGTGGGTGCCGTCTTTGGCGGTGCCCAGACCGCGAACGCGGGCGAGCGGGGTGCGAATACTCATGGCGTTTCTCCTCAGGGCGCGGCGATCAGCCAGCACAACAGGGTCAGAAGGATGGAGGACCAGACCACGGCCCAGCCGGACTTGGTGGCATCCTTCATCTCGAAGCCGTAGCCGGCATCCCAGAACAGGTGCCGGATGCCGTTGGCCATGTGATAGAACAGCGCCCAAGTCCACAGGAACATAAACAGTTGCCCCAGCATCGAACCCAATACCGACTTGGCGTGTTCGTAGGCTTCGGGACCGACCGCAGCGGCCGCCAGCCAGTACACCAGCAACAAGGTGCCCACCACCAAGCCAGCTCCGGTGGCGCGGTGGGTGATGGACAGCACCGAGGTCATTTGTGGTTTGTAATACGGACCGATCATGAACGGCGACAAAGGCCGCTTGTTGGCTGACATAGGTTTCTCCTCGTTATGCAGTGGCGAAGCAGGAACTCATTTTTGTGCGGCGCAAAATCGATGGGAATGCTACCCCCATTTCGGGGGATGCCACAACGGGAACGACAGGATCGGGCGAGGTCGCGCCCGGCGCCGGGCATCCACCGCGAGCGGCGGGGACGGGCTAGAAGTCGATGCAGCGGCCGGCTTTTTCCCAATCGCCGTAGCGGGTGGGTTCGGGTCCCTTGGGGCCGCCGAACTCCAGGGGTTTCTTGGCTCGCTCGGCTTGCGGGGCTTGTTCGGAGGCCGGGGCCGGCTGCGGTGGCAGCGTTGTCTGGGTATCGTTGTTATTCATGACAACTCACGGAATAGCAGGTTGTGGGGATGGCGGTGGCCGACCATCCTTGTTCCATCCGCCGATGGTGTTACCGGGAGAATCGCAGGCGTCGTACCCTAGTGCGGCAGTGGGGTATTTCAGTCTATATTCTTGGGGGTATTATGCCGTTCGCGGCCCCCGAACGCAATGAAGGGGCGGGAATGGCCCAGCGGTCGCCCCATCCTTAAGCGGCTGGAAAGACAACGGGATTTCATGACATGAACACAGAGTGGCGGGCATTTCTCGAACGGGCGGGCGCGGTGTTGGCGGCGGATCGCGTGGCGGATTTTGGCCGGGCGGAAACCGAGTTGCGCGCGGCGCTATCCGATGACATCGGTTGCGACCTGTCCCACCTGGGCCTGATCGCCGTGTGCGGCCCCGACAGCGAGACCTTCTTGCAGGGGCAACTCACTTGCGACGTGCGGCAAGTCACGCCGGAACATAGCCTGATCGGCGCGTATTGCAGCCCCACGGGTCGGGCGCTGGCCAGTTTCCGGCTGTTCCGGCGCGAAGATAACTACTATCTGGAAATGCCGCGTTCGATGGTGGAGCCGACGCTCGCCCGGTTGCGCAAATACGTGCTGAGAGCCAAAACCACGCTGGAAGATGCCAGCGACGCACTGGTGCGGATCGGAGTGGCCGGCCCCGACGCCGCGCGTCTGCTCGCCGCGCAAACAACGGATTCCGTAATCGAGATGATGCCGGGCGACGTGCTGCATTCGAACGGCGTCACCGCGATTCGCCTGCCCGGATCGATGCCGCGTTACGAGCTGCACGGCCCGGTGTCGGAAATCCAAGCGGCCTGGAGCGCCTTGGCGCCTGACCTCACGCCGGTCGGCGCCGAGCCTTGGCGGCTGCTGGATATTCTGGCGGGAACGCCAGCCGTCTATCCCGAAACCGTGGAAGCGTTCGTGCCGCAAATGCTCAACCTGCAATTGCTGGACGGGATCGGCTTTCAAAAAGGCTGCTACACCGGGCAGGAAGTCGTGGCGCGCACCCATTATCTGGGCAAGCTGAAACGGCGAATGGTTCTCGCGCGGGTGGACAGCCCGACCCCACTCCGCCCCGGCGATCCGCTGTTCTCGCCCCAGACGGATGCCAGCCAAAGTCCCGGCCGGCTGGCGGACGCCTGCCGACATCCCGACGGCGGTTACGCCGTGCTGGCGGTGGCGCTGATCGAGTGCGCCGAACAGGGCTCCCTGCGATTGGGCGACACCAGCGGACCGGAACTCCGGCTGGAACCGCTGCCGTATGGGTTCGAGACAGCGGTTTAGCGCCGGGAGCGGCGGACGCTCCACACCCCCGGCGCGCTAGCGATCCTCCGCTACACTCGCCTGACCGGCTGCCCTCGAAGAGCCGCCGCGCCGAGGCTGACCACCAGCAGCGCGAGGACCGCCAGCCACCGCTCGTCGAGGGTCGGAATCACCGCCGCCTCGGCGGCATAACCCGCGCCGCCCGGATCGACGATGCTGCCGTTCGCTTGCAGATCGTTGTCACCGGCGCCGCCATCGGTCAGGGTGACCGTCAGCGTGTTGCCGTTGACCGTCGCGGGCAGCGCGTACCAGTACGCTGGCTGGCCGGTGGTGGGGCCGAACTTCCAGTAGCTGGCGTTCGCCGGCAGCGCGGCCGGGTAGGTCAACGCCAGCGTGATCGAACCGCCGCAGCCGGTCGCGGTGAACTGGAACAGGTCATAGGGGATTTGGATGCCCGCCGGCGGCGCGACCCCGGTGCTGGCGACCGGGACGAAAGCCGGGTTGACGAACTGGCAGGCCGGCGGTACGCCGGGAGGCAGGCAGGCGGTCGCCTGTCCGCCTCCCGACAGCGTTCCGGTGAAGCAAGGCGGAGGCGCCGCGCCGGGAGCGACCACGAAGAACGACTGCGCGGCGGATGCCGGCACGAACTGGGCGGCTCCGGCATAGCTGGCCGTCAGGGTGAACGTTCCCGCCGTGGGGAGGGTGACGCTGCAACTTGCGACGCCGCTCGCGTTGGTGGTGCCGCTGCACGACTGGCCGCCGACCGCAAACTGGATCGACGCCCCGGCCATCGCGGCAGCGGGGTTCGCCGAAACATCGAACAAGCCCGCCACCAGCGTCACCGGCGTTCCGACGGTAGAACTCGACGGGCTGGTGTTTAAGCTCAGGAAGGTGGTGTGCTTGCCGGCATTCCAGGTCAGGCTCGTCGAGTTGGACACCAAGTTCGACGCGCCTACCGCTGCCCGAGCGGTCACGGTATCGACTCCAGTGAAGATACCTGAATAAGTGACGGTCGCTTTACCACTCGCGTCTGTTTTCGCAAATTTGGTTTGTTTGTTTGCTCCATCAATTTGGAAGTAAACCCCTGTTCCGGTTGGCGCGCTGACATTAGCGAATGCTGCGGTAAAGCTTTGAGAGCCGCCCTGCGCCGGGTTGGGTGAAACCGTCGCCGGTGACAAAACCAGCGCGGGCGCGGGGTTGGTCGCGGCGAACCCGCAGCCGCCGGCGCTGGGAGCCAGCTTGTAGATGGTGTCGGTGGCGCTGGCATAGAGACAGCCATCCGGGCCGATGACCCCCGATCCGATCCCGCCGTTGGTTAGGGGGGTGGAGGTGAACGGATTGGTGGTGATGTCCACCAGGGTGAGCGCGAGATTGGGCGCGGTCCCTGCCAGCACGATCAGCGACTTCGCCGATCCGTTCGGCAGGGTCTCGCCGACGGTAACCCAGTAATTCGTGCTGATGCCGGGAACCGTGGCAATCGCCGGCGGCGAGGGCTGGTCGGTACCGGCCACGCGCAGAACCGGAGCGCTCGAATTGTTGAAGTAATTGCTGACCACATAGATCGTGCCGTCGGGCGCAAATGAAATGGCGCCGTTCCCCGCCGTGGTGGGTAGGGTGGCATAAACCTCCACCGTCGGCGCGGCGCCGCCCGGGTTGCGCACCCGGAACAGGGACGGGTTGTCGGAGCCGGCCCCGGTGCATGCGTCGTCGAAGAACAAGTCGCCGCTCAGCGGATCGACGGAGAGGCCGTTGGGACAGGTCAGGTTGGCGGCGACGACCCGCAGTTGGGCGCCGGTTGCCGGATCGATCTCGACGATGTCGCCGGTAAAGAAATTGCCGGTCGTCGCGCCGTGCGTGGCGTACAGCCGGCCGTCCTTGCCGAAGGTCGGCTGGCCGAGGGTGAGCCCCAGATTCGACAGTTTATTGCCGTTGGAGACGACGCCACCGGCGAGCCCAAACTTGAACAGATCGCCGGTGCCGAAATTGGTGGCGTATACCGAGCCCGAGGCCCCGAACGTCGGATTGGATGCCCCCGCGCAGCCCCAGTTGACGTTGCCGTAGAACAGGTTTTGCGTGACGAAGCCGTTGGCGAAGGGCGTCAGGGTGAAACCGTTCGCGGCGGTCGGCGGCGCTCCGACGCAAGAGGTCGGGGTGCCGGTGAAATTGACGGTCGCGGAACCCGGAACGGGCAGATCGCCGTCGGTCACATCGACGGCCGTGTACACGACCGTCTCGCTCACCCCGTTCCGGGCGGTGAACTGGATCTGCCCAGCGGCATCGGTGACGGCGGGATTGGGGCCGGTGATGGCCGAGCGACCGCCGCCTTGCGACAGCGTGATCTGCTTGCCGGGCGAGGGCCGATTCTGCGCGTCCTTGAGCGTCACCGTGATGGTGGATGCGCTGGCACCGTCCGGCGGTACGCTCGTCGGCGACGCGCTGATGCTGGCGCTGGCGGCGGGTGGAGCAACAAAGCTCACCGGGTGAGGCGCCGTGAGAGCAACGTTGTCCCCGGAAACCTGTGCGTTGAAATTCACGTCCTGGATAGCGGTACCGGTCACGGTGAACACCATCGCGCCATTGGCGGAATTCGTGACGCCGCTAGACGGGACGATAATGACGTTAGCGCTGGGATTCGCGCTCAAAGCCACGGTTTTGCCGCTCAAGGTGTTACCGGCGGCATCGCGGAGCACGGCGATCACGTATAGCGGTGTGTTGCCGTCGGCGGGCACGCCGCCCAGTTGTGCCACGGTGTCCACATCCCCGACTCGGCTGATCGGGTAGATCCCCGACAAGTCCGCGCTAGTAGGCCCCAGAACTTTCTTGGCCAAGGCCACATGCAGGGCATTGACGTTGGGTGATCCGAGCCCGACATGCGCAAAATCGCTACCCATGGATGCCGCGTCATGGAAAGCGATGGTGCCCGAGAGCGGATAAAGCAAAGGATTGAGAAAGCCAAGGTTCGTACCTTGAGCCTGGTTGAGCAGCGCCGTGTAAGCCGCCCAAGCAGGCGCCGCCATGCTGGTACCACCCCAGATCGAGGGGCTGGGACAGCCGCCGTCGCTTGCCTGACAAATTTGGATGCCATGCTGCGGATCGGCATTCGCCACCACGTCGGGGACGGATCGCATCGCCGAGGCGGTGAATCCATTTTGATAAGCGGGCCGACTGAAAAAGCGGCTGATGCCAAAACCTCCCTGGCCAGTCGGCAAAATACTAGCCGAACCGTTCCACCAAGTTTCCGATTGATACAAAGAACCGGGGCCGGGTACCGCCGACGATCCTCCGACAGCGGTCGCGTTTGGCGAGCCAGCCGGTACGCCGACCGTATTTGGGCTGCCGTCCAAGCAGGTACTGCCGGTATCGCCCGAGGCATTGAACACGCTAATCCCGGACGCGGCCGCAGCGGCGAGTATGGAATCGATACTCTGCACATCGGCTAGGGTGGTCTGGTCCTCGCAGTAACTCCAACTGTTGCTGACGATGGTCATTCCATCGGTGATCATGCGGTTGAACACCGCCTGGAAACTACCAGCGCCAGTAAACGGCGCATCGTAAACAATCACTTGGGCCCCGCTCGCGAACGGCAGGACGAAATCGATGTCGAGCAGGACTTCCGCTTGATTGGCTCCAGCCGTCGCGCCGCCACCCACATGGACTTGTGACAGGTTGTTTATCAGAGCGCCTTTACGCTCGAAGGCGAGAAAATCCGTGACGTCGGAAATCGAAAAAGTGTCGAACTCCACCAGGCCAATTTTTTGGCCCGTACCATCCACGGTGAGCCAATTCGAAACCGGCGCCGCCCGAATAGTCGCATTGTGACTTCCCGCTCGGGAAGCGAGTCCGCTCCCCCCGCCCGATCCCCCCGAAGAATTGGTTAGAACCGCATCGCCTTTAGAGTCGCAGATCCAAAGTTTCTGGGGTTTTGGCGGCGTTGGAGTAAACGGCTGGTTTATCGATTTATTGTATGAAGCCCACATTCCGTCCCAAACGCCGGAATTCCAGTTTTGTGCGCTTACCCACCAATTGCCCGGAGTTTCCCACAGATTGTACAGGGCCACCACGACTGGACAGAATGCCTTTTTTATACCTTCTCCATTATGGGCGAGGTCTATTTTCCGAATTGAACCTCTTGGTCGTTCCGGCTTGGCGAGATCGGAAAGCCCGACCACTGATTGCACTTTGTCCGCAATGGCTTTTGGTAGTGTCGGCTCGCTCGAATTAGCGTAAAACTGGCGTTCGCCCAGCACGTAGTCGCTAATTCCGATATCCAGCGCCTTTTCCGCCATCGCACGAGTCCCGGCAACAATCAGAGTCATCCGGTTTGCCGAGCCTTCGGTGACTTTGAACCCCTGCTGCTCGAAGTACGCCCTCACCGCGTCGTAATCGTCCTGGCTGGGTCCGAACTGGTCGGAAACTTCCTCAGGACTCAGGAACTTTCGGTATTGGGGAGATTGCGGGTTGTAGACATCCTGTAAATACTCCTCGAACCCGGCCGGGTCGGAGCGCCGTAGCACAACGGTGAGCGTTAAGGGTTCCGCAACAAGAGGGGTCGCCATGGTTGACAGGACCGGTTGAGCCGCCGACAGCGCCGGCAAGACATGACCGGTCAACGCAACCCGGTCCGCACTGTTCGCTGGTTCGGTGGGCGATGCCGACCACGCCCACGGTGCCGCAAGAAGCAAAACCGCATACAGGATGCCAACCAAAAAATTCCGCATAGACCCCCCAGTCACGCTCGCTAAAACCGATCCGACGTATCGCTCGCGCATCTCCACAGGCCCAATCAACTCCATGATTATATGGAGTGCTCGGTCAGTGATCGCGCCAAGCCTACGTTTTATTAGTTCGCCGCATGCGCCGAATCAAGGGGGGTTAAAAATTTTCCTTTTTGAATGATGTTCTATTGATTCCCAACAGATTATCGGGACTGGCCGTCAATCATCCTCCGCTTTCCAGCCGCCCAGATCCTGCCAGCGGTTGACGATCAGGCAAAACAGTTCCGCCGTGCGCTCGGCGTCGTAGATGGCGGAATGCGCCTCGCGCTCGTCCCAGCGGATGCCCGCCGCCTGCAGCGCTCGCGCCAGCACCGTTTGGCCGAACGCCAGCCCGGCCAAGGACACCGTGTCGAAGCTGCTGAACGGGTGAAAAGGATTGCGCTTGATCTTGGTGCGGGCCGCCGCCGCGTTCAAAAACGCCAGATCGAAGAAGGCATTGTGGCCGACCAGAACGGCACGGGTGCAGCCGGTCTCCCGCACTTCCCGGCGCACCTCGCGGAAGATGGATTCCAACGCATCTCGTTCCGGCACCGCAAAGCGAAACGGATGGTCGGGGTCGATGCCATTCACCGCCATCGAAGCCGGGTCCAGCCGCCCGCCGGGGAAGGGTTGGACGTGATGGGCCAGCGTGCCGGCGGGATGCAGATAGCCCCGCCAGTCCATGCGGACGATGACGGCGGCGATTTCCAGCAGGGCGTCGGTCTGGGCGTTGATGCCGCCGGTCTCGACATCCACGATGATCGGTAAAAACCCCCGGAAGCGGCGAGCGATGAGGGTGTTGGGCGCGGGTTCGTTCATTCGCCCAGCATAACGGATAGCCCGCTGGAACGCACCCGCGACGCCGGCGGTTCAACCCGGCGTGTTGTGCTCCACCCAACGCGCCCCGGCGGCGGTATCCTCGCGCTTCCAGAACGGGGCCTTCGATTTCAGTTCCTCCATGACGAACCGGCAGGCCGCGAACGCCGCCGCCCGATGCGCCGACCACACCGCCACCAGCACGATGGGATCATTGGGCCGCAATTCGCCGACCCGATGGAGCACCAGCGCGTCCAGCAGCGGCCATTCCCTGCCAGCCGCTTCGACGATCCGCTGCAAATGCCGCTCGGTCATGCCGGGATAATGCTCCAGCGTCATCCGGCTGACCGTCTCATCTTCGTTGTAATCGCGCATGGTGCCGATGAAGATGGCCGTCGCGCCGTACCGGCCTTGCAATTCGCTCAAACCGGCCTGATAAAACCCCAGTTCCAGCAACGGATCGAAGGGTTTTGACCGCAATTCGATCTTCAATCTCTACCCTCCCGTCACCGGCGGGAAAAACGCTACCTCGTCGCCATCGCGCACCCCTTGCTCCAGACTGGCATATTCCATATTGATCGCCGCCAACGTGTTGGGCAATAAAGGGATTTCCGGCCACAGCGCCGCCCAAATCGCCGCGACCGTCATTCCTTCGGTTGCGGCCAGCCGGTCCTCGGCGCGGCCCAGCCGGTCGCGCAGACTGGCGAAGTATTTAACGTGAATGGTCATGGGGCCGCCTCATTGCCGGTGAATCCAATCGCTCTATCGGATGGTTGCACTCGGCGGTATTCCAGGGACTGCGTCGATCCATACGGCAACCGCATTCGTATCTGACAACCGCCACCGGGACCCACTCCGATCACCGCCTCACCGCCCAACTCCCACGCCCGCTGTTTGATGAGAGTCAGGCCGCGACCACCCTGGATGGCATCGGGATCGAACCCCCGCCCGTTGTCCTCGATCACGATCCACGCACAACCGGCCTCCGGATCAAAGCGGGTTATCACCACGATCTCGGTGGCGGCGCCGTGTCGCATCGCGTTGGCGATGGCCTCCAGCATTAAATGTTGGATGCTGCGGACGCCGGTCGGCGTCAGTTCCTCGAACGGCGGCAGCGGTTGCGCCCGCCACACCAGGCTCACGCCAGCCGCTTTCAGGCGATCCTGCAACCGATAGCGCAGATTGCCCAGCACGGTGTCGATATCCCCTCCGTAGTCCTGAAGCGAGTCGACCGCGAGTTTCAATTCCTCAAGCGCTTCGCTGATGTATTCGACCGCGACCGAGTGGGATGCGACGGCGTCGTGGCGCACAGCCCCGAGCGCGCCGCTCAGCCGGCTTCCCAACCCATCGTGCATGTCGCGCATCAGGCGTTGGCGCTCCGCCAGCACGGCAGCCTGCTGCAAGGCTTCCCTGGTCCGCTCGAAGGAGGCGGCAAGCTGCCGCTCCCGCTCGGCCACCCGCTCGGCGAGGGTTTGATTCAGGGCGCGCAATTCGCGGGCGGCGCGCGAGTAACGATCCGCGATGATGAAGCCCATCGTCAAGCAGAACAGAACCGACATGTACCGGACCCACGAAGTCTCGCCAAAAGCATCCGGCGTGAACCAGACGTAAACCCAATCCCGGATGCCGACCAGCACGGAGACCGTGAGGGAAAAGGCCAACAGCGCCTGCTCAAGCCTGCGGCCGAGCCAAGCGGAACGAACCGCGACGCCCGCGCAAAGCGCGGCCAGACCGATCATGAGTCCCAGCCAGGTCGTCCAAAGCATGACGTAACCCCGCGCGAACCCGATCACGCTGGTCGCTGCCGCGCCGAGAAGATAGGCCCGCCAAGCCAGCGGGAACCAGTCTCGCTCCACGTCCAACACCAGCATGGTCAGCCGGGCGGTAAAGCCGACGTAGAGCGCGTAGGCAAAAGCGACCGCCGCGCCCCAGGCGGGCCAACCGAGCGGCGGCTCGTCGATCAGCACGTCGCCGACGCGAAAAGCCCAGACCAGTTCGGCGATGCCGAACACCCGATACAAGGCAACCCGCTGCCGCGACCAGAGTAAAAGGGAGAACACTCCCAGTGCCGCGCTGATGCTAACCACGACCAGCGACCCCATGACACGCCATTTGTAGATCGCGCTGAATTCCCGCTGCAAGTCGCTTTCTACGCCGAAGTAAATCACGGACAACCCACCGCGGCGCAAGAACTGGGCCCGAATCGTGATTTCCAGCAAATCGTCGCCCCGCAACAGTGCCTGCGGAATGGTCACCAGACGGGGGGCCTTGGCGAGATCCAGGCGCGGGCTTTGGGAATCGAGAGGCGCGCTGACGAGGACGCCGTTGACTCGGACCTCAAATTGATTGCCGACCTTGGCCAAATAAATCGCTCGCGGACCATCGGGCGTGTTCTTGAGCGGATCGAGCCGGATCTCGAACCGGGCCTGTCCGTCCCATCGGCCGGAGAAATCATCCCAGCGGTAGGGTAGTCGGACCCTTTTCGGATTGGACGGCGCCTCGCCATCGATGGTAACGGTCGCCAGAGCTTCGCGGATCGCCACGCTGGAATCGAGAGCTTCGACGCTGGCGTCGGACGACGCGGCAGGACAGGCCAGGACGAGCGCGATCAGAATCAGGAGGAACATGGCGTCATTGATCCAGAAGCCCCCGCAGCAATCCTATCCTGGAAGCCTCGAAAACCGCTTCCGAGCGGGAATGGACGCCAAGCTTGTCATACAAGTGCTTGATATGGGTTTGGATCGTGTGAACGCTCACCGACAACAGGTTGGCAACCTCGGAGTAGGTGTAGCCGCGCGAGATCAGGACGAGCGTTTCGGTTTCCCGTTCCGTCAAAGCTGGCTTTCCGACCTCAAGGACTGGCCTGCCGGAAACTTCGGCCATCGCCGGGTCGGCGGTCGGCGGATTTTTCCGCAGCCGTTGCAGGATTCGACGCGCAATGATCGGGCTCATCGGCGAACCGCCTGAACGAACCTGGCGAATCGAGTCTTCGAGCGTTACCCCCGGCGTGTCCTTGAGCAGATAACCGCTGGCGCCGGCTTCGATGCTGGCGAGGATCAGTGCCTCGTCGCCAAACATGGAAAATACCATCGTTTCGCAGGCCGGGTGTTTTCTGGAAGCCAAGCCAATGACATCGAGACCGGAGCCATCCGGCAATCCCAGATCGACCAGAAGGACATCGGGACTGTATCTCGCCAGCGCCTTGGTGGCTTCGGCAACCGAAGCCGCGTGGAACAGCACCCTCATGTCGGCACTGGATCGAACGGCGGCGATCATGCGCGACAGGGTTTCGGCCTGATCCTCAACCAAACCCACTCGAATGATCTGGTCAGCGGCAATCGTGATCATGGTTGCTCCAGTTGGAATCACGCAATCTTTCGGTTTCCTCTTCGGCGAGCGTTCGAGGGCCGCCCGCCGAGCCGACGTCGGCCAACTGCGGCAGGTCAGAATAAAACCCCGATATTCAGCGAGATATACTGCGAGACTACGGTATTTTTACCGGCGAACCGGCTGCGATAGGTGAGATTGGCATAGAAAGGTATCTTGGCCATTTTATCCTGATATCGTTGCAGGGTCGAATAGCCGAGAGTCACGGCTACCCGTTGATTTTCGCTCTCGGATTCCTGCTCCAGGGATGAATAGGTCAAACCAAGGTCACTATCGACATCGTCCTGGAACTTCCGGGTGAAGCTGTATCTCAGGGAAGCAGACCATTCGGGTTCAAATTGATATAGACCGATCAAATCCAACCCGAAAACATCTCCAAGATTTCGATCGACTTCTTCGATATCGCGGGTGATCGGCTGATCGACCGAGTGGGGCACTCGCAAGGTTTGGCGGTCCGGCAACTGTAAATCATAGCGGGTAGTAAAATTCAGTTGCAGGTTTTCACTCACCCCATAATCCGCATGAAAGCGAAACAAAATATCGGTCTGTCCATCCCCGAAATCCAGTGCCGCGAGATCATCGATATCCTTCACCTTGCCGGTGGGAAACCTCAGCCCGGAAGCCACCGCCAACCGCCACGGATTCTGATCATAAAATTGGTATTTGGCGTAAAGCTCGATATCGCCAATCCCGTTATCCGAAAAGGTCTCAAAACGTTTGTACCCATAGCCGGGAATATCCGTGACCCCATCTCGATTTAAATCCAGTCCATTGCCCAAGAGAT
>RRZT010297639.1_pt1 | contig 14735 bp, 15 predicted proteins | sample 2165551 | NCBI WGS metagenome assembly RRZT01 (sample SAMN10456910, study PRJNA506462) | wastewater metagenome | biome: wastewater; feature: sludge; material: wastewater sludge; isolation source: wastewater sludge with Escherichia coli K12::gfp cells carrying plasmid... | place: USA: Moscow, Idaho... | reverse complement strand
GACCCTGGTGGTGGCGGCAATCAGCGAGTCAGGGATGACGAAGCGCCCGAATCGGGTCAGGATAACCCGTTGAGGGAATAGCGATACCCACAAGGGACGGTATGCGCATAGCGTTCAGGCCGCTTTGTTATGCTAAAAAGCAATCACGCTGTGTAAGTTGTACTGCGGGCAGGCTGCCCGCGCTCCCAGCTTGCAAGCAACACCGATAGTCAATGAGTACCTGGTGGGTGTCGCGACGAGCGAGTCATGGATGACGAAGCGCCGAATCGAGACAGGATGCCTCGTTGAGGGAATAGCGATACCCACAAGGGACGGCATGTGCATAGCGTTCAGGCCGCTTTGTGATGCTAAAAAGCAATCACGCTGTGTAAGTTGTATGCGGGCAGACTGCCCGCGCTCCCAGCTTGCAAGCAACACCGATAGTCAATGAGTGCCTTGTGGGTGTCGCGACGAGCGAGTCATGGATGACGAAGCGCCCGAATCGAGGCAGGATGCCTCGTTGAGGGAACAGCGATACCCACAAGGGACGGCATGTGCATAGCGTTCAGGCCGCTTTGTGATGCTAAAAAGCAATCTCGCGGCGTAAATTGTACTGCGGGCAGGCTGCCTGCGCTCCGAACTTGCAAACAACGCTGAGGATCAATGAGTACCACCGTAAGTGACTCCTCCTCAGAAATGACCACTCTGCTATGCTCATGGTTATCCAATAGTCACAGAGGTGCTCTCATGACTATGCAAGGCGACACGAAAACAGCAGTGGAAGCTTTTGCCAAAAGCATTCCGCTAAAGCGCGTAGCACAACCGGAAGAAGTCAGCCGCCTAGTGCTCTACTTAGCGTCCGATGATTCCAGCTACTCCACAGGCTCAGAGTTTATTGTTGATGCCGGTTTAACCACGCAATAAACCGATAATTGGGCGATCACTTACGGTATCGCCCCATTACCCTGCCGCACACAATCAGCTTATATCGCCATGCTAACGCCCAGCCCGTTGCAATCTTGAGGCTACAGCCAACCCTGACGCCAATGTTCAGTGCTTTTTAACTCCTGCCAATCAATCGCTGCCGATCGATTGGAAATCACCGCCTCCAGCAAGCAATGGATAACATTACCTTCTTCATCAAACTCCATCTCGGTGACCAAGAAGTGTTTTTCTCTCTTAACGGGATGCACCGCCGTCCACTTACTGTGCAATAGTTTTTTAGGGTTAATTCGATTCATCACACGCGCCTCACACCATTATTTATCAACTGACCAATTACCCTACAGCAGCAACAGAAAACCGCCTTATAGCAACCTCTGCAATCGAGCTTAGATTTTTGCTAAGCTGACGGCTGTTACAACCATCCTCTGCAATCCATGATAGAAAAGGTTAATGCAGTGCCAATCATTCTTCCCTCAACAGAAAGCATGACTGTCGAATTTAAAAGCGATCGCAACGGCTACCCTGATCACGAACTGATTGAAGCTTTGACCTGCCTCGCCAATTCGCAAGGCGGCGAACTGTGGCTCGGAGTCGAAGACAATGGCAGCGCCAGTGGTTTACATCCCCGTCACCAAGATACTCTCAAGCTTACTCAGTTGATTGCTGACAACACCTCGCCCGCTTTACAGGTCACTATCAAACAACATCAGATCAACGGCGTTACTGTCGCGCAAATTCTTGTGCCTGAAGCAAAACGCTTAGTCGCCACCAAGGACGGTGCTTATTTACGGCGTCGCCTTAAACACGATGACACCCCAGAATGCATTCATATTCCCTCGAACGATGAGCCACAACCTCGTTAACGAGCTATTTAAAGCTGTTCAATAGTGTCTAAATACAGTTCTGCTCGAGCCAAAATAGCCTGCTGTTGCGCAGCGATCTTTTTCTGCCAATTGGCGTACACCATAGTATTTCTCGGATTATTACCCAGCAACTGCTGCTGTCGATGAATAAAACGCCAATACAGCGAGTTCAGTGGGCAGGCATCCGCTTCAGTGGTTTTCGTCACCTTGTAATGACAAGAGCCACAATAATCACTCATCTTTTTCACATAATTGCCACTGGCAGCATAGGCTTTTGAGCCAACAATACCACCGTCAGCAAACTGGCTCATACCGCGCGTATTGGGCATTTCCACCCACTCCAGCGCATCGATATACACACCTAAATACCATGCATCAACCTGATCCGGATCAACGCCCGCCAGCAGGCAAAAATTACCGGTAATCATTAAACGCTGAATATGATGGGCGTAGGCATAGTCCAAGGACTGCGCAATTGCATGCTTCATGCAATTCATCTGAGTTGTACCTGTCCAGAACCATGCAGGCAGTTGACGCGTTGCCGACAAAGCGTTACGGCTTGCGTATTGCGGCATATTGGCCCAATAAATCCCACGGACAAACTCACGCCAACCGAGAATCTGCCGAATAAAGCCTTCTACCTGAGCCAGATTAATCTGTGTCTCACCGTTGAGTAATGGCTCTTGTTGCGCGCGATAGTGCGCTATCACCTGATACACCACGAATTTAGGACTGATGATTTTACTGTTGAGCGCAAAGGATAAGCGCGAATGGTACAGGCTCCACTGCCTGTCACCCTCAAGATGATTGAGCTGACAGGTCATCGCGTCTTGAAACTGACCAAAGCGCGGCAAGCCATAACGGCAAAAATAATCCAGCAACGCCTTGGCTTGCTGACGATTCACCGGCCAGAGTAAAGACGTCGCAGCACGGCCCATCGTTTTAATCTGATGCCGCTCAAGGCGCGCGAGAATCTCACAGACATCATTGCTAAACAGCAACGGCTGAGGCACACAGGCTAGGTCACTGCTTTTAAATTTATTACGATTCTCAGCATCGTAATTCCATTGCCCACCTTCTGGATTGCCTTCAGCATCCATAAGAATATGCCAATTTTTACGCATCTTACGATAAAACGCTTCCATACGATGTTGCTTACCGGCGCTAAAATTTTTGTGCAACTCTTGCTCAGTTAAATAAAAATGCTCGGTACTGTAGCTTTGGCTGCGAATCCTCAGCTGAGCGGTAAAATCAGCCAACTGTTGACGCAAACGGTACTCATCCGGTAATTGGTACTCAAATTGCTGAATCTGATGCTGTGCAATAAGATGCTCAAGCAGGCTCGGTAAGTCAGCAAAACTTTGTGTGTCATCCAAGGTCATATGCACAACATTAAAACCGGCACTGTGCAAGGCTTGCGCAAACTGCTGCATCGCCGCAAAAAAGGCACAGATTTTTTGCACATGGTGAACAACGTAATTGGTTTCCTGTTGCAACTCAGCGATTAAATACAGGGTGTCAGGATCGTTATCTTTAAACCAAGAGTGACTCACATTGAGTTGATCACCCAAAATTAAACGTAAGCGCTGATAGCTTTTAATCATGTTTCACACCTATTAATAAACGCTGGCCTGCACAGCGTTTAGAGCAGTACTTAACCTCTGGCCAAGCTTTTTCCCACTTTTTGCGCCAGCTAAACGCGCGCAGACAAACAGGACAGATTTTTTCCGGCAAATGAGCTTTTTTCATGGTCTGCTCCAGCACTCAAAGATCAAAACAGCCAAATCAAGGCCAGTCACTTCACAAATACTTATACATCAAGCAATAATGCATAGATTTATTCTTATACACCAGCTATTTTTGTACAACTATTATTAAGCGATTCAATCAAGTCCTGCTGACTGCAGAACGAGGAGTTAAACCCATGCACTATGTTCTTATCGGCTTTATCCTGTTGCTATCTGGCTGCGTCTCGATTCCTGAAGGCATTGAGCCAGTTAAAAATTTTCAAGTAGAACGTTATCTCGGCACTTGGTATGAAATCGCACGCCTTGACCATTCTTTTGAGCGCGGCATGCAGCAGGTGACCGCTGAATACAGTCTGCGAGACGATGGCGGTATCAAGGTAATCAATCGTGGTTTTAAACAAGCTCAACAACAATGGGCGCAAGCCGAAGGAAAAGCCTATTTTGTGCAAGACCCACACACCGGCTATTTAAAAGTGTCGTTCTTTGGCCCTTTCTATGGTGCCTATATTATTTTTGATTTAGACGAAAACTATCAGTACTCGCTGATTACCAGCACGAACAAATCCTATTTATGGATACTTGCTAGAACACCACACATCGATGCAGCCCAACAACAGCGCTTACTCAAACGCATCACAGAGCTTGGATTTGCTAGCGAACAACTGATTTTTGTTGAGCATCCCGAGCGCCTTAGCCACAGTATTAAAAACTAAAGCCGTTGCCGGTAAACCCGCCACTAAAAATAACGCTACCCACAGTCAAACAATTGCAGATGAAGCGACCAGCTAATTGCTGTTAGAATGGTTGCATTCATTTGTGATGTGCCGTTGGTTTAGTATGCAGAACTACAGATAAAGCTCTGCAACACGACGCGTCCTCGCGGCATTTTGACTTTTATAGGTACTGCATGACCACTACTGGCACGCTTTATATTGTCTCTGCTCCTTCCGGTGCGGGAAAAACAAGTCTGGTTAAAGCTCTGATCGATAGCATGGCGCAGGTGCGGGTTTCAGTGTCACATACCACCCGTGCAATGCGGCCCGGCGAAGTTGATGGGGTCAACTATCACTTCACTTCGCGCGACGAGTTTGTCGAGATGCTCAAGCAAGGCGATTTCCTCGAGCATGCCGAAGTATTTGGTAACCTCTACGGTACTTCACATCCGTGGGTGAAACAGACCTTAGCCAAAGGCTATGACCTGATTTTGGAAATTGATTGGCAAGGAGCGCAGCAGGTACGCAAACTGATGCCAGATGCTAAATCGATTTTTATCTTACCACCCACCCATAAAGACCTGCGCCAACGCTTACATAACCGTGGCCAAGATGCTGAAGATGTAATCGATTTACGCATGCAGCAAGCCATTGCAGAAATGAGTCATTACGTTGAATATGACTACATTGTCATTAACGATCAGTTCGCCACGGCCTTAGATGATTTAAAAGCGATTTTCCGCGCCAACCAATTACGGCTCGAGAGCCAACAAAAACGTCACACACAACTCCTCTGCGACCTGCTACGATAGAGGCATCTGTGTCAGTAAGTTAAGCCCATCGCTTTATTTGTTGTGGGTTATTTTTTAAACTGTGTTTGTTTATGCGCTACTTATAGCGCTGTTTTTCTGTGAGGAATACCATGGCTCGCGTTACTGTTGAAGATTGCCTAGAAAACGTTGATAACCGTTTTGCTTTAGTTATGCTGGCCACCAAGCGTTCGCGCCAATTAGCGACCGGCGGCAAAGAACCAAAAGTGCCGGTGGAAAATGACAAGCCGACTGTTTTGGCCTTGCGTGAAATTGCTGCCGGCCTTGTCTCAGAGACTACGATTGCTGCAGAAGAAGCGATCAGTGTTGAAGAACCTTTATTTGCAGCTTTTGACGACAACGCTAACGACGCTCGCTAATGGCTGTGCAGGTCGCTTGCCGTACGAAGAAGGTTCAATTGCTATTAAGAGGTGAGCGATGCCTGCTTTAGATCGCCTATCGAGGCAATTATCAACCTATCTAAGCAGCGACCAAGTCAATGCGGTGCGGCGTGCGTATTATTACGCCGAGCAAGCCCACGATGGTCAATTGCGCAGTAGCGGTGAGCATTATGTGACTCATCCGCTGGCGGTTGCCACCATTTTGGCAGAAATGCACATGGACCATCAAAGCTTAATGGCGGCGATGCTGCATGATGTCATTGAAGACACCGGCATTCCCAAAGAAGCCTTAGTCGCGCAGTTTGGCGAAAGTGTGGCCGAATTGGTTGACGGGGTCAGTAAGCTGACACAAATGAAATTCGGCACCAAAGCCGAGGCGCAAGCAGAAAACTTTCAAAAAATGGCCATGGCCATGGCCCGTGATATTCGTGTCATTTTGGTAAAGCTGGCCGACCGCTTACACAACATGCGCACCCTTGGCGCTTTAAATGCAGAAAAGCGTCGCCGCATCGCCAAAGAAACTTTAGAAATCTATGCGCCCATCGCCAATCGCTTGGGGATGAATCGTATTTATGCCGAATTCGAAGACCTTGGCTTCAAAGCCATGTACCCAATGCGTGCTGCACGCATCCAGTCTGCGGTTAAAAGTTCACGGGGCAATCGCAAAGAAATCGTACAGAAAATTCAAGAATCCATCGCTCACTGTCTAGAGCGCGAAGGATTACCTGGAGAAGTGAGCGGCCGCGAAAAACACCTGTATAGTATTTATCAAAAGATGCGTGGCAAGCGTAAAGCATTCACCGAGATCATGGATGTCTATGCATTTCGCATCGTCGTTGATAAAGTCGACACCTGCTATCGTGTGCTGGGCGCCGTGCATAATCTCTATAAGCCTTTCCCTGGCCGCTTTAAAGACTACATTGCCATTCCTAAAGCCAATGGTTACCAGTCCTTGCACACCACATTATTTGGTATGCATGGTGTGCCGATTGAAATTCAAATCCGCACCAAAGACATGGAAGAGCTAGCCAATAACGGCATTGCTGCGCATTGGTTGTACAAAACCGAAGAAGATGGCCGCCGCAATAATCATGCACGCGCCCGTCAGTGGGTGAAAGGTCTATTAGAGTTGCAGCAAAATGCCGGCAACTCGCTGGAATTTATTGAAAACGTAAAAATCGATTTATTCCCTGATGAAGTCTATGTGTTCACTCCCAAAGGCCGCATCATGGAGCTACCAAAAGGTTCAACACCGGTCGACTTTGCCTATGCCGTGCACACGGATGTAGGCAATACCTGCATCGCTTGCCGAGTGAATCGACGCCTTGCACCGCTCTCGCAAGCATTAGAAAGCGGTGCCACAGTTGAAATCATTTGTGCGCCCAATACCCAGCCTAACCCCAACTGGTTGAATTTTGTCGTCACGGGTAAAGCGCGCACGCATATTCGTCATGCGCTGAAACAGCAACGCCGTGAAGAGTCGGTGACTTTAGGTGCGCGCTTATTGAGCAAAGCTTTGGATAATCTTGGCGTACGTTATGAAGATATTTCTGAAGAACGCTTACAAGCACTACTCAAAGAAAACAACCAAGACGAACGCGATGATTTACTGGAAGACATTGGTCTAGGTAACCGCACCGCTCACGTGATTGCTCGGCGCTTATTATCGACCGAAGAATCCGCCGCCAACCCCTTGGCCACTGATGGCCCACTGGTGATTCGCGGCACTGAAGGTTTGGTACTCAACTATGCGCGCTGTTGCACACCAATTCCTGGCGACTTAATTGTCGGCCACTTATCAGCCGGTAAAGGCATGGTGGTGCACCGTGACAACTGTAAAAATATCAGTGAATTGCGCAACAATCCTGAAAAGTGCATCCCGCTGACGTGGGCCAAAGACATTGATAGCGAGTTCAATGTAGAACTGCGCATTGAGCTGGCCCATCAGCGGGGCTTAATCGCCCTGCTGGCTGGCACCATCAGTGAAGCCGATGCCAATATTGATAAGATCAATGTTGATGAGCGTGACGGCCGCATTAGCGTCATTCAGCTGGGTATTAGCGTGCGAGATCGCGTGCATTTAGCTCGAATTATTCGTAAGTTACGCAGCCTTGCTGGCGTCTCGCGTATTACCCGTATGCGCGCTTAACCCATTTTATCGCGTACGCCTTTGCGCTGCTGTAGTGGCCGGGCGTGCGGGTTTTCTAAATAACGGAGCACTTTATGAGCAAGACCATTATCAGCACTGAAAACGCCCCTGCCGCCATTGGCACTTACTCACAAGCCGTACGTGTGGAAAACACTGTTTACCTATCTGGGCAGATCCCGCTGAATCCAACCACTATGGCAATGGTTGAAGGTTTTGAACAGCAAACCGTACAAGTGTTTGAGAACTTAAAAGCCGTGGCTGAAGCCGCTGGTGGCTCATTGAATGACATCGTTAAACTGAATATTTTCTTAACTGATTTAAACAATTTTGCCGCACTCAACGAAGTTATGGGGCGTTACTTTAGCGCGCCTTACCCTGCACGCGCAGCGGTGGGTGTCGCGTCATTACCACGTAATGCTTGCGTGGAAATGGATGCGGTGATGTACCTCGGCTAAGATTTTGCAGGCACTGCTGCAGCTGGCTGGTTCTATGCATCAGCCAACTGCGCCATATAGCCCTCACGAAAACTGCTGTACTGCGGCGTCCAGCCTAAGGCACGCGCCCGCGCATTACGGCAACGCTTACTGCCCGCACGACGGCGCAACTCTAGGCCATCAATACTGCTGACATGTAACTGTTGCTGTAGCCAAGCCACTACTTCTGCCAACTCCACTGGTGCATCATCCACACCAATATAGATTGGCTCAAGCGTTTGCCCTTGCGTATCGGCCAGCACCACAGTGGCAATCAGCGCTGCTGCGTCATCAGCATGAATACGATTGGTATAATGATGCAAGCCTGGCGCATGGTAGCCATCGCGCACTTGGCGAATCAGCATATCGCGGCCAGGGCCATAAATACCACTTAACCGCACCACCGTAGCTGAGTAGCCGCTATTGAGTGCAAGCTGTTCAGCCTCTAGCATAATCTGCCCAGACCAACGCTTGGGCACTGTGGGTGATTGCTCATCCACCCAACTATCATCGTCCTGGCCATAGACACTGGTACTGGAGACAAAAATAACGCGCTTGGGTTGCTGCTGATGTTGCGCCAGCCAGCTGTAAAGATGCTGCTGACCTTGCACATAAGCGTGTTGATAGCCGGCCTCGGTCATACTCTGCGCCGCCATCACATAGACCACGTAATCAATTGCTTGCTGCGGCCAATCAGCGGGACATTTTGGATCATTTAAATCAGCAACAATAGGCACGATTGCAGCCGGTAATTTGCTCGAATTACGACGTAAACCATGCACAACATAACCTTTTTGCTGCAAAATCAAAGCCACACGACTGCCAATATCACCACAGCCGACCATAACCACTCGCAACGCTGTGTGCATTCCAATGGACTCCAAAATTAAGCTAAGGATGAGAATTATTGGTCACAATTTAATGTAGCAGCTATGCTAACGATAATCCTAATGGAATATGGCTATGACTCTTACCGAATTACGCTACATCGTCGCTTTAGCGCAAACGCAACATTTTGGCCAAGCCGCTGAACGTTGTCATATCAGTCAGCCGACACTGTCAGTCGGCGTAAAAAAGCTTGAAGAAGATTTGGGTGTGCTTATTTTTGAGCGCAGTAAAAGTGCAGTACGCGTGACACCTGTTGGCGAGGCGATTGTTGCGCAAGCGCAACGCGTACTGGAGCAAGCGCAAACCATTCGTGAGTTAGCCCAAGCCGGCAAAAATCAACTGACCGCACCTTTGCGAGTCGGTGCTATTTACACAGTAGGACCTTACTTATTCCCGCAGATGATCCCGTTACTGCACCGCAGTGCCCCAGAAATGCCGCTCTACATTGAAGAAAACTTCACCCATATTTTACGTGACAAACTGCGCAATGGTGAGCTGGACGTGATCATTATCGCGCTGCCTTATCAGGATGCCGATGTACTGACTAAGATCGCCTATGAAGAGCCCTTTTGCGTATTACTGCCTGCTGAACATCCATGGACGCAAAGAGACAGTATCGATAGCAGTATGCTCAATGATAAAAGCCTGCTGCTGCTCGGTGAAGGGCATTGCTTCCGTGACCAAGTCCTAGAAGCCTGCCCGACCACGCAAACAGGGAATCCCGAGAACCGCTATACCACGGTCGAAGCCAGCTCCTTAGAAACCATTCGTCACATGGTTGCCTCAGGACTTGGTGTCTCGGTCTTACCCTTATCGGCGGTCGATAACCACCGTTACGCGGAAGGCGTGATTGCTGTGCGCCCCTTTACTGCACCGGCCCCAACGCGGACTGTCGCGATTGCTTGGAGGGCCACTTTTCCGCGGCCCAAAGCCATTGACGTATTGATGGATGCGATTCGTCAGTGCGATGCGGCAAAAGCCCAGCACGAGCAGTAAACATGACAGATTTACTGGTGCACACCCCTGTCACCGTACTTAAAGGTGTCGGCCCAGCCGTGGCGCAAAAACTGGCAAAAGTGGGTATAGAAAACTTGCAAGATGTGCTGTTTCACTTGCCCTCTCGCTACCAAGATCGCACCCGCATCACGCCAATTGGTGCGCTACGCCCCGGTCAAGATGCAGTGGTAGCTGGTGTTGTGATGGCGGCTAATGTCGTGATGGGCAAACGCCGTAGTTTGTTAGTGCGCATCCAAGATGGTAGCGGTGGTCTAACCTTACGTTTTTTCCATTTCAGCATGGCACAAAAAAACGCTCTAGAAAAAGGTGTACAAGTGCGTTGCTATGGTGAAGTACGCCCTGGTGCAACGGGTTTGGAGATTTATCACCCTGAATACCGTGTGCATAACCCCAACGAAGCACAACCTTTGCAAGCAACGCTTACAGCCATTTATCCGACCACAGAAGGTCTGACCCAACAGCGTTTACGTGACTTGTGTGAACAGGCGCTAGGCTACTTAAATGCGCGCAGTTTACCCGATTGGCTGCCAGCTGAAATAATTGCTCAATACCAACTTGGTGCACTGGAGCAGGCGCTTCGTTATTTGCATCAACCGCCACCGGATGCCAATCTCGAAGAGCTGGCTGAAGGGGTGCACTGGGCACAACAGCGTTTGGCCTTTGAAGAGATGCTGACTCATCAACTGTCCATTCAGCGTGTGCGAGAAAGTCTGCGCCAACAGCGCGCCCCACAACTGCCGCTGGCAAAAAAATTGCCGCCGCTTTTTTTACACAATCTAGGCTTTACCCCAACCGGCGCACAGCAACGGGTTGGCGCTGAAATCGCTTGGGATCTGCGCCAAAACGCACCCATGTTACGCTTGGTGCAAGGTGATGTTGGTGCTGGTAAAACCGTCGTCGCTGCTCTCGCTGCTTTGCAAGCACTGGAAGCTGGCTATCAAGTTGCATTGATGGCACCCACAGAAATTCTTGCCGAACAGCATTTTCTCAACTTTAGCAAATGGCTGGCACCGCTCAATATTGAAGTGGCTTGGCTGGCCGGCAAACTTAAAGGCAAGGCACGTAGCCGTGCGCTAGAGCAGATCGCCAGCGGCGTACCGATGGTGGTCGGTACCCACGCGTTGTTTCAAGATGAAGTGCAGTTCCATAACTTAGCTTTGGCAATTATTGATGAGCAGCACCGCTTTGGTGTGCAGCAGCGTTTAGCTTTACGCAAAAAAGGTGTCGATGGTGTGTACAGTCCGCATCAATTAATTATGACTGCCACCCCGATTCCACGCACCTTAGCCATGAGCGCGTATGCTGATCTCGACACTTCGGTGCTGGATGAGCTACCGCCAGGACGCACGCCAGTGAACACTTTAGTGCTCAGTGATACGCGCCGCTCGGAAGTGATTGAGCGGGTCCGTGCGGCGTGCTTAGAAGGTCGTCAAGCCTATTGGGTGTGCACCCTAATTGAAGAATCTGAAGAACTAACCTGCCAAGCCGCAGAAAGCACCTTTGCAGATCTTACCTTGGCACTTGCCGGTCAAAAAGTTGGGTTAATACATGGCCGTATGAAACCCGCCGAGAAAGCTGCAGTGATGGACAGCTTTAAGTGTGGCCAACTGCAGCTGTTAGTTGCCACGACAGTGATTGAAGTGGGGGTTGATGTGCCCAACGCCAGTTTAATGATTATAGAAAACCCCGAGCGTTTAGGTCTCGCGCAGTTGCACCAACTGCGTGGCCGTGTGGGCCGCGGTAGCACTGCCAGTCACTGCGTGTTGTTGTACCATGCACCGCTGTCACACATTGGCCGCGAACGCTTGGCGATTATGCGTGAAACCAATGATGGTTTTATTATTGCTGAAAAAGATTTAGAACTGCGCGGCCCCGGCGAAATGCTCGGCACCCGGCAAACCGGTTTACTGCAGTTTAAGGTGGCAGATTTGATGCGTGATGCTCCACTATTGCCCGCCGTGCGTGATGCTGCTTGCCAGTTACTTGAGCAATGGCCAAGCCATGTCAGCCCTTTGTTGCAGCGCTGGCTTAAGCAGGGTCAGCAATACGGACAGGTTTAAAAGCGCTATACTGATTGCAATATTAGACGAGTCATTTGGATAACAACCATGCTTCCTGCACACTCAATGACTGCCCGCGAGCGTATCCCGAATCCTGTCATTCACGCATTAGACACCTCTGCAATTGCTTTTAGTACCGAGGCCAGTCATTGCGTTGATCAGCAGTTACGCGCACATGCCATTGTCTTGCAGCATCTCAAGCAGCAATATTTGCTTGTTATTCCACGTCACCATATTCTCGACTTAGCCAAGCTCAATGCACGTACCGGTGGTCACTGGCAAGCATTAAGCAACACCTCGCAGTCACCTTGCTTAATGCCTTACAGTTTAGAGGCATTGCCCGCCATCCCTAGTCTTTTTGCTCTGCCCTGCCTGTATGCAAGTGAACTGCTAGCAAACAACATAACGTACATCGAATCAGGTGTTGCCGATCTACTTATTGGTTTGTCACCTGGCGCACTGCGCACACTCTTCGCTACAGCAGAAACGATTGAATGCAGTCAAGCAATCACTGCACAGCACCCTAACCACAGTCCAGCTGCAGCAGACGCGCAAGGTATTGAAGAGGCTGTGATTGCACTGACTAAACGTCGCATTCATAAACGTCTTGAAGAGACTTTAGAGATACCACTGCTAAGCAGCACCGCCAAAAGAGTCTTACGTTTACGTACTGATCCACTCGCCGACGTTGATGAGTTAGCGGCTATCGTAGAAACCGATCCACCACTGGCTGCACAAGTGATCAGTTGGGCGGCCTCTCCGTATTATGCTGCACCCGGTAAAATACGCTCAGTTGAAGATGCCATCACCCGCGTTTTAGGCTTTGATTTAGTGATTAACTTAGCGCTAGGCCTATCATTGGGGAAAAAATTAGCCTTACCAAAAGATCAACCGCATTCTTGCACGCCTTATTGGCAACAAGCGATTTATACCGCGGCACTTATCGAAGGTTTAGTGCGCTTCATGCCGGCTGAGAAAAAACCTGAAAGTGGTTTAGCCTATCTGGCTGGCTTACTGCATAACTTTGGTTTTGCGCTATTGGCCCACGTCTTTCCGCCTCACTTCTCCTTAGTCTGTCGCTCAATTGAGGCCAATACACATTTAAGCCATAGCATTATCGAGCATCACTTACTGGGTATTACCCGTGAACAGATGGGCGCATGGCTGATGCAATGCTGGAATATTCCTGACGAAGTTGTCTATGCATTGCGCTATCAAGACGATCCTATGTATGCAGGCCAACACGCGACCTATGCAAATCTGACCTGTTTGGCACAGCTATTATTAGCACAAAACAACATGGGGCGAATCGCAAACCCTATTATTCCTGATGCATTGTATGAGCGCTTAGGGCTCAGCCCAGACAAAGCGCAACTGGCAGTACAGCGCGTGCTCGAAGCTGAACAAGCTTTACGTAATTTAGTTGCGAAATTTAATCAATCCTGAGTCAATAAGAACGCTCGCACCCTCGCTGCAGCTGATGCTGGATGTTGTTGCATAAAGCAATGACCACCGTCCACCTGTTCAGTCTGCAGATTGCTATTACTCTTGCGCCACAGCGCAGCTGACTTAATCACAAAAGGAAAAGTGTCCGCGCCATACATCATCAATACTGGCGCTTGCACCTGGCGCAAAGAACGCCACAATGCATTGGGCGCGGAACTGAAAATAGTCGCTTCCAACTGCGGCGAGCATTTTAACTGCACGCCGTCTTGATCGCCGATGCGCAGGGCATGATCAACAAAAGCGGTCAGCGCTTCTGCCGTCCAGCCTTTAAAAACACCACGGCCAGTTAAGCTGGCATACGCTGACTGTCGATCAGGCCAGTGCATGCGACGCACGGCAGTTTTCTTTGCCAGTGTATTGAAACCGTTAAAACGTAGACGCTCAGTGGTTTTGATAAAGACCTGTAACGCTGGGGTAAAAATCACCGGATCCAGCAGTACCGCTGACTTAAACAACGACGGCTGCTGCGCCATAATTAAACAGGTTAAGACGCCGCCAAAGCTATGCCCTACGGCATACACCGGGGCATTGCCAAATTGGCTGCGCTGCGCTTGAAAGGCCTCCATAGCCAACTCAGCATTACGATTCCAGCCCAGAAAACGCGCGCCGGCATCACTGTCGCCATGCCCTTGAATATCACACAGCCATAAATCAAAATCCGTACTTAAGCGCTCTAGCATTGGCTCATACACACGTCCACAGAGACCATTACCATGCAAAAAATGCAAAACGGGCTTACCTGACGGAATACTGTGCCAGCCGCGTAAGGTGATCTGTGCTGAGGTGGTATATGCCCATGGCTGTAAGTTCATACGAGGGTTGTTCCTAATTATTTTCAGAGTAAATTACAAGATCACACGGCAAGCGGCTAGCTCAGCGCTGAGACGCTGTTGATCTTGCGCCTCAGTAAAAATCAACTCCAAGCGCGAGTCTTTGCGCCACTCACTGTTTTGCCAATGGAGACTTTGTCCATCCAAGGCATTAGCCGATAACCAACCGGCATTGGTATGCAACACGCATTTAGCACGCCGCCAAGGCATCTGCAGCAACCACATTTGTACCCGCATCAACTCAAACTGTTGCGAAGGATGCCAGCGCCAACCAATGCTCCAACCATCAGTTTGCGCATTAACTGAACAGATCGGTTGCTGCGGATCACGCCAAAGTACAGCCGCAGAAACACG
>RRZT010082189.1_pt1 | contig 14737 bp, 12 predicted proteins | sample 2165551 | NCBI WGS metagenome assembly RRZT01 (sample SAMN10456910, study PRJNA506462) | wastewater metagenome | biome: wastewater; feature: sludge; material: wastewater sludge; isolation source: wastewater sludge with Escherichia coli K12::gfp cells carrying plasmid... | place: USA: Moscow, Idaho... | reverse complement strand
GTTTACATTTGCAGTATGACCAATAATATATTTGTCAGAAAAATTTCTGTTTTCAGCAACAACTGCCGACGCATTCAAACTAAATCGACTCTCTCTAACGACCATTACAGCTGTATAGATACTTGGTACTATCATGATGATAGCGAAAATTGATACCGATCTTTTTACCTTTTTCTGTTTAATTGGATCGGCTAGCTTAACATATGGAAACTTTAAATAGCGGACAACGACAAAGGTGGCAAGTGAAATAAAGAAAGAGTTGATGAAAAACAGGTAGATAGCTCCAATAAAAAATTTAAAATTCAGACTTGCGATTCCAAAACCGGCTGTGCATAATGGAGGCATAAGCGCAGTAGCAATTGCGACACCGGCAATAACAGTCCCTTTCTCTTTTCTAGAGCCCTCAACTATACCTGCGAGCCCGCCAAAAAATGCAATAAAGACATCATAGATAGTGGGTTTTGTTCTCGCCAATAGTTCGGTAGGCTCTTCTAGTGTCAACGGAGAGATGGCGAAAAAGGCAGACGAAGCAATTAGACTAATTGCTACCATGATTGCAAGATTTTTCAAGGAGCGCTTGAGCAATTCAGAATCGTTAATCCCAACTGATAAGCCAGCGCCAATAATCGGCCCCATTAGAGGAGAGATTAACATAGCTCCAATTATAACTGGAATCGAATTGACATTAAGTCCAACCGAAGCAACAATGATTGCAAATGCAAGGATCCAGACATTGGGCCCTTTAAAATCTATACCTTTTTTGATGTTCTCGATCGTTCCAGGAATGTCCACATGGTCCGAGAAATTTACTACAGACTTGATCTGACTGAAGAAAGTTGACATGACTTGTGTGTTTTGATGTAGCTAATGTAAATATACATTTATTTTTGACTTATCCCCAAAATAGTTACTTTTGTAAGAATAGAATCTCCTTTAAACATCGTTTATCATGAAAAGCATCAGGTTGGTTATCATTCTCATAATCACAGCGGTGAGCGTAAGTAGTTGTGATTGGCTAAGATCAAAACTCGGAATGGAGACATCCGAAGATTTAGAGGCAATCAAACAGGCAGCCGAAAGAAGATCCGAAGAGCAGAGAATTATCGATTCAATTAAACTTGCTCAAAGGGATACAATGATCGTTGGAGACACATCGTCTGCAATCTTAAATCCTTATACAGGAGCGGATTCATCTGCTAATAAGCAGCAAAAAGCAGACAAAAAGCAGACTGCTACTCAGCAAAAACCGCAAAGTACACAGCAAAAACCTCAGGCTGTTCAGCAACAGTCTACACAACAAAAGCCTCAAGCTGTCACTCAATCAAAGCAGCAGGTACAGCCGCAAAAGTCTGCGCCAATCGTCAATAATTCTGCGGATTATAAGTTTTATGTGATTGCAGGAAGTTTTAAAGAGGATGCAAATGCACAAAAAATGGTGAATTATCTTAAAAAAGGTAATTTTAAACCAATAGTACTTAACTTCAAAAATGGCTTTAAGGTTGTAGCCTCTGGCGGATTCAACAACGCAAATGACGCATATAACGAGAGACGGAAGTTATTAGAGTATGACTTCTCTCCAGAAGATGTTTGGATTTATGACATTAATCAAAAACTACATATAAAGTAATATTATGAAAACAACTGCATTTACTGCAAAGCACATCGAAAGAGGCGCTAGAATGGTTCCTTTTGCCGGGTATAACATGCCCGTTGAATATATTGGTATTAACGAAGAGCATAATCACGTGAGAAACTCGGTAGGAGTATTTGATGTTTCGCACATGGGAGAGATTTGGGTTAAAGGTCCAAAAGCCCTTGCTTTTGTTCAATATACTACATCAAACGACGCCGCAGTTCTTACTCCAGGAAAGGTTCAATACTCTTGTTTCCCTAACGGAAAAGGCGGTATTGTTGATGATCTTTTAGTTTATTGTATAGACAGCGAAACATATCTTCTAGTTGTGAACGCTGCTAATATTGATAAAGACTGGAATCACCTTTGTTCAATTGCTCCAAAATTTGGACTTACTCCAGGAAAAGAGCTTTACAATGCTTCTGAAGAGATTTGCCAATTAGCTGTTCAAGGTCCTCTTGCACTTAAGGTTATTCAAAGAATCTGTGATCAAGAGATTGAGAATATGGAGTACTATACGTTCAAGAAGCTGACTGTTGCAGGTATTCCAAACGCAATTTTATCTACAACCGGTTATACAGGTTCGGGTGGATGCGAAATATATGTTGCTAACGAAGATGGCGAAAAACTATGGAATGCTGTTTTTGAAGCAGGTAAAGAGGAGGGAATTATGCCAATAGGTTTAGGCGCTCGCGATACTCTTCGCTTAGAGATGGGATTCTGCCTATATGGTAATGATATTGACGATACAACTTCTTCTATTGAAGCTGGTTTAGGTTGGATTACTAAGTTCAGCGAAGCAAAAGGTGACTTTTTGGATAAAGAGTTGCTTCTAAGACATAAAGAGCAAGGTGTTGCCAGAAAATTAGTTGGTTTCGAACTACTAGACAGAGGTATTCCAAGACATGGATATGTTGTTTGCGACCAGTCTGGCACAGAGATTGGAGTTGTGACATCTGGAACAATGGGCCCTGCAGTTAAAAAGGCAGTAGGTATGGCATATGTTGCAACAGCTTTTGCAAAAGCAGATACCGAAATCTTTATAAAAGTAAGAGATAAACTGCTTAAGGCTAAGGTTGTTAAAATGCCTTTCTATAAAAAATAGTTGAATGGAAAAATTTGATTGGGCAGAAGAGATCGGATGCGGAGTAACTGTTAGCGATCTTGATTCTGTAGTAATATATCAAAATAAGAGAGCCCGTAAGATTTTCGAATCTTACGGGAATCTTATTGGAAAGAACCTTAAAGATTGTCATGGTGCAAAATCATGGGAGATGATTCAACGTTTTCTCGAAACAGGGGAATCAAACTCTTATACGATTGAGAAAAATGGTGTAAAAAAATTAATTCATCAGACTCCTTGGATGAAAGATGGAAAGATTGCGGGTTTAGTTGAGTTTTCAATTGAGATTCCATTTGAGATGCCCCATTTTGTGAGAAAATAATACCAAAGATTATCATAGTAAATAGAAGATGTCAACTTTTAAATTTGTTCATAATAATATAAACGTTAAAGACTTAGCAAAGAGTATCGAGTTTTACGACAAAGCATTAGGTCTAAAAGAGGTGAGAAGAATAGAGCCTGCAGACGGTTCGTTTATTATCGTCTACCTGTCGGACAATCAAACAACTCATCAATTAGAACTTACATGGTTGAGAGATTGGGATCGCCCTTATAACCTTGGAGACAATGAGTTTCACCTTGCTTTCAGAACCGACGACTTCGATCAAGCTCATAAACTTCACGAAGAGATGGGCTGCATTTGCTATGAGAATCCACAAATGGGTATCTATTTTATTTCCGACCCAGACGGTTACTGGCTCGAGGTTCTACCATCTAGATAAAATTAAAATCATGAAAACAGTATTTAAGAATCTATTCCAATCACTCCTGCTAGCAGCTCTTTTATTAGCTCCTGCTTCGCTTTTCTCTCAGACAGAAATTCAGGATGCTCTGAAAAGGCATGTAAATGTTCTGACAGCAGACTCATTAATGGGGAGAAGAGGTGGCTCCGAAGGTGAAAAAAAGGCAGCTGCCTACATCTCAAAGAGGATGCAGGAATATGGTCTTACACTGTTTTTTCCAGGAGAGGGTCAAGATTTCTCTTTTGTCTCTACAAAAGGAGATACGATATATTCTCGCAACATTTTAGGTATAGTAGAAGGAACTGATAAAAGTTTAAAAAACGAATATATAGTTGTTGGAGCTCATATGGATCATCTCGGATTCGAGACGATTAAATATAATGGAAGAGACTCTGTTATGATATACAGAGGTGCAGATGATAATGCTTCGGGAGTTGCCTGTATGTTAGAGATAGCTAAAATGGTGTCTGAAAGACGGATTCTGTTCAAAAGATCTGTGATCTTTGTTGCATTTGGTGCTGAGGAGAGCGGAATGACTGGTTCGTGGTACTTTGTGAATAGAGCCTTTAAACAAAAAGATAAGATTCACTTTATGCTTAATCTCGATATGGTTGGACGCTCTGGTGGATTAAATCGTCCTACTCTTTATACGGTCCTTCCAAATATTGAGTTGAGCGATATTTATAATCAATTAAAAGCTAAGACACTAGTTCTAGATCCTCTGTTTTCGAATAGAGATTATTTTCCTTCTGATCACCAACCTTTCAGTCAGTCAGGTGTTCCTGTAACCCTTATAACTACCGGTTTACATCGTGAATATCACTCATTGAAAGATACACCTTCTCTTCTTGACTATAAGCAAATGGAGGATATTTGCGACTATGCATTTGCTATGTTACAAACAGTCTCCGATAGATTTGGGATGCTTCGTAGAACTGCATTTGCAACAGATCAGGACAAGAGCGTAGAGACAGGAATCTTTTCAATTTCTGAAGTGACTTCTCGACCTCAGTTTTTACATGGAGACGAAAGACAATTCTTGAAAAGATGGGTTTATGCCAACATGAAATACCCTGTAGAGGCAATCAAAGAGGGCATTCAAGGACGAGTAATAGTTGAGGTTATCATCGAAAAAAATGGAGAGGTTGGAGACGTTAGTGTGCTTGAATCTGCAGACTTGTTGCTTGCTCAAGAGGCAGTAAGGGTAGTAAAGGCATCTCCAAAATGGAAGCCAGCAAAGATAGGTACACAACCAGTTCGCACAAGAATTTCTATACCTATAGAATTTCGTCTAAAGAGATAGCTTTTTTTATTATTTTTGTCGCTTGTAATCATTAAGCGACATGGAGTATAATTTTAACGACATCGAAAAGAGGTGGCAGGCATACTGGGCTGCCTCAAAGACATTCAAAGTAGAAGCAGATCCTTCAAAACCAAAATTTTATGTTCTTGACATGTTCCCATATCCATCGGGAGCGGGCCTTCATGTTGGCCATCCACTGGGATACATAGCAAGCGATATTTTTAGCAGATTCAAAAGGTTGAAAGGATTCAACGTACTCCATCCGATGGGATATGATGCATTCGGTTTGCCAGCAGAACAGTATGCAATTCAAACAGGGCAACATCCAGCAACCACAACTGAAAAAAATATAGCCAGATATAGAGAACAACTTGATAGAATCGGATTCTCTTATGATTGGAATCGTGAGGTGAGAACATGTGAACCAGAGTACTATAAATGGACACAATGGGCTTTTATCGAAATGTTTAACCATTGGTACAACAATAAAACTCAAAAAGCAGAGAAAATAGAGGCTTTAAAGGCTCATTTTGAGCAGTTTGGTTCTTCTCAACTTGATGCAGCTTGTGGTGAATATGAGCCATTTACTGCTCAAGAGTGGCAGAGTTTCGACCAGGCTAAGAAAGAGGAGATCCTAATGCAATTCAGAATAGCATATCTTGGCGAGACCTCTGTTAACTGGTGTGCCGCTTTGGGTACTGTCTTGGCTAATGATGAGGTAAAAGAGGGGCTTTCGGTTAGAGGCGGACATCCTGTTGAGCAAAAGAAGATGAAACAATGGCAACTAAGAGTATCTGCTTATGCAGAAAGACTCCTTGCCGACCTAGATAAAGTTGATTGGACCGACTCATTGAAGGAGATGCAGCGTAACTGGATTGGAAGATCGCAGGGGGCTGAGATGACCTTCAAAGTAAGTAATGGCAGCGAAGATTTCGATATGGTTATCTTCACAACAAGAGCAGACACAGTTTTTGGAGTAACATTTATGGTTTTAGCTCCAGAGAGCGAGTGGGTCTCAATTTTAACAACCTCAGAGCAAAAGAGCGAAGTTGATGAATATTTAAAATTTACAGCTAAGAAGACAGAGAGAGAGAGAATGGCTGAGACCAAAAAGGTGACAGGTGTCTTCTCTGGATCATATGCAATCAACCCATTTACAGGGGATAAAATTCCTGTTTGGATTTCGGAATATGTGTTAGCTGGTTATGGAACTGGAGCTATTATGGCAGTTCCTGCGCACGATAGTCGTGACTACGCGTTTGCAAGACATTTTAATCTGCCTATAATTCCTTTGATCGAAGGTTGCGACATTTCGCAAGAGAGCTTTGATGCAAAAGAGGGGGTTATGTGCAATTCTGGTTTCCTTAACGGAATGTCTGTAAAAGAGGCGATTCCAGCTGCAATTGAAGAGGTGGAGAAGAGAGGATTGGGTAAAAGAAAGATCAATTATAGACTTAGAGATGCAATCTTCTCGCGCCAAAGATATTGGGGAGAACCTTTTCCAATTTACTATAAAGATGGCATAGCTACTCCGCTTCCTTTCGAAAATCTACCATTACAATTGCCAGAAGTTGATAAATTTTTGCCAACCGAAACAGGCGAACCACCATTGGCAAGAGCAGAAAACTGGACTTATAACGGATATCCTTTAGAGAAAAGTACAATGCCAGGCTTTGCTGGAAGTAGTGCATATTTCCTAAGATATATGGATCCTCGCAATACTGATGCCTTAGTAAGTAAAGAGGCAAATGGCTATTGGAGAAATGTTGACCTCTATATTGGAGGTACCGAGCATGCAACAGGTCACTTGATTTACTCTCGTTTTTGGAATAAGTTCTTATTCGATATGGGATATATCTGCGAAGAGGAGCCTTTCAAAAAATTGATAAACCAAGGAATGATCCAAGGTCGTTCTAACTTTGTATATAGAGTTAAGGGTACTAATAAATTTGTCTCACTTGGACTAAAAGAAAAATACGATACTACAGAGATACATGTTGATGTGAATATTGTTACAAATGACAGACTCGACATGGAGGCTTTCAAAGCTTGGATGCCAGAGTATGCCTCTGCAGAATTCGAGTTAGAGAATGGAGAGTATATCTGTGGTTGGGCTGTTGAAAAGATGAGTAAGTCTATGTTCAACGTCGTAAATCCAGATATGATTTGTGAGAACTATGGTGCAGATACACTAAGAATGTATGAAATGTTCTTAGGTCCACTTGAGCAATCGAAACCTTGGGACACAAAAGGTATTGATGGAGTTCATCGCTTCTTAAAGAGATTCTGGAGAATGTTCTTCAACAAAGAGGAGTTCTTTGTAAGTAACGAAAAGGCTACTCCTGCAGAGTTGAAATCATTGCATAAACTCATTAAAAAGGTTGAAGATGATATAGAAAACTTCTCTTTCAATACAAGTATCAGTGCTTTCATGATTGCGCTTAACGAGTTGTCGGAGTTGTCTTGCAACAAGAGAGAGATTTTAGAGCCAATGTTGATTCTATTATCTCCATTTGCACCTCATATTGCTGAGGAGTTATGGAACAGACTTGGTAACAAGGAGAGTATAAGCAGTGCTAAGTTCCCAGAATATAATGCTGCATACACAGTTGAAGATAGTTTTGAATATCCAGTTTCATTCAACGGAAAGTTGAGATTTAAATTGACACTTTCGAGAGGATTAACTGTTAAAGAGATTGAAGAGGCTGTAATGGCAGATGAAAATACTTCAAAATATCTTGCAGGAGGCTCTGTTAAAAAGGTGATTATTGTTCCTAACAAGATTATTAATATCGTTTGCTAATGAAAATAACATCATTTCAGGTAGATGCATTCACAGACAGATTGTTTGGTGGTAATCCGGCAGCAGTAGTACTACTGCCGGAATATCCCGGCGATGATCTGCTTAAAAGTATCGCCTCTGAGAACAATCTTCCCGAAACTGCTTTTGTAGTCCCGGATGGACAGTATTTCAGACTGAGATGGTTTACTCCCGATATCGAGATGGATTTATGTGGGCATGCTACTTTGGCATCTGCTCACATTATTTTTTCTCAGACTGGCTATATGCGCGACACAATTAAATTCAGAACTGTGTCGGGAGAACTTATAGTTAAGAGATGCTCCGAAGGCTATGAAATGGAGTTTCCTTTAAGAGAGGGACTAAAAAGTGAATTGCCTAAAGAGATTTTTGATGCGTTAAGTATCAAACCAAAAGAGGTATACAAGTCGAGAGATTACCTCTTAATTTATGACAAACAAGAAGATGTTGAAAGAATCATTATCGACAGGAACATCTTCGATACAATCAATCTCGGAGAGGGTGGTGTAATTGTCTCAGCACCTGGAAAGGATTGCGACTTCGTCTCGCGCTTCTTTACGCCACAAGCAACCCTGCTCGAAGATCCTGTCACCGGCTCCGCTCACTGCACCTCAGCCCCATATTGGAGTAAAAGATTAGGCAAGAGTGAACTAACTGCCAAGCAAATTTCTAAGAGATTAGGAACCCTGACGTGCCAAGTCTGCACAGATAAGGTCGTTCTTAGAGGAGGAGCTATTCTTTACTCCAGATCCGAACTGATGATAACATTCTAAGAATTAATATACATATATGCAAACAAATACAGTTTTTAAAACCATAAGGTCATACTTTATAATGACCATCGGACTAATAATCTTTGCCTTTAGTTGGACGGCTTTCTTGATTCCTCATCAAATTGCAGGTGGTGGACTTAGTGGTTTGGCTTCTGTTGTCTATTATGCAACATCAATCCCTGTGTCTTATACATATCTTACAATAAACGCATTGCTATTGTTAGTAGGAATGATGGTGATGGGGAAAGGGTTTGGTTTTAAAACCATTTACTGTATATTAATGGCTGCGATTCTATTCGAATTTCTGCCACTAATACCATGGGTCTCTGATATCGAGGAGAAGCTGATCAATGCTCTGATTGGAGGAACAATGAGCGGTATTGGTATTGCAATTATCTTTATGCAAGGTGGCAGTACTGGAGGCACCGATATCATCGCAATCATAATTTCGAAATACAGGGAGACATCTCCTGGAAGAGTCTTTATTTTTTGTGATCTGATCATTATCGGATCGGTTATCTTACTTCCAGAAAAAGAGCTTCAAGATGTAGTGTACGGATACATAGAGATGGTCTCATTCTCCTATGTTGTAGATATGATTCTCACTGGAAATAAACAATCTGTCCAAATACTTGTTTTCTCTTCGAAGTTTGCCGAGATTGCAGATCGAGTGAGCAAAGAGCTGGGCAGAGGAGTAACTGCTCTCTCATCAATGGGTTGGTATTCCAAGAGAGATGGCAAGGTTCTTGTTATAATTGCGCGCAAGTCTCAATTGTCGGAGATAAGCAGAGTGATAAAAGAGACAGATGATAAGGCGTTTATATCTGTCACTTCGGCAATGAGCGTTTATGGAGAAGGGTTCGATCAAATTAAATCAGGAGGAAAAATAAATTGGAAAAAAACGCTAAAAGTAAAACAATCTTAAAGGGGGTAAAAGAGTACATTATTATTGCATTAGGGCTTCTACTCTATACAATAGGCTGGGTAGTTTTTTTAATTCCCAATCATCTAGTTGGAGGAGGCGTAACAGGTCTCTCTGCTATCATTTATTATGCTACAGGATTCCCTGTGAGTTATACCTTCTTTTTGATAAATGCGGTTCTACTTGGATTAGCATTAAAGATCTTAGGCAGGGGATTTGGTGCAAAGACCGTCTTTGCAATCATTGTCAGTTCTGTATTCCTGGATTTCTTACCACAAATAATTCCTGCCGATCTTATAAATGATATCTCTATCGAAAATGGCAAGTTGCTTGCAGCTATCATAGGAGGAGCTTGTTCTGGAGCTGGTATTGGAATTACCTTTACACAAGGAGGAAGTACGGGCGGTACCGATATTATAGCCCTTATTATCAATAAATATAGAAATGTTTCGCCTGGACGGATAATTCTCCTGATCGACGTAATCATCATCGCAAGTTCATTCATTGTTCCTAGCGACGACACAATCGGACACCGTTTTGCAATCTTAATTTATGGTTATCTAATGATTGCTGTAATTAGTTACACAATTGATGTTGTGCTCTCAGGAACCAAACAATCATTACAAATCTTCATTTTCTCTAAGAACTTCAGCGAGATTGCAGACAGAATTACTGAGATGGGTAGAGGGGTGACTGTAATCGATGCTAAAGGATGGTTCACGAAACAAGATGGAAAGGTTCTAATGGTGATTGTAAGACGAACAGAGATTAATCTAGTATATAAAATCGTACGTGAAATAGATCGTGATGCATTCTTATCAGTAGGCAGCGTAATGGGTGTCTACGGTAATGGATTTGATCAGATGAAAAAGTAAGTACTTAATTGATAGTCGATTATTGGATTTGATTTTTTTGTTTAGTATATTTGTTTTTACCTAAACAAACAAAAACTAAACGGAAAATGAGTGGGGAATTGATTTTTTTCAAAATTCAGCAATGGCTGGAGTTTGCGGCATCGATGGCGTTTCTGTCGATGTCTTTTTATTTGTATTTAAAGTACATTCGTCAAAAAGGGGGAGCAAAAAGTGATGGAGATAGACGAATTTATGAAATTAAAAACCTCTCCCTTTCATTTCTTCTTATTGGGCTGTTTTTAGAATACAGGACAATAATTGAACATTTTATCTTTGATATAGAATACCTTCCTTTATATCAAAATTTACTTATCCCATTGCTATTATTATCTCCACTTTTTGTTGGATCTAATGGTGGTTATACAACTTATAAGAGCTTTATAATAGATCGAGTTATCATTGTCTCATTGGCTATGTTTTCTGCAGGTTCTGTATTACTCTACTTCTTTGGAATATTAGGAGAGAATTATATTTGGATTACATTAGCATATCTCGCTCTGTTTATAGCATATTCAGTATTCAAATTCTGGTCATTTTTCATTAATAGAGCCCAAGATAGTATTGTTAAGTTTAATCGAATAACCCTTATATTCTTCACTCTAATTAGTTTGAAGATGTTTTTATTCGAGACATTAGATAAATATTTGTCGGTATTGGAGATGATAATCTTTATGTATTCGGTAGCTCTCTTTCTAAGAGTTGTGTTTAAGTTCAACCTACAATCTGGAGTATTGAGTTACGAGCCAAATGAGGGAGAAAAGATGCTAAGAGATAGAGAGGCAACCTCAGAGATAGGGTATTTAACAAATGATCAATTAGATGATAGAGATGACAACATTAGGCGTAGACTTATTAAATATTTCGAAGAGGAGAAGCCATATCTTAGGGCAGACCTATCAATTAATGAAGTAGCATCTTATCTCTACAGCAACAAAAGTTATGTCTCAAGAGTAATTAACGACCATTTTAAGAAGAATTTCAACCAATTTGTAAATTTCTATAGAATAGAGGAGGCAAAACGGATCTTTATGACAGATAGGTCTTTGTCGATTACGAATTGGTATCAAAAGGCAGGCTTTGGTTCGATGGCCTCTTTTTGTATCTCATTCAGGATATATACCGGAGCCTCTCCTGCCGATTGGTGCAAAGAGCAGAAGAGTAAAATCAGGATGAACGAAATTAGAGTTAGGGCTAATGCAAATTAAGGGAATTCTAGGAAAGGTGTTTTCCTATTTTAGAAAGGAGAGATATTCGGAATGTTTGGATCATGAGTTAATCTCAAGCACTTTATTGGGCGAAGATGATGTTTCGGAGTATTGTGTAAACGATTTGAAAAGGGAGATTTTTGACAAGGCAGTTTTACTGATGGAGAGGGATGAGCTCTATTTAACGCCATCTTACTCTATCGAAGATCTTTCAAGAGATGTTGGAACAAACCGAACTTATATGTCGGAATCTATCAGAGATTATGGCTCGAACTCATACTGTGATTTTGTAAACAACTTCAGGGTAGAACGTGTGATGAGAAGAATTAATGAGGAGGTTTTCAAGGGCAAGAAGATGTTACCTGTGCAAGAGTTGGCAATCATTGGTGGGTTTGGTTGTACTCGGGTAATGAACAGACACTTTCGCCGGTATATAGGAAAAACTCCCGGACTTTATCGCCGGGAGTTGGTATCTGAAAAATGTATTTCCGAATCTAAAATGCCTACAGATCTTCGTCAATAAGAACCTCTTGTCGAAGATTAGTCCTGATGAACATCTGGCGGTCGTATGTGTTTTTTCCCATGTAGAATTCGAGTAATTCTGGGATATTGTCATCATTTCCCAGGCGTACCTTCTCTAAGCGGATGTTCTCTCCAATGAAGTATTTGAATTCGTCTGGCGAAATCTCTCCCAATCCTTTGAATCGGGTGATCTCAGCATTGTCGCCTAGCTTTTTGAGGGCTTTTGCCTTCTCGTCGGCATTGTAGCAGTAGATTGTCTCCTTTTTGTTCCTGACGCGGAAAAGTGGTGTCTGCAGAATATGCAGATGCCCTTGTCTTATGAGGTCGGGGAAGAACTGCAAGAAGAATGTCAAAAGGAGTAATCTAATATGCATACCGTCCACATCGGCATCGGTTGCAATTACAATTTGGTTGTAGCGAAGATTCTCAAGATCCTCTTCGATATTGAGGGCTGCTTGGAGAAGATTGAACTCCTCATTTTCGTACACAATTTTCTTCGACAATCCGTAAGGGTTTTTTGGTTTACCCTTAAGACTGAATACTGCTTGTGTTCCAACATCTCTGCTCTTTGTGATTGATCCACTTGCAGAGTCACCTTCGGTAATAAATAGAGTACTCTCAGATGCTCTTTCGTTCTTTTCGTTATAGTGAATACGGCAATCTCTTAGTTTCTTGTTGTGAAGATTGGCTTTCTTTGCTCTATCTCTGGCTAGTTTCTGTATGCCAGAAATTGCTTTACGCTCTTTCTCAGATTCTAAGATTTTACGCATCATCGCATCGGCAACCTCAGGATGACGGTGCAGGTAATTGTCTAAATGCTCTTTAAGAAAATCGCCTATAAAGTTTCTTATGCTTACGCCTCCAGGTGAAATCTCTTTCGATCCAAGTTTTGTTTTTGTTTGCGATTCGAATACAGGCTCTTGCACCTTGATACTTATTGCAGCAATCATCGATTGACGGATGTCGCTTGGATCAAAATCTTTTTTAAAAAAGTCTTTGATAGTTTTGGCAACAGCTTCGCGAAATGCTGCCATGTGCGTTCCGCCTTGAGTTGTGTATTGCCCATTGACAAACGATGAGATGCCTTCACCATAGTCGTTGCCATGGGTGATTGCAATCTCAATGTCATCGCCCTTTAAATGGATAGGAGAGTATAGAGGCTCTTTTGTGAGCCCTTCGTTCAAAAGGTCTAAAAGACCATTTTTAGAAATAAACTCCTTGTCATTAAACTTAATAGTAAGGCCGGTGTTCAGATACGAGTAGTTTCTGAACATCGACTCAATAAATTCAAAATTAAAAGTGTAGTTGCCAAATAGCTCCTCATCAGCATAGAAAGAGACCAATGTTCCGTTCTTCTCGGAACTCAAAACTCTCGACTCTTCTACAAGGTTGCCTTTACTGAATCGAGCGCAATGGCTCTCTCCGTCGCGGAAAGACTGGATGTAAAAACTGCTGGATAGCGCATTTACCGCTTTAATACCAACTCCATTCAAACCAACAGACTTTTTAAATGCTTTGTTGTCGTACTTGGCTCCAGTATTCATTCTGCTCGCAGCATCCACAACACTTCCCAAAGGGATTCCACGTCCATAGTCGCGAATTGTAACCATTCTGTCGGTGATGCTTACAGAAATGGCTTTTCCATGTCCCATTGCATATTCGTCGATGGAGTTGTCCATAACCTCCTTGACTAAAACATAAATTCCATCGTCGGGCGACGAGCCATCCCCAAGTTTTCCGATATACATCCCTGGCCTGCGCCTGATGTGTTCATTCCACTCTAATGTCTTAATCTCGTTTTCGGTATATGTGCTGCTCATTTGTTTGTATTTGTGTACAAATTTACACGATAATTTTAAAATGTGAAATTATAAATTCCGCAATCTGTACGGCATTGGTGGCTGCACCCTTCAATAGGTTGTCGGCTACCACCCACATGTTGACAGAATGTTCGCAAAACAGATCTTTTCTGATTCTGCCAACAAATACCATATCCGATCCCTCTGCCTCGATTGGCATAGGGTATTTACTCTCCTGTGGACTATCTTGCAAGACAACTCCGGGAGCATTGACTAAGATGTTTCTAACCTCTTCTATTTGTGGAATTTGCTCAAAAGTTACATTGATAGACTCTGAGTGACCTCCCTTTACAGGTACACGCACTGTTGTTGCCGAAACAGCTATAGTGTTATCGGATAAAATTTTATGAGTCTCATTAACCATCTTCATCTCCTCTTTTGTGTATCCATTCTCTAGAAATAGATCAATTTGAGGAATAAGGTTGAGGTCGATTTGGTGTTTATAGGCATTTTCAATCTGATTTTGCACCCCTTCTCTTTCAGATAAAAGTTGTGAGATCCCTTTTTGACCAGATCCAGTAACGGATTGATATGTAGATACTACAATTCGTTTTATCTTGTATTTTCGGTGTAGAGGGGCGAGAGCAACAACCATTTGAATTGTTGAGCAGTTTGGATTTGCGATAATAAAGTCATCCTCGCTTATTGCGTCTCCGTTGACTTCGGGAACGATTAGCTTTTTAGATGGATCTGTCCTCCAAAATGATGAGTTGTCGATGACTCTGCAGCCAACTGCTGCGAATTGGGGAGCATATTTTGCAGATGCCGCTGCGCCTGCAGAGAAGATAGCTATGTGTGGTTTGCGGGCAATCGCCTCTTCGGGAGTAACAACCGAATATTCACTCCCCTTAAAAGTGATTATTTTACCGACAGACCGCTCCGATGCCGCTGGGATTAGTTCCGAAACTGGGAATCCTCT
>RRZT010527347.1_pt1 | contig 14744 bp, 11 predicted proteins | sample 2165551 | NCBI WGS metagenome assembly RRZT01 (sample SAMN10456910, study PRJNA506462) | wastewater metagenome | biome: wastewater; feature: sludge; material: wastewater sludge; isolation source: wastewater sludge with Escherichia coli K12::gfp cells carrying plasmid... | place: USA: Moscow, Idaho... | reverse complement strand
TATCGAGCAGAACATTATGCGGAGGCTGTAACTGCCGGGGAAAGGCTTGTTGAAAATCTGTCAGAGACAAATTCAATCTATGCATTGATTATTGTGGAGACAATTCTTTCGTTATGCTATGCAAAAAGTGGAAAAATCGAGCTGTCTAGAGAACATTTTATGAAGGCTTTCTCCGTTGCAATGCCGGACGGTTTTATACTTCCCTTTATCATATTATGGATGCAGATCAGAAATATGATCTGGATGTGGGATAAAAACAGTGCTGAGGAATTTTTAAAAAGAGAGACTGTAGTCAGGATCGATCACATGTCAAAAGATTTTATGGATAAATGGAAAGATTATTACAGAAAATACACGGAAGAAATGAAAAGGAAACAATAGATGGAAGACAAAAATTGAGCATTATTAATTGATTCAGATAATATAGCACCAACATATATTGAGAATATTTTAGGAGAACTTGCAAAATATGGCAAAGTCACGATCCGCAGGATGTATGGGGACTGGTCACAGGACAGATTAAAATCGTGGTTGGAATACTCAGCAAAATATTCTTTAACACCTGTTATGCAGGCGAACGACACACCAAGAAAAAACGCGTCTGATATTGGACTTGTTATTGATGCCATGGATATTCTTTACACTGGAAATGTGGATGGGTTCTGTATCGCATCAAGCGATGCTGATTTTAATAAACTGGCAAAGAGATTACGGGAATCAGGGAGTATGGTGATTGGGATGGGTGAACGAAAAACACCTGAGTCATTCAGAGCTTCCTGTGAAAAGTTCATTTTTCTGGATGTACTTGATGACGATATAGACAATGGAGAACTTGATCTGACTACGGCATCCCAAAAAGAAGAAGCTATCATGGATAAATCAGTAATAGAAAAAACGATTATTGATATGATACTGGACAGCGGATCCGAGGAAATCAGACTGGGTGAGATAGGCAGACTTCTGGGCAATATCTTTTCTGATTTCGATGTCAGGAATTATCATTATAGTAAACTGTCTGAGTTCATCAGTGAGTTTGACAGCCTGCTACTCAAAAAAATAAATAATGCATACTGGGTCTCCTTACACAACTCACCTGTAAAAGATATCGAAAAGAAGATCCTTGCTATCTTTAAAGCATCTCAGGCAAGAGAATTAAACATTGGAGAATTAAAACAGAGGTTGTCAGAACAGATGCCGGATCTGGATTCAGCAATCAAACAAAGCGGCATTACGAAATTCAAAGTTTTTCTTGAACGTAAGATCGATGTAATAGAAGTTGAGGAGAATACAGCAAAACTGAAACAATAACATTGAATAGTCATTCCTCCTGATCAGGAAAGGGGATGAACCTGTGAAGCATATTTTAGTAGTGGATGATGACCGACTCAATCTTGTTCTGGCCTATGACACATTAAAACCATATTATTCAGTCAGTGTTGTAAATTCTGGAGTGGAAGCATTAAGATTTTTGGAAAGTAAGGATGTAGACCTGATACTGCTAGATATTGAAATGCCTGTTATGAATGGAATCGAAACGCTTAAAAAGATCAAGAGCACGAAGGAGACAGCTGAAATTCCGGTCATATTTCTGACAGGTCTGGATGATTCAAAGATCGAAGCGCAGTGTATTGAACTGGGAGCACAGGATTATATTATAAAGCCTTTTTATGCACCTGGTATGTTAGTCAGAATCCGAAGAATCCTGGAATTAAATGATCTTAGAAAAAATCTGGAAAATCTGGTACAGGAGAAAACAAAAGAGATCGAATACCTTACGATTCAGACAATTACGTCTTTCGCAGATTTCATTGATGCCAAAGATCGTTATACCAAGTTCCATTCTCAGCATGTAGCAAAACTTGCTGAAAAAATGGCGGTCAAACTTGGATGGGACAGGACAGATATCAGGAACCTGTATTATTCAGCACTGCTTCATGATATAGGTAAGATCGGAGTGCCGGATTATATATTGAACAAACCCGGAAAACTGACAGAAGAAGAATATGCGATCATAAAAAAGCATCCGGTGATCGGTGGCGAGATATTAAGTGAAGTAACAGTTGTTCCTTATCTGAGCATAGGTGCAGGAAATCATCATGAAAAATATGATGGGACGGGTTATCCACTTGGGAAAAAGGGAAAAGAAATCCCACTTGTTGGAAGAATAGTAGGAATTGCCGATACGGTAGATGCCATGACATCGACTCGTTCCTACAGGGAAGGTCTGGGTGTCCAGGAAATGATTGATGAACTGAGACGTTGCAGTGGAACGCAGTTCGACCCGGAACTTGTACCAATCATGATTGAAATCTTACAGGAAGGAATCGAGTTCGATGAAGAAGAGCAGCAGGTAGTAGGTTCACATCTGATATCGGCTGTATTAAATGAATATTCAAAAGCAGCACAGACAGACAGATTATCAGGTCTTTGGAGCAAACAATATCTGCAGATTCAGATCAATGAGATACTTCATAAGTCATTACAGGGAAAAGTACTAGTTCTAGTAGAGATTGATAATTATAGAAGAGTCAGTCAGATCTGTGGACATGGAGGCGCAAATGCAATGATCGTTTGTATTGCTGAGGGAATTAGAAAAGAACTGAAATCAGAAGATCTGGCCGGAAGAATAGATGATGATAAATTTGTGATCTTGTTTAATGACATGGAGAAAGAGCAGCTTGAAATAAAATTATTAAAATTGCAGAAAAATATGAAAAGCAGGATAAAAAGAAAGATTTCTTTGTTTATTGTGAAGCCCAGGAAAATGAGATCAGTGACAGGTTGAGAGCAGAAGAGGAAGTTGATATCTGGCATTTGAAAGTCATGCTTTCAGAAAGTAGCAGACAGCGTTGCACAGCGTATATTATTGGGGTTTGAAAAAATAAATGACAATAAAAACTTGAGACTGCTTTATGAAGTGGAAGCAATATAATTTTACATAAATTAAAGGAGGAAGCCATGAACGAATTATTTAGTAACATTCCTAAGATTCCCTATGAAGGGAAAGACAGTACCAATCCACTTGCATTTAAATACTATGATCCTGAACGGATCGTTCTTGGGAAACCAATGAAAGAACATCTGCCTTTTTCAATGGCATGGTGGCATAACCTGAGTGCGACCGGTTCTGATATGTTTGGACGTGGTACTGCAGATAAAAAATTTGGTGCCAGCGAAGGTACAATGGAGCATGCAAAAGCAAAAGTCGATGCAGGTTTTGAATTTATGGACAAGCTTGGAATTGAATATTTTTGCTTCCATGATATTGACCTGGTTCCTGAGGCTGATACACTGGATGAGACCAATAAACGACTGGATGAGATTACAGACTATATCAAGATCAAGATGGATGCTACAGGGAAAAAACTTCTCTGGGGTACAGCAAATATGTTTAGTAATCCAAGATTTATGAATGGAGCCGGAAGTTCCAATTCGGCTGAAGTTTTTTGTTTTGCTGCTGCACAGGTAAAGAAAGCATTGGATATTACGGTCAAACTTGGTGGAAAAGGATATGTGTTCTGGGGTGGAAGAGAAGGTTATGAAACACTTCTGAATACAGATATGAAGTTTGAACAGGAAAATATTGCAAGTCTGATGAAAATGGCTGTTCAGTATGGACGCAGCATCGGTTTTGACGGTGATTTCTATATCGAGCCAAAACCCAAGGAACCAATGAAACATCAGTATGATTATGATGCAGCAACTGCAATCGCATTCTTAAAAGAATATGGACTGGACAAAGATTTTAAGATGAACATTGAAGCGAACCATGCTACACTTGCAGGTCATACATTCCAACATGATTTAAGAGTCAGTGCGATGAATGGTATGCTTGGAAGTATTGATGCCAACCAGGGAGACTATCTGCTGGGATGGGATACGGACCAGTTTCCATCCAACGTATATGAAGCAGTCCTTGCAATGTATGAAGTATTAAAAGCAGGTGGTTTCAAATATGGTGGTGTTAACTTTGATGCTAAGAATCGCAGATCCAGTTATACAACAGAAGACATGTTCTATGGTTTCATACTGGGCATGGATACGTTTGCGCTCGGGTTGTTAAAAGCTGCACAGCTTATAGAAGATGGCAGACTTGATTCATTTGTAAAAGATAGATATGCAAGTTATTCTGAAGGAATCGGTGCAAAGATCAGAAGTGGAGAGGCAAAACTTGAAGAACTTGCTTCTTATGCTGAGAAGCTTGGAAAACCACAGCTTCCAGGTTCAGGAAGACAGGAGTATCTGGAAAGCCTTGTTAATCAGATCATGTTTTCGTAAGTAAATATAAAATGGAGAGAAGGGGACGGCTGTCTCTTTCTCTTTTTTTGTGATGATTTTGTTGGTTTTTGTTTGTATTTAAAGATTGCATTTCATTTTGTCCTTTACTATAATGAGATTACAAAACAGTATTGGAAAGGGAGACAGCAGGAGATCATGAGCAAAACTAGGATCATATGCTTTGCCAACAACAAAGGTGGCAGCGGAAAGTCAACAACATGCGCAAATGTAGGATATTGTCTGAGCATGGAAGGGAATAAAGTATTACTGCTTGATGCGGATATGCAGATGAATCTTTCCCTGTCATTTTTTAACGAAGAGGCAGTTCTGGAAATGGCACGAAGTGAGAAAAATATATACTGGGCAATTAAAAATCAGGAAGATCTGTCAGAATATATTTATAATACATCGTATGAGCATCTCGACATCATTCCTTCCACGACACTGATGAGTTCTATAGAATATGAATTATTTACAAAATGGCAGAGAGAATTTATTCTGAAAAAATGCATAGAAAAAATACAAGCTTCCGGAGAATATGATTATGTTCTGATTGATTCGCCTCCCACGCTGGGAGGATGGGTCATGAATCTGCTGTGTGCTTCAGATCATCTGATCATTCCTGTCGAAGCAAGCCCGTGGGGGCTGTTCGGGCTTGCAAATATGTTCGAGTTTTTGGAAGATGTCAGAAAAATAGTACCAGAGCTTTCTGTACTGGGGGTAGCGATCACAAAAGCAGATACAAGAAAAAATTATTATAAACAGACGCTTGAAACGCTCAAGGAACTAAGTGATGTCAGGATTTTTGATTCTGTGATCAGAGTGGATAGCGCAATTGAATGGGCACAGGATAACAGTATGCCTGTTGCTTTCTTTAAAAAGAGCAGTAGAAGTGCAGCAGAATATAAGCTTCTGGCAAGAGAGGTCGCAAAATATGGCAGTAGGTAAAAAAAGTATACAACGGGCAGCAGGATCGATCAGAGAAACAAAATCAGAGAGTATCATACAGAACGGTCTTCGGGCTGATACAAAAGAGACAATTTCATTTCAGCAGGAGCAGGGTCTGATTTCAGATCCTATACATGAGAAAAAGTTTCAGGTGATCAGTTCGATTAAAAGTGATCTGCCGGATTATCTGTTATAATGGTGCATAAGAGACCACTTTGAAGGACTGAAAGGGAGCATACAATGTACAGAGTAATCGTGGTAGATGATGAGATTCTCGTCAGAGAGGCTATTTGCGAAAATATCAACTGGAATCAGCTTGGATATGAACTGGTAGGAAATTGTGAAAATGGAAAAAGTGCAATTGATTTTCTGGACCAGAATGAGGTTGATGTAGTACTTACGGATATCTGCATGCCATATGTAGATGGAATGGAGCTGAGTGCATATATACATACGAATCTTCCGGAAACCAGAATTATTATTTTCAGTGGATATGATGAATTTGAGTATGCAAAAAAAGCGATCCGTTACAATGTAGAGGATTACCTTCTGAAACCTGTAACGGCATTTGAATTGTCAGAAGTGCTTACAAAATTAAAAGAATCCATGGATCGAAATCTTGAACAGAAAAATAAGATGCAGAGGCTTAGAAAGGTATACAACAAAAACAGATTATATCTAAAATCCAATGTATTGCTGAATCTGATCAAAGGAAGTCAGAAAGAATCAGAACTCAGAAAAGAGCTGGATGAGATTGGTATATCACTTGATTTCCAGGCGTACCGGGTCGCTGTGATCCATACAGAAGAGGCAGGTGTGAATGCAAACCCTGAGGAAGCAAAAAAACAGAGCGCTTTGATGAATTTTGTTGTTTATAACATCAGTGATGAGATCATTGCCAAGGCAAATGTAGGGAATGTTTTTATGGAAAATGATAATAAGGTCTATATTATTTTTCATACAAATAAACCAAAAGAATTTTTACAGATCTCCAAAGTCATCTGTGAAGAGATCATGGAAACAGTCCGGGAACATACAGGTCTTCACCTGATCATTGGACTGGGAAGTTATGTGTATTCTATTGGAGAGATGGCAAGATCAACAGACAGTGCCATGCAGGCGCTTCTTTATGGAATGAAATTTCAGGATAACCAGGTCATAGACATGGAACAGCTTCAGGATAAAATAAAAGAAAGTGTCAATATCAGTGAAGATGCGCAGGAGCTTGCACTTTCGGTTAAGCTTGAAGAGAATGATAAAATTGACAAAGCAATAGACAGAGCGGTTTATAAAATCAAGTCAGCTTATATTGAACCGGCAAAAACAATATTGTATTTACAGGAACTGGCACAGAGTGTGACAGAACTTGCAAAATCAATTGAGAGCAACGACCATTCCATAAAAATCAAAAAGGAAGAACTTCTGTACAGAATCGCGACATCAGTCTCCATTGACGAAGCAGCATGTCATCTGAAGAAGTTCAGTTATGATCTTGGAGAGTCCATCTCAGCCCAGAAAAATACAGGTCAGAAGAAATATGCAGTCATGGCGATGGATTATCTGGAAAAAAATTACCATGACCCTGGGCTAAGTCTTAATTTTATCTGTAATTATCTTGGAATCAGTATCAGCAGATTCAGCTCGGTATTTAAAAATACCTATCAGGAGACATTCATGGAATCTCTGATAAGAATAAGGATGCAAAGAGCCAGAGAGCTGATCGAGAATACAGATCTTAAGAATTATGAAATTGCTGAACGGGTCGGATTCACAGATCCGCATTATTTCAGCATTTCATTTAAAAAAGCAACGGGTAAGACACCAAAGGAATATGCAAAAGAAGTGAGGTAGTCCATTGTTTTTTCAACAATTAAAAAAAGTATGGGATAAAATCTTCAGTAGTATCCGAACATCGCTGATCGTATCTTTTTCAGTCCTTATTTTATCTGCTTTGCTGGTATTTTTATTTGTTTCATTAAATTATACACAGGACAGGATTTTAAATAATTCCATCTCCTATACGACACAGATCATAGATCTGATCAATCATGATATCGACTCTTATATTGATTATATGGAAAATATTTCACTTCTGGTCTCGAATAATAATGACGTACAGCAATATCTTTTTGCGGAGACGACAAGCCCAGAACAACAAAAGACATTATTTGGAAGAATCCAGGCACAGTTCAAGACAGTCATAGAAAGCCGTAGTGATATCTCGAACATTGTTGTTTTTTCTAATAGTGGTAGAAGTATCGTAAATACCGGGAATGAAGTGCTGAATGAGTATATCAGCCTTTATGATCTGGAGTGGGCAATGGAAGCTCTCAAAAGGGATGATGGTACCTCACTTTCCTCGTCACATGTGCAGAACATGATCCGTAATAAATACCAATGGGTGGTAACACTCAGCAGAGCCATTCGGAATCCCTATACCAATGAAAGAGCCGGGTTGTTTTTTATTGATCTGAACTATGATATTATCAGTGATCTTTGCGAGAATAACAGTATGGGTGATATGGGTTATATCTATATTTTAGATGAAGATGGCAGTGTAATCTACCATCCGCAGCAGCAGCTCATTTACAGCGGACTAAAAGAAGAACGAATCCAGGAAGTCCTGAAATCTGACAGCAGGTATTTTGTTACCAATGAAGGGGACCACAGCAGATTATATACCATATCAAAATCAGCAAAGACAGGCTGGACCGTTGTTGGAGTAGCTTATACAGCAGAGTTGATGAAAGGAAAAGAAGAGACCCAGTTGATCTACCTGTTAACAGCCGGAATTCTGCTCATGGGAGCAGTTATTATTGCAACACTCGTGTCATCTACGATTACAAAACCGATAAAAGTGTTAAAAGATTCCATGAAAGAGGTGGAAAAAGGGAACTTTGAAAGTGCCAATATTGAACTTCATTCAAAAAATGAGATCGGCAGTCTGAGTAATTCATTCAACGTCATGACTCAGGAAATCCAGAATCTGATGGAACAAAATATCGTGGAACAGAGACAGAAAAGAAAGAGCGAGTTAAAAGCCCTTCAGTCGCAGATCAATCCACACTTTCTTTATAATACACTGGACTCGATCATCTGGATGGCTGAAGGCGGAAAAACAAAAGAAGTCGTACTTATGACATCTTCCCTTGCAAAACTGATGAGACAAAGTTTCAGTAATCAGGCGGAAACTGTTAGTATAGATAAAGAAATTGAGTATGTGCGCAGCTATCTTACCATTCAGAAGATGCGCTATAAAGACAAACTGGAATTTGAGATTTCGATCGATGATTCGATCAGACATGCAGAAATCGTAAAACTGGTCCTGCAGCCCATTGTTGAAAATGCGATCTACCATGGGATCAAGTATAAAGATGAGATCGGACTGATTCGAATCGAGGGATTTGAAAAGGATGGGAAGATCATAATCATGATTAAAGACAATGGTGCCGGAATGGACAATGAAACACTGGAACATATTCTTGAAGAGAATAAAGAGAGTTATCGTTCCAATGGTGTTGGGATCTACAATGTACATATGAGGCTTCAGCTGTACTATGGTCCTGACTACGGGATTAAATATGAGAGCAGACTGGGAGCAGGTACCATTGCGACAGTTACAATCCCTGTAAAACAGAGCTGAAGGATTGAAACAGCAAGGAATCTCCTATTGGACAAATAGTTGTAGCATATGGTGGTATGCAGATGGGGTAAGCGGTGAAATATAGTAAGAGACAGTTCGCAAATAAAATAGTACTGATCGCATTACTGACAGGTTTTTTGGTTTTGGGGTGGATCGTATTAAATGGATTAAAAGAAGACAGACAGATCAAAATGGTCTTGATTCCAAAGATCATTGATAACAACAATGAATTCTGGACAGCACTAATTGCAGGCGCAAAAATGGCTGCACAGGAAAATGGAATCGAGCTGACGGTGGTCGCACCTGACAGAGAAGAAGATTATGAAAGACAGAATGAACTGATTCTTCAGGCAGTTTCTCAGAAACCGGATGTGATCCTGGTATCTCCAAGTCATTATACAAAAACGCTTGAGGCTGTCAGAGAAGCCAAAAAGAATGATATTAAAATTGTATTCATTGATTCTGAAGTAGAAGAACCTGTCTGGGATAGTATTGTAGCGACAGATAACTTTATAGCAGGGACCAAGATGGGTAATCTTGCCAAGCAGTATATTAATGATGACACCCAGATTGCAGTGGTCGGTCATGTAAAGACTTCATCAACAGCCATTGAACGAATCAGAGGACTCGAATATATACTTGGCAGCAGGAAGTCACAGATTGTTGATATGGTTTTTTGTGATTCTTCTTTTGATAAAGCATATGATCTGACAGTGGAGCTGATTCATAAATATCCGGATCTGGATTTGATCGTCGGAACGAATGAGTACTCAGCAGTGGGTGCTGCGAATGCAATCAAAGATATGCGACTGACAGGAAAGATCAAAATGGTAGGATTTGATAATTCCATTGAGGAAGTGCAACTGCTTGAAGAAGGTGTTTTTGTAGGAATTGTCATACAGAAGCCATTCAACATGGGATATCTTGGTGTGGAACAGGCTTATAAAATCATATCTGGTGAAGAATTCAAAGTACAGCTTGATTCAGGTTCAGAGTTGATCACACGAGATAATATGTATACTGAAGAGAACCAGAAATTATTATTTCCTTTCGTTGGAAGACAGTTCAGAGAAACAACAGATTAGGCCTCCCAAAAAAGCAGCACAGTTAATTCAGTATAGTAGATACAAAACAGAAGAAAACAATAAGAGTTCACAACAAAACAATAAAATAAAGAGTAAAAAAGGTCAAAAAATTACAAAACAGTAATTTTTTGACCTTTTTTAATAAGATTTTCAATTTAGTTAATCAAATAATAACTCTATAATACAAACATAGCAGAAGACGAGCGGTTAAAAGGAAGGTGAAGATGTGAGTGAATTGATCTTAAAAATGAAAGGGATTGATAAATCTTTCGTAGGTGTACATGCATTAAAAGGTGTAGACTTCGATCTTAATAAAGGTGAAGTGCATGCGCTCATGGGTGAAAATGGTGCCGGAAAATCCACATTAATGAAAGTACTGACCGGTATTTATGCAAAGGACAGTGGTGAGATCTTTTTTGAAGGTCAGGAAGTGAACTTCCAGAATCCAAAAGAGTCACAGGAAGCAGGCATTTCGATCGTTCATCAGGAATTGAATATGATGAATCATCTGACTGTCGCACAGAATATTTTCATCGGCAGAGAAATGATGAGTGGAAAACTGATCAATGACAGAAAGATGAATGAAGAAGCAAAAAAACTATTTGAAAAACTGAACATTGAAATAGACCCGTCAGAAACAATGGGAAATCTTACAGTCGGAAAACAGCAGATGTGTGAAATTGCCAAAGCAATCTCAAAAGATGCAAAGCTGATCGTATTTGATGAACCAACTGCAGCACTGACCGATTCTGAAATTGAAGAATTATTTAAGATCATCAGAGATCTAAGGGCAAAGAATATGGGAATTATTTATATTTCCCACAGAATGGATGAAATCAATGTTATTACAGACCGCGTTACGGTCATGCGTGATGGAGAATATGTTGGCACACTGATCACAAAGGACTGTACGAAAAGTGACATTATAAATATGATGGTCGGACGAGTGATTTACGAAGATCCAAAACAAAAAAGTAATGTTTCTGCAGATGCACCGATCGTGCTCAGTGTCAAACATCTGAATGCCGGAAAAATGGTACGAGATGTAAGCTTTGATCTTAGAAAAGGTGAAATCTTAGGATTTTCCGGTTTGATGGGAGCAGGAAGAACAGAGACAGCAAGAGCGATCTTTGGAGCAGACCCAATCGAAAGTGGTGAGATCTTTGTAAATGGAACTAAAATAGAGATCAAAACACCACAGGATGCGGTCAATGCAGGAATTGGATATTTGTCAGAAGACAGAAAACGTTTTGGAATCATCGTTGAAAAATCGGTTGCTGAAAACTCGACCATGGCAACACTTGATAAATTTACAAAAGGATTGTTCATAGATAAGAAGAAAGAAAGAACAGAATCTGAACTTTATGCAGCAAAATTAAAAACAAAGACCCCAACTGTAGAAACAGCAGTTGTTAACCTTTCCGGTGGAAATCAGCAGAAAGTCGTAATTGCAAAGTGGCTTGTAAGAAACTGTGATATCCTCATTTTTGATGAACCGACCAGAGGTATTGATGTCGGTGCAAAGAGTGAAATCTATCATTTGATGAATGAACTCGCAGCGCAGGGAAAATCAATCATTATGATTTCGTCAGAGTTACCTGAAATTCTACGTATGAGCGACAGAATCGTTATTATGTGCGAAGGAAGAAAAACAGGCGAGTTATCAATTGAAGAAGCATCCCAGGCAAGTATTATGGATGCAGCTACTTTAAGAAATTAATTGGGAGGAAATAGAAAAATGTCAAACAGTACAGGCAACAAAAAAAATCCACTTATTAACAATCCGGTCGTAAAAGCAGTTGGTACACAGCGAGCGATCGCGATCCTTGCACTTATCGTATTATTTGGTTTCTTTAGTATCGCAAGTCCGGCATTCAGACAGTATAGTACATTTGTAAGTATTCTGGATGCATCCTATTATATCGGATTTATGGCAATTGGTGTTACTTTTGCGATCATAACAGGAGGTATCGATCTTTCGATTGGAACAGTTCTTGTATGTTCTTCACTGATATCAGGAACACTTGCTACAAAATATAATGTTCCGATCTTCATCTGTCTGATCATTGGAGTTTTAATTGGTACATTCTTTGGACTTTGTAATGGATTAATGGTTTCAGTGATGGGGCTCCCACCATTTATCGCAACACTTGGAAGTATGATGATATCCAAAGGATTTGGATCGATCTTTACAAAAGCACAGAGTGTTACCTGGCCACAGTCCTCTCAGCCGGGTGGATGGTTCAGAAATATTTTTAAGATCAATATGGCAACTGCAGATGGAAATATGATGATTCCGACAGGGTTCATGTTACTGATCATATTGGCAGTCATCATGTCGGTCGTATTGAATAAGACACGTGCAGGAAGATATATTACAGCACTTGGAAGTAACAAAGAAGCAACCAGACTATCAGGTGTCAATGTCGTAAAATGGGAAACTCTTGCATTTATCTTTAGTGGAACATTTGCCGGAATTGCAGGCGTATCTTACGCAGCGACATACTCCACATTATTACCAGGAAATGGTGGTGGTCTTGAACTTGATGCAATCGCCGGTGTTGTAATCGGGGGAACATCCATGAGCGGTGGTTATGGAACGATTGCTGGAACACTGATCGGTGTATTCATTATGTCGGTATTAAAAACTGGACTTCCATTTATCGGATTACAGAATCAGTATCAGCAGTTCATCACAGGTTTTGTTTTGATCATTGCTGTATTTGCAGATGTTGCAAACAGAAAGAAAAAATCAAAGTAGTAAAAAGTGAGTCAAAGATTATAATTTCGCCTGGCATAAAATGCAGGAGAATTATATAAAGATCATAATTCATAAGAATTATGACAAAAAACTATTCATAATTATATGGGAGGAACATAAGAAATGAAAAGAAAAGTATTAAGTGCATTACTTAGCGTAGCTATGGTTGCAACTCTTCTTGCTGGATGTGGAAGCAAAGCAGAAGAAGCAGCACCAGCAGCTGAACCAGCTGCAGAAGAAGCAGCAACAGAAGAGGCAGCTCCTGCAGAAGAAGCAGCAACAGAAGAAGCACCAGCTGCAGAAGGTGAAATGTTAATCTACCTTGTATCAAAGGGATTCCAGCATCAGTACTGGCAGGCAGTATACCAGGGCGCACAGGAAGCAGCAGCAGAACTTGGCGTTAAGATGGAAATGGTTGGACCAGCTACTGAAAGTGATATCGCTGACCAGGTACAGATGTTAAATAATGCGATCAATTTAAAACCAGCAGCAATCGGTCTTGCAGCACTCGATACAGAAGCTTGTCTTGATCTGATTCAGACAGCAATGGACAGCAAGATTCCGATCATTGGATTTGACTCAGGTGTTCCAAGTGCTCCAGAAGGCGCTGTTTATGCAAATGCATCAACTGACAACTATGCAGCTGGCGAACTTGCAGCAGAAGAAACATACAAATTAATCGAATCTAAAATTGCTGATGCAACTGAGACAGTCAGAATCGGTGTTATGTCACAGGACGCAACATCAGAATCAATCGTAAATCGTGGACAGGGATTTATCGACAAAATGAAATCTCTGATCGAAGCAACAGGCAAAACAGTTTCTGTTGAAGGACATGACAAATTTGCTGCAAAAGCAGATGGTGCTAATGTTGTTATCGATGTAGCAGTACCAGCAGCAGTAACAGCTGAAGCATCTGCAACAGATGGTATGAATCTTCTTAACAAAGCTGATATCATTGCAGTTTATGCATCAAACCAGCACTCAGGAGAAGCTCTTGTAAATGCAAACGCTAACTTAAGCAAACTTGGCGCTGATGGTATAATTGGTGTTGCTTTCGACTCAGGACAGGTAATTAAAACAGCTGTTAAAGACGGTACTTTAGTTGGAGCTGTTACACAGGATCCACTTTCTATCGGACGTAAAACTGTTGAACTTGCAGTTGCAGCAGCAAAAGGAGAAACAGTTGCTGATGTTGACACTGGATGCCAGTGGTATACAGCAGACAATATGGAAGATCCAAAAATTGCTCCAAACCTTTATGACTAATCGCCGTTATTTATAACGAATGAAAACATGGATAATGAAGCTCTTTTATGGAACTTATCCTGAATGAAAAAAGAATGCCCTGTGAAAATAGGGCATTCTTTTACTTTAATGATTTAATTTTTTATATGTTCACAACGCATTGAAAGGGGTATTACCAAATATGAAGATACCGGTATGGAACAAAAAGCTCAAATCAGACAAGAATGTGGGAGTATTCAGAGGGATTAGCAGCAAAATAATGATTACAAATGCCGGCATTATATTTTCTATGCTGATTTTATTACTGATTCTGGGTATCAATGCTGTTCGATTTATGAACGCTTATAACACGGTCCTTGATCAGGGAATTGAACTGAATTATATCAAGACAGAGACAATCAAACAACCGGAAAGATTAAAGCAATATTGTGCAGATGGCACTGAGATCAAAACGTCCGGAGAACAGGAAGTCGTTGCGCAGATGCAGCGTTATCTTGAAAATGTAAAAGCGAATACATTACGTACTGATTTGAGTGATGAGTATCTTAAGCAGGCAGACGCATTGATCATAAATACTGAGAAGTATATACAGAGCTTCAATGATATGATCATTGCATGCGGTGGAACAAATTTTGGAGAAGCAGGTCTGATGAATCTGTATTCCATGAATACATCTTCAGTATTTGCATCAGAAGCCGGCAATGCTCTGATTTCAATAGAACTGGAAAACAGTGCCCTTTTAAAAGAGGGGATCAATGGCCAGATTAAAATTACGATCGGT
>RRZT011233183.1_pt1 | contig 14746 bp, 12 predicted proteins | sample 2165551 | NCBI WGS metagenome assembly RRZT01 (sample SAMN10456910, study PRJNA506462) | wastewater metagenome | biome: wastewater; feature: sludge; material: wastewater sludge; isolation source: wastewater sludge with Escherichia coli K12::gfp cells carrying plasmid... | place: USA: Moscow, Idaho... | reverse complement strand
TTCGACGTCCTCGTGTGCACCACCATCATCGAGTCCGGCATCGACATGCCCACGGTGAACACCCTCGTGGTCGATCGAGCCGACCTGCTCGGCCTCGGGCAGCTCCACCAGCTGCGGGGGCGGGTCGGGCGCTCCGGCCAGCGGGCCTACGCCTACCTCTTCACTCCGCGCGACCGGGCCCTCACCGAGGAGGCGTACGAGCGCCTCAAGACCATTGGCGAGGCCACCGAGCTGGGCTCGGGCTTCAAGATCGCCATGCGCGACCTCGAGATCCGCGGCGCCGGCAACCTGCTGGGGGTGGGGCAGTCGGGGCACATCGCCGCGGTCGGCTACGACCTCTACTGCCAGATGGTGACCGAGGCCGTGGCCGAGCTGAAGGGCGAGACGCCGGTCGAGCCCGCCGAGGTGAAGATCGACCTGCCCTTCGACGCCAATGTGCCGGCCGACTACGTCCCCAAGGAGGAGCTCCGCCTCGAGGCGTACCGGCGCCTCGCCGCGGTCACCACCGAGGCCGAGGTGGACGACATCCGCGCCGAGTGGCAGGACCGCTACGGCCCCCTGCCCGAGACCGCCGAGGCGCTCCTCGGCGTCGCCCGCCTGCGGGCCGAGTGCGCCCGCCTCGGCCTGCGCGAGATCGCGGTCACCAAGGGCCCGTCCTTCGGTGGCCCGGCCTTCCTCGCCCGCTTCGCTCCCTTGGCCCTGAAGGCCAGCCAGCAGATCCGCCTCAAGCGGCTCTCACCCAAGGCGGTCTACAAAGAGGAGGTGGGCCAGCTCCAGGTGCCCGTCAACGCCGCCTCCGACCTGGTCGAGCACCTCGTCGCCCTGCTCCGCCAACTCGTGCCTCACACTGGCCCCTCGTCCCTCGGGGCGGCTTCGCCATCCGGTCCGCCGTCGTAGCGGCTCCGCTGCGCTCCGCCCCGTGACCCGACATCGGCTCCTCGTCCCTCGGGGCGGCTTCGCCATCCGGTTCGGCGATCCTGCGGCTCCGCTCCGCTCGCCACGTCGCCACTTCGACCGACGACGACCCCTCGACCTGGATACGGGCTCCTCTGGTCCACCCTGACCTTTGGCTGCTGGACCCTGCCCCCTAGGATGGTCGCCCTGTGACCCGAACCCTCCGCCTCTCTGCCGTCGCGCTCGTGGTGCTGCTGGCCGCCGCCCTCTCGGCCTGCTCCGACTCCAACACAAGTGGCACGGCGCTCACCGTCAACGGCACCGAGGTGAGCCAGCAGACCATCGAGGACGAGATCGATGACCTCGTCAGCTACGCCAAGTCGGCCCCCGACTCGCAGTTCTACACCGCCGTGTTCGGCGAGGACGCCAGCGAGGAGACCGTCACGACCGCGTTCACCGCCCAGGTGCTCCAGGAGCGGGTGGTGTCGATCATCATCAACGACGAGTTCGAGGAGCGCGGCCTCGAGATCACCCAAGACGACCGCGACGCCGCCGAGGCCCAGTTCGCCTCGCAGCTGGCCCCCGCCCCGGCGGCCGACCCGGCTGCGGATCCCACCGCGCCGCCGACCACCGCCGACCCCGCCGCCGGCCAGGCCGTGTTCGACAGCTTCTCCGAGGAGTTCCAGGACTTCGAGATCACCTTCAACGCGCGTGCAGCCGCGCTCTCCGAGGCTCTGACCGCGGAGACACAGGAGAACGCCGCCGTCACCGACGAGGACGTGCAGGCCTACTACGAGGCCAATCAGGACCAGTTCACCCAGAACTGCGCGAGCCACATCCTCGTGGAGGACGAGGCCACGGCCAACGACCTCAAGGCACAGCTCGATGCCGGCGCCGACTTCGCCACCCTCGCCGAGGAGAACTCCACCGACACCGGATCGGCGACCCAGGGCGGAGACCTCGGCTGTCAGGCACCTGGCACCTTCGTGCCCGAGTTCGAGGCCGCCATCGACGACGCCACCATCGGGGAGGTGACCGAACCGGTCCAAACCGAGTTCGGCTACCACCTGATCCTCGTCTCCTCGAAGGGCGTGCAGTCCCTCGAGGAGGTGCAGGACCAGATCCGGTCCCAGCTCGAGACGCCCGCCGACGACCCCCTGAACGCGTTCCTGGCCGACGCCCTGGGCAACGCCGAGGTCGAGGTCAACCGCCGCTACGGCAGCTGGAACGAGGAGACACTCACCGTCGATCCACCCGAGGGGCCCGCGTCGTCGGCCACGACGGCCGTGCCCACGGTCGACCCAGCGGCCGGCACCGCCACCACCCTCGCCGGGGGTTGACGGGCCACCTCACCGTCGTCGGGCTCGGACCCGCAGGCCCGGACCTGGTGACCGCGGGGACGCTCGCGGCCATCGAGGCCACCCGCCACCGCTACCTCCGCACGACGCGCCATCCCGCCGCGCCCGTGGTGGGCGGCGCCAGGTCCTTCGACGCCGTGTACGACGGCGCCGAGACCCTCGACGCGGTGTACCGCGCCATCGCCGACGCGCTGCTCGCGGCCGTCGCCGAGCACGGCCACGTGCTCTACGCCGTGCCCGGCTCCCCGGTGGTGGCCGAACGAACGGTCGAGCTGCTCATCGAGGCCGCGGGCGACCCGGCCCAGGACCTCGAGGTCGAGGTGCTGCCGGCGCTGTCGTTCGTGGACCTGGCGTGGGCCCGGCTGCGCACCGACCCCTTCGCCGCCGGCGCCCGCCTGGTGGACGGCCAGCGCTTCGCGGTCGAGGCCGCGGGGGAGCGGGGTCCGTTGCTGGTGGCGCAGTGCGACCGCCGTTCGGTGCTTTCGGACATCAAGCTCGCCGTGGAGGACGACGCGCCCGAGCGGGTGGTCGTGCTCCAGCGACTCGGGCTGCCCGACGAGCGCGTGGTGGAGGTGGCCTGGGCGGACCTCGACCGCGAGGTCGATGCCGACCACCTCACGTCGCTCTGGATCCCCGATCTGGCCGCTCCGGTCGCGGCCGAGCTCCAGCGCTTCGACGAGCTGGTGTTCACCCTGCGCCAGGAGTGCCCTTGGGACCGTGAGCAGACCCACGCCAGCCTCGGCCGCCACCTCATCGAGGAGACCTACGAGACCATCGAAGCCATCGACGGCATCGACGTCGAGGCGGGCACCGGCTTCGAGCACCTCGAGGAAGAGCTCGGCGACCTGCTCTTCCAGGTGTTCTTCCACGCCACGCTCGCCGCCGAGGAAGGCCAGTTCACCCTCGCCGACGTGGCCCGCGGCATCCACGACAAGCTCCGCCTGCGCCACCCCCACGTGTTCGGGGAGGTCGAGGTCGAGAGCGCCGGCGACGTGATGCGCAACTGGGAGCAGATCAAGAAGGCCGAGAAGGGCCGCGACAGCGTGATGGACGGGATCCCATCGGCGTTGCCGGCGCTGCTCTACGCCGCCAAGGTCCAGAAGAGGGCCGACAACTCGGGGTTCGCCTACCCGTCGCTGGACGCGGCCTTCGCAGATGTCGAGGCCGAGGTGGCCGAGGCCCGGGCCGAGCCGTCCGCCCACGAGGTGGGCGACATCCTCTATGCCGCCACCGGCGTGGCCCACCATCTGAACATCGACCCCGAGTCGGCCCTGCGGGGCGCCGCCGACCGGTTCCAGGCGCGTTTTCGCCTCGTCGAGCGTCTCGCCGATGACGAGGGCATCGACCTCAACGCCGCCGACCCCGTCACCCTCGACCGCTGGTGGCGGACGGCCAAGGCCGAGCTCGGCGCCTGACCGCCGGGCGTCTTCCCACCGCTCCTACCGGCGCCTGATCTACTGGTCAGGGCCAGTAGATCAGGCGCCAGAACGGGTCGCGCGAGGGGTGCTGCATGGGGCAAGCCGACAACACGAGCACAGAGGGCGCCGGGGCCGTGCCGGACGAGTGGGCGCCGGCGCTGGCCGAGCTCGGGCGCCGGCGGGCGGCGGCGCACGCGATGGGCGGCGCGGACCGTGTCGAGCGGCTCATGGCCGCCCGGGGCAAGCTCGACGCCCGTGCCCGCCTCGACGCACTGTTCGACCCGGGCACCTTCGTCGAGTTGGGCACCCTCGTCGGCGGGCCGGACGTGCCGGGCGACGGGCTGGTGGCGGGCTTCGGTGACGTGGACGGCCGGGTGGTTCTCGCCGCGGCCGAGGACTTCACCGTGCAGGGCGGATCCATCGGCAGGGACTCGGCGGCCAAGCGCTACCGGGTCGTGCAGCTGGCGGGGCAGGAGCGGGTGCCGCTCGTGTTCCTCCTCGACGGCGCCGGCCACCGCCTCACCGCCGGCGAGGCGCCGGCCCGCACCCCGGGTGACCTGCTGGCCCTCGCCGACCTGTCAGGGCGGGTGCCGATGGTCTGCCTCGTGCTCGGTGCGTCGGCGGGTCACGGCGCGCTGGCGGCGCCGCTGAGCGACTTCGTGGTGATGACCGAGCAGGGCGCGCTCTTCACGGGCGGGCCTCCGCTCGTGAAGGCCGCCGTCGGCGAGGACGTCACCAAGGAGGAACTGGGCGGCCCGGCGGTGTGCGAGGCCGCGGGAACGGTCCACCGGGTCGCGCCAACCGACGCCGAGGCGCTCGCCCTCGCCCGGCGCTACCTCTCCTACCTGCCCGCCCACGCCGGCGGCGCCGCGCCGGTCGTGGCCGTCGACGCCGACGCCGCTGATGCCGACACCGGTCCGCGCCCCCTCGACGACCTGCTCGAGGTCGTGCCGGTCAGCGACCGCCGTCCCTACCGGATGCTCGAGGTGCTCGATCGTCTCGTCGACGCCGGCAGCCTGCTCGAGATCCAACCCGGCTACGGGCGGTCGCTCGTGTGCGCACTCGCCCGCATCGGCGGTCGCTCGGTGGCGCTGGTGGCGAACGACCCGTCCGTCCGGGCGGGGACCATCGACCGTGACGCCGCCATCAAGGGCGCCGAGTTCCTCACCTCGGTCGGTGCCTTCGGCCTGCCCGTCGTCTTCCTGGCCGACAACCCGGGGGTGCTGGCGGGCACCAAGGCCGAGCAGGAGGGCATCCTCAAGTGGGCGGGGCGCATGTTCCAGGCCGAGCGCGCCCTCACCGGCCCGAAGGTGCACGTGACCCTGCGCAAGGCCTTCGGCTTCGGGTCCACGATCATGGGCCACAACCCCTTCGACCACCAGACCACGACCTTCGCCTTCCCCAACGTCACCATGAGCTCGATGCCCGCCGGCCCTGGCGGGGCCAGCGCCGGCCTCGACGCCGACGAGCAGGCCCGGGTGGAGGCGGCGCAGGCCGCCGGGGTGTGGCGCATGGCGTCGTCGATGGGCATCGACGAGGTCATCGACCCCCGCGACCTCCGCAACGCCGTCCTGGCGGCGCTGCGCCTCGCCGCCCACCGCTGATCCGCCCCGAGAATCACCGTTCTGGGACCAGGAATCGACCAGTGAGCGATGAGTTCTGGTCCCAGAACGGGTCGTTTGGGGTCAGGGAAGGTCGGCGTCGACCATGGCGGCGACGTTGAAGCCGGAGTCGACGGCCTGGTGGGTGCCCGAGCCACGGCCCCCGGCGTCGCAGCCGACGAGGTAGAGGCCGGGGAGGGGCGTGCGGGCGTCGGGCTTCGAGCGTCCGACCTGGCCGACCACCTGGGCCAGGCCGACGGCCTCGCCGCCGGCGCCGGGGACGGCCGAGTCCCGGGTCATGCGGGAGATCTGGCGGGGCCCGTAGGGCTCGGTGCGCAGGGTGTGCGCCCGCAGGTCCGGGTAGAGCTCGTCGAGCACCGCCTGCGCCCGCCGCACGGCCTCCACGGTGACCTCGGCGCCCCGGCCGTCGCCCGGGTCGGGCGGCACGAACACCTGGATGTTGGCGACCTGGTGCCCGGGCTCGGCCACCAGCGAGGGGTCGAACTCGGAGGCGACGTCGATGGCGATGAGCGGCACGTCGGGCCACTCGCCGGCACACATCGCGTCGAAGCGGGCCTGGTCGAGCCAGCTCTGGTCGGAGAACACGGGGATGAGGGCGGCGTCGAACACCCGGGTGTCGAACACGTAGCGGATGCCGGCAATCGACCAGCTCGGCTCGAGCCCGCGCACCCGCTCGACGTAGCCGGCGGGAAAGTGGTCGGCGCCGGCCAGGCCGAGGACGGTCGGCTGGATGCCGGCGTTGGAGACCACCGCCCGGGCCCGGAGGATGCCCTCGTCGGTCTCGACGCCGGCGGCCCGGCCGCCTTCGGTGACGATGTGGCGGACGCGGGTGCTCGTCAGGTAGCGGCCGCCGCGGTCGACCACGAGGTCGGCACAGGCCTCGGCCACCCGCCCGTAGCCGCCCTTGTGGAAGCGGCCGGCGCCACCCAGGACCATGTTGCGCAGCACGAGGACGGCCTCGGAGGCGGCGAGACGGTCGACCGCGACCACGAACAACATGTTGAGGGTGGCGAAGATCTGCGAGGCCAGCCCCGGGGCGAGCCCGAAGGGCGCCACGTAGTCGGCCATGGTCGTCTCGTCGAGGGCGGCGACCTCCTCGTCGGTGAGGCCGAGCATGGTGAGGTAGAAGGTGCCGAGCGCGGCGACGTCGTTGTCGGTGGCCCCGAAGACGCGCTGCAACTCGGCCAGCTCGGCCTCGGAGCCGCTCTGGCGCAGCTCGCTGCGCAGCAGGCGCCACTCGCCGTCCGGGGCCCGGTAGCGCACGGCCGCCTGCTCGCCCTCGGGGATGAGGAGCTCGACGTCGTCCAGTCCCAGCACGTCGACGAGCTCGTGGAAGCGCGAGTCGACCGCGGGGATGCCCACCGCCCCGAACATCTCGTAGCGATAGCCCTTGCGGTCGAGCGTCTGGGTCTTCCCGCCGGCGCGGGGCGTCTTCTCCACCAGGGCCACCCGCCGGCCGGCATGGGCGAGGAGCGCGGCCGCGGTGGCGCCGCCGTACCCCGCCCCGATGACCACGACGTCGTACGGATCGTCCGCCATCCCGGGATCCTGCCCTGTGTCAGCCATGGCCCGCAGTGTCACACGCCCACCCGGGGCCGGTGACCAACGGGCGTCGCAGACGGGCCGTTCGGCCCTGCCCGCCGCGCGGGACCCGCCGTAGGGTCGATCCGTGAGTACGCGCGCCCGCCGTTTCGTCGCCCTGGGTGCCGCCGCGGGCGTGGGTGGCCTCGCTGCCTACGACGTGTTGCAGCGCCGTCATGCGATCCTGCGCAACTTCCCGGTCGTCGGCCATCTGCGCTTCGTGCTGGAGGCGGTCGGCCCGGAGCTGCGCCAGTACATCGTCACCGACAACGACCAGGAGCGGCCCTTCACCCGGGACCAGCGCCGCTGGGTCTACACGACCTCCAAGGAGGAGAACAGCCTCACCGGGTTCGGGACCGACAACGACCTCGAGACCACGCCGGACTACCTGATCGTCAAGCACGCCGCCTTCCCGGCCCACGTACCCCCGGCGCCCCACGACGTCGAGGTGGCCTGCGCGAAGGTGCTCGGCGCAGGCCACTCCCGCGCCCACGCCTTCCGCCCCCGCTCGATCGTGAACATCTCGGCCATGAGCTTCGGGTCGCTGAGCGGCGCGGCCATCGAGGCCCTCAACCGGGGCGCGGCGTTGGCCGGCTGCCTGCACAACACCGGCGAGGGTGGCGTGTCACGTCACCACGAGCACGGCGGCGAGCTCATCTGGCAGATCGGCACCGGCTACTTCGGCTGCCGTGACGAGCGCGGGGAGTTCGACCTCGACCGCCTCGTCGCACAGGTGGAGCGCTCACCCATCCGGGCCATCGAGGTGAAGCTGTCGCAGGGGGCCAAGGCAGGTCTCGGCGGCGTGGTGCCAGGTGAGAAGGTCACCGAGGAGATCGCCGCCATGCGGGGCGTCCCCGTGGGTGAGGACTGCATCAGCCCGCCTTACCACCGCGAGTTCTCCGACGTGGACGGCCTCATCGACTTCGTCGAGCGCATCGCCGGCGCCACGGGTCTCCCCGTCGGCATCAAGTCGGCGGTGGGGGAGCAGGCCTTCTGGGACGAGCTCGCGTCCCGGATGGTCGAACGGGGCGAGGGCCCCGACTTCGTCACCATCGACGGCGGCGAGGGAGGCTCGGGTGCCGCCCCCCTCGTGTTCGCCGACCACGTCTCGCTCCCGTTCCGCGTCGGCTTCCCGCGGGCGTACCGCGCCTTCGCGGAGGCCGGGCTGGCCGACGACGTGGTGTTCATCGGTGCGGGCAAGCTCGGGCTGCCTGCCACCGCGCTGATGGCGATGGCACTCGGGTGCGACCTCGTCAACGTCGGGCGCGAGGCCATGCTCTCGATCGGCTGCATCCAGGCCCAGCGCTGCCACACCGGTCGGTGCCCCGCCGGCGTGGCCACGCAGACCCCGTGGCTGGAGCGGGGCCTCGACCCCGACCTGAAGTCGGTGCGGTGTGCCAACTACCTGCGAGCCCTGCGCCACGAGGTGCTGCGCCTGGCCCGTGCCTGCGGCCGGACCCACCCGGCCTACGTCGACCTCGACTGCCTGGAGCTCGTCGACGACACCGCCGGCGCCCGCTCGGCGCGCGACGCCTTCGCCTACGAGCCAGGGTGGGGTGTCCCCCCGGTGGTCGACGTGCCCGTCCTCGTCACCACGCCCGACCAGTAGCCTCGCTTGCACTCGCTGGGCGGAAAGGAACCCCATGTCCCTCGACACCACCAACGGCACCGGCGCCGACGGCGTCCCGCCCGACGACGACGACGTCACCGCTGACGATGGCGCGACGGGCGCGACCGCGCCCGCCGGCGCCGAGCCTCTCGTCGCCGTCGCCGGCGAGCAGCTGCCCCTGTCGATCCTGGTCGAGCGTTACGAGACCGAGCAGTTGCAGCTCGACCGTCTCCTCAAGGAGGAGAAGGGCGCCGTCCGGCGCCGCCGCCAGGAGGAGCAGCTGAAGCCGTTCCAGGTCGAGCTCCTCAAGCTGCAGCGCCACCTCGAGGCCAGCCACCAGCGCATGATCGTGCTCTTCGAGGGCCGCGACGCCGCGGGCAAGGGCGGCACCATCCGCCGGGTCACCCGCTACATGAACGAAAAGCACTACCGGGTGGTCGCCCTCGGCAAGCCGACCGAAGAGCAGCGCACCCAGTGGTACTTCCAGCGCTACGTCGCCCAGTTCCCCACCGGCGGCGAGATGGTCCTGTTCGACCGCAGTTGGTACAACCGGGCCATGGTCGAGCCCGTCTTCGGGTTCTGCACCGACGACGAGTACAAGAACTTCATGCGGGGCGTGGTCGGCTTCGAGAAGGACCTGGTCCGCCAGGGCACCATCCTCGTGAAGCTGTACTTCAGCGTCGACAAGGACGAGCAGGCGCGGCGCTTCGACCGCCGGAGGGACGACCCCCTGCGCCAGTGGAAGCTGAGTGAGATCGACGTCCAGGCCCAGGAGCACTGGGACGACTTCACCGACGCCAAGTACAAGATGCTGAAGCGCACCTCCACCGCCGACGCGCCATGGACCATCATCCGCTCGGAGAACAAGCACCTCGCCCGCCTCAACGCGATGCGGGTGATCCTCAACGCGGCCCCGTACGCCGAGCGCTCGACCGAGGTCGACTTCGTCCCCGACCCCCGCATCGTGGTCTCCGGGGCGCACGAGCTCGAGCTCATGGAGGCCGAGCGCATGACGGCCGGGAAGTTCGCCAGCTGACCCACCGTTGCCCTCAGTGGCATCAAGAGCAACACCAGCCCCACTAGGCTCACGGAACGTGAGCGCCATCGAACAGGTCGTGGGCCGTGAGGTCCTGGATTCGCGTGGGAACCCGACGGTCGAGGTGGAGGTCCTCCTCGCATCCGGGGCCCGGGGCCGTGCCATCGTGCCCTCCGGGGCCTCGACCGGGCAGTTCGAAGCCGTCGAGCTGCGCGATGGCGGCGACCGCTACGGCGGAAAGGGCGTCAGCACGGCTGTGGCCAACGTCAACGGGCCCATCCGCGAGCTGGTCGTCGGCCTCGAGGGCCTCGATCAGCGTGAGCTCGACCGCCGGATGATCGACGGTGACGGCACCCCCAACAAGGGGAACTTCGGCGCCAACGCCATCCTCGGGGTGTCTCTCGCCGCGGCCAAGGCCGCCGCCGACGAGCTCGAGCTGCCCCTCTACCGCTCCGTCGGTGGCGCCAACGCCCACGTCTTGCCCGTGCCGATGATGAACGTGCTCAACGGGGGCGCCCATGCCGACAACAACGTGGACCTCCAGGAGTTCATGCTCATGCCCGTCGGCGCCGCCTCCTTCACCGAGGCCCTGCGCTGGGGCACCGAGACCTACCACGTGCTGAAGAAGGTGCTTCACGAGCGTGGGTTGTCCACCGCGGTCGGCGACGAGGGCGGCTTCGCCCCGAACCTCGCCTCCAACGAGGAGGCGGTCCAGGTCTTGATCGCCGCCATCGAGCAGGCGGGCTACACCCCGGGCGACCAGATCGCCATCGCCCTCGACCCCGCGTCGTCCGAGTTCTTCGAGGACGGTGCCTACGTGCTCTCGGGTGAGGGTCGCACCCTCTCGGGCGGTGAGATGGCCGAGTTCTGGGCCGACTGGGTGAGCCGCTACCCGATCGTTTCCATCGAGGACGGCATGGCCGAGGAGGACTGGGACGGCTGGTCTGCCCTCACCCAGGCCGTCGGCGACCGGGTGCAGCTCGTGGGCGACGACCTCTTCGTCACCAACACCGAGCGGCTCCAGCGTGGCATCGACGCCGGCGTGGCCAACTCGATACTCATCAAGGTCAACCAGATCGGCTCGCTCACCGAGACCCTCGAGGCCGTGGCCCTCGCCAACCGCAACGCCTACACCGCGGTCATGTCGCATCGTTCGGGCGAGACCGAGGACACCACCATCGCGGACCTTGCGGTCGCCACGAATTGCGGCCAGATCAAGACGGGAGCGCCCGCCCGAAGCGACCGGGTGGCGAAGTACAACCAGCTGCTGCGCATCGAAGAGGACCTCGGCGAGGCGGCGGCCTTCTGGGGTGCCGACGCTCTGGCCAGGGGCGGGGGCTGATGGCGCCGCGCAAGGAGCGACGCGCCCGGGAGGAAGCGGCGGCGGTGCGCCGCCAGGCGCAGGGCAAGGGGGGCCGAAACCCCGTCGACGACACGCCCGCCACCGTCGATCGCACCCGGCGCCGGCGGCGGCTGTTCTGGATGGGGGTGGTGGCCGTCGTGGTCGCCGGCATCGCCTTCCTCGGCGCTTTCCCTGCTCGCACCTACTTCCGCCAGCAGTCGGCCACGGCCCGAGCCGAGTCCGATCTCGACGCACTCGATTCGGAGATCGCCGATCTCGAAGACCAGATCGGCGGGCTGCAGACCGACGCCGAGATCGAACGACGTGCTCGCGAGGAGTACCACATGACCCGGCCGGGCGAAGAGGTCGTCACCTTGCTGCCCGCCGCCCCGCCGGCCGTGGCGGTGCCTTCGGGGTGGCCGTACTCGCGCCTGTTCGCCGCCTCGCGCTGATCCGACCCGGGAGCCCACCACATTGACCGTTCCCGTGGAGGCTGTCGGCCTCGTCCGGCGCTTCGGCGAGATCGAGGCCGTCGCCGGGGTCGACCTCCGCGTCGAAGCAGGTGAGGTCTTCGCGTTCCTCGGCCCGAACGGCGCGGGCAAGTCCACCACGGTGCGCATGCTCACGACCCTCCTGGTGCCGTCGGCGGGCACGGCCCGCGTGGCGGGCTTCGACGTGGTCACCGAGGCGGCGCAGGTGCGCCGCGCCATCGGCGTGGCCCTGCAGGACGCCGCCATCGACCCTCTCATGACGGGCCGGGAGCTGCTGCGCCTGCAAGCGGTGCTCTACGGCTTGCCGCGGGGCCGGGCCGAGGCCCGCTCGGCCGAACTGCTCGACCGGGTCGGCCTCACCGCCGCCGCCGGCCGGCGGGTGGGCAAGTACTCGGGCGGCATGCGCCGCCGCCTCGACCTCGCGCTGTCGCTCTTGCACGAGCCCGAGGTGCTCTTCCTCGACGAGCCGACCACCGGGCTCGACCCCACGAGCCGGCTCAACCTGTGGGAGGAGCTGCGCAAGCTGAACCAGGAGCACGGCACCACGGTGTTCTTGACCACCCAATACCTGGAGGAAGCCGATCAGCTCGCGGCTCGCATCGCCATCATCGACGACGGGCGCATCGTCCGCGAAGGAGCGCCGAGCGAGCTCAAGGCGGCGGTCGGGGCCCCGACCCTGCGCCTGGAGGTTCCCGACGACCAGGAAGCGGTGGCACGTGCCACCTTGGTCCCCTTCGGCCCCGAGCGCCCTGATCGGGTCGGCGTCATCGCGCTCGGCCTCGAGGGCGGGGCGTCCGCGATGACCGCCGTCGTGCGCGCTCTCGACGACGCCTCGGTGGTCATCGAACACATGGAGCTCAACGCTCCCAGCCTGGACGACGTGTTCGCCGAAGCCACCGGCCGTCGCCTGGAGGGCGCCGAGGACCGGGACCAGCGGTTCGGCGACGAGCCCTGACCATGGCGGGCATCGTCGTCCCAACACCCGCTCTCGACGCGACGGACCGTCGCATCCGCCCCTTCGCGCAGGCACGCGCCCTCGGCGCCCGATCGGCCCGTGGGATCGCCCGACAGCCCGAGACCTGGCTGCCCTCGCTGATCTTCCCCCTGCTGATCGCGGGGGTGAACAACTCGGCCATGGCGCGGGCGGTTGCCCTGCCGGGGTTCCCGCCGGTTGACTCGGTGCTGCAGTTCCTCCTGCCCGCCACCATCGTGCAAGGCGTGATGTTCGGCGCGGTGTCCGGCGGGTCGGCGCTCGCGCTCGACATCGAGAACGGGTTCTTCGAGCGCCTGCTCGCTTCCCCGGTGGCCCGTTCTGCCATCCTCGTCGGCCGCCTGGTGGGAGGCGCCGCGCTCGCGGTGTGCCAGGCGGTCTTCTTCGTGGTGGTCTTCGGGCTCTTCGGTGCCCGGGTCGAGGGCGGACCCGCCGCGGTGCTCGTGCTGGCGGGGATGGCAGTCCTCGTCACCCTCATGATCGGCGGCATCACGGCGGCGATCGGGGTCCGCACGGGCAAGCAGGAGTCGGTCGACTCGACGTTCCCGCTCGTGTTCATCCTTCTGTTCATGAGCTCGGCGTTCTTCCCGACGGCGCTCATGAGCGGGTGGTACCAGCAGGTAGCGGAGCACAACCCCCTGTCCTGGATGATCGACGGGGCCCGCGAGCTCGTGATCTACGGGTTCTCGTGGGACGCCGCGCTCGTCGCGCTCGCGGTGCCGGCGGTGTTGGCGGTGTTCACCATCGGTCTGGCCGTGCGCCAGATGCAATGGCGACTGGAGCGGGCCCGATGAGCCTGGCGGCCGTTCACGGCGCGCCGGGTGCAGACAGCCTCGCGCCAGGCGGAAGTGTCCTCGGTGTGGCACAGGAGCTGGCCCGGCGGAGCCTGGTGAACATCGCCCGGACCCCGTCGGCGGTCGTGCCGACCATCGCCATGCCCCTGTTCTTCATCGTCGCGTTCAGCGGCGCGTTCGGCGCGCTCACCGACATCCCGGGCTTCCCGACCGACAACGCCATCAACTGGTTCATGCCGTGGGCGATCATGCAGGGTGCCGCCTTCGCCGGCATGGGTGTGTGCTTCGGCATCGGCCGAGACCTCGAGAACGGCTTCTACGACCGGCTGCTCATGGCGCCGACCCACCGGCTCTCGCTCGTGATCGGCCCGCTCATGGCCGCCGTGGTCCGCGTGCTGCTGCCCGTCGTGACGGTCTCGATCGTGGGCTTCGCGGCGGGCGCCCGCCTCACCGACGGGTTGGTGGGGATGGTCACCCTCGTGGTCGCAGCCGAGGGCTTCGCCGTGGTGGCCGCCCTCTGGGGCCTCGGCGTGGTCTTCCGGCTCCGCACCCAACGGTCGGGTGCGCTCATCCAGGTCGGCATCTTCGTGACCATGTTCCTCTCGATCGGGCAGGCCCCCATCGAGCTCATGGAGGGGTGGCTGCCGCACGTGGCACGCGTGAACCCGCTGACGTACGTGATCGACATGGGCCGTGCGGGGTTCCTCGGACCGGTCACGTGGTCGGCGGTGTGGCCGGGCCTCGTGGCCATCGCCGTCGGGCTCGCCGTCTTCTCCGTCTGGACGCTCACCGGCTTCCGCCGATTGGTGCGCTGACCGTCCGCCGACCTGGCAGGATCTGCCCATGCAGGTGACGATGAGCGTGAACGGCGTGGCCCAGCACCACGACGTCGAGCCCCGGCTGTTGCTGGTGCAGTACCTCCGCGAGGTGCTCGGCCTGACCGGCACCAACATCGGGTGCGACACGTCGTCGTGCGGCGCCTGCACCGTGCTCGTCGACGGCGAGTCGGTGAAGTCGTGCACGGTGCTGGCCGTCCAGGCGGAAGGTGCCGACGTCACCACCATCGAGGGACTGGCCGACGGTGACGACCTGCACCCCATGCAGGTCGCCTTCCGGGAGCAGCACGGCCTCCAGTGCGGCTACTGCACCCCGGGCATGGTCCTGGCCGCCGTCTCCCTGCTGGCCGAGAACCCACGTCCCTCCGAGCGGGAGGTGCGCGAGGGCCTCGAAGGCAACCTCTGTCGCTGCACGGGCTACCACAACATCGTGAAGGCGGTGCTCTCGGCCTCGGGTCAGTCCGTCGCCATCCTGGACACCGTCCGCCCTGGCGCCACCGCGGCGCCCACGGTCGGCCCGGAGGTGGCCTCGTGATACCCGTCGCCTTCGACTACGAGCGGGCCGCGACGGTCGACGAGGCCCTGGGCCTGCTGGCCGAGCACGGCGACGAGGCCAAGCTGATCGCCGGCGGGCACTCGCTCCTGCCGTTGATGAAGCTGCGCCTGGCCACGCCGGCGGTGCTCATCGACATCGCCGGGCTCAGCGACCTCACCTATATCCGAGAGGAGGGGGACGAGATCGCCATCGGCGCCCTCACTCGCCACCATGCGGTC
>RRZT012719506.1_pt1 | contig 14748 bp, 25 predicted proteins | sample 2165551 | NCBI WGS metagenome assembly RRZT01 (sample SAMN10456910, study PRJNA506462) | wastewater metagenome | biome: wastewater; feature: sludge; material: wastewater sludge; isolation source: wastewater sludge with Escherichia coli K12::gfp cells carrying plasmid... | place: USA: Moscow, Idaho... | reverse complement strand
GGGATCTTGCTATGCCCGCCCAATGGCAGGTCATGGCCGGGGCCTTCATACTGGCATAGCCCATCCAGAGAGTCGTCTTCCAGCGTGGCGTTGCCGATCTGATTTTTATGACCACACGTCGGGCAGGTCCATGTATCTGCCTCGGAAGGCGGCCAATCAAACTCCTGTTTGCATTTTTCGCAAATGTGCTTCGACATAGTTTCACCTATTATTACTTGCTTATGATATTTATCTATGTATGCTTTGCTTCTTATGATTGGATTATCGAAATGAAAAAATTTGATGATCTCCAGGATGTCGTTGAGATCGGAAAGCATATGTACCTCGCCTTAATAGCCGTCTCGTTCATCGATCTGAACATTCAGATTGATGCACAATTGAGCATCGCTGCCCGCCGAGGCCACAGCCGCCGCCCATTGTGCTTCGTCCCATACCTGCATAGCGCCGTTGTAATAGAATTTCTTGCCAGCGGGCACAAAGTTGTCTTTCAGGTATCCATTATACAGAGTTGTGTAGAGTGTGTCTACTAATGGTTGTTTCATTGGCATAATAATCGCACTTCCTTAACTAACTGTAATCGACCAAATATTGAACCCCTCCGAGAAGGGATCGACCGTGAGAACGAAGACCATTGCATATCCTGTCAGTGGTATATGATGACCTAGATCAGCATCCCATTGCCAATCAGAATTTGTAACGCCGTCTTCCGGCGGTTCGCTTGATGTGCCGCTTGGTGCCGCATTGTTCCCATCCAGATTACAGGTTATGCCGCCCGCGTAGGTGAACGAGGCCCGATGCTGCCAGATATCGAGAATGATGGCATCGACGCGGGCTTGAGTGGCGGATTGCCCATCAAGCCACAGCAAAATTAATCCGGTGAGGTGATGCAAACGTGTCCCGCCAACGGCACAACCGCTAAGATAGCAGTTCTTAATGGTCGCGGGTAGATCGGCAATGTCTCCCCCTACTCGATGACAATTATAGAGAGATATTGTTTGTACGCTTTTCCCGATATCGGATAGCAACCCCACCACAGATTGACACTCCCCGAGGTGGATATCGTACGCACTTATCGGGATGTCTGCTAGTTCTAAATTTAATAGAAAATTTCCATAAAAGTCGAAATACTCAAGCCCGCACTTTCCAAAATTGCGTTGCGCTACGAGATCCATAGATGTAGATACTGTGTGAAATATCCACTTCGGCGCAATCTTCAGTACAACTTTCTGCTCATGCCCATCCATCGCCTTAGAGCAGCTATCCCCCACCTGCTCCTCGCCATCCTCGAACCGCCAGACGCAATCAGGCGCGCCCGAGATGCGGACGATCGAGGCCGCGAAGGTGCCGTTCTTGGTGGTCGTCAGCTCCAGATATTGCGGTGGCCTCCGCCTTCTCAGGCTCATGCTATCAGCATCGCTTTTGCCGTGCAGGTGGCGTCATGCGTTGCCCCTGGTGTGGTGTCCAGATTCTTGCAGGTGATTTTCAGGTAGGCCCATCCTCGGATGTCCAGAGGATCGAATTGGAAGGGGACTGCATTTCCTGCGCTTGCGGTTACTGTCTTCTTGTCGAGATATAGGGCAGTGTAGCTATCTCCGCTTGCCATCTTTCCATAGATCGCCACTTCTGCGTTGGCAGCGGCGGCAGACCCGAATGTGACTGCGCCCGCCACCACGATATCAGTGTAGGCCGATACATCCAGGGCGGCGGCATTGGTTAGGGTGGTCTCGGTGGCGGGATTGGCGGCGGGGATGCTCTGAGCGGCGGCGAGAACTTGTGCAGTCTTGATGGGCGGGAAGCTAATGGGATATTTACCGCCTACGAGATCAGCTTGCTTGCTGGCGAGGGCTGCACCAGTTGGGATAGGCGGCGTCTGCGCAATTATCTTCAGATATTGAGTATCAGTGCTTAGATCGTCTGTCATGAATGAACCTCACAAATAAAAGATGTAATATAATATCTTGCTAAACCATTTCTCAACATCGACCTTCTTAATAGGCATGTCAATGGACCCATACCGAATGACATCTCCAATTGCTGCTACGTCCTTGCACATCGCATAGCTGCCAGAGTAGACGGTCCAAACTCCAGACGCATTGAAGAAGCCGGATGAGGTGTTTTCGAATTGGATCTTTGTGGCAGTCGCGGTCTCGCTTTTTATGTCGGCTCCGCCAGAGTCGACGCATTCTATCAGGATATTGCAATCGAGACCACTATATGAAACGGTCGGAATTGATGTAAGTAGGGTCGTGGATTGCTTTGTTGTCACACCCGCCGTAAAATTGAGATCTTCGGAGTTAATATAGACATGGCCAACCAGATCGGAATGCGCGCCAGAGATTGAGACTTTGACTCGACATTTGAATTGACCCGTTGGAGCCGCACCGGTAAGAACTATTGGACTGACAGACGGCACCGCATCATATAGTTCATGTTTTGCGGTCGTGACTATAAAGGCATCGTCCGGAAATTGCAAAATCTTCATAAGACCGCTGCCCCGGAGTCAATGTAAATCTTCAAAAGATCATAGGCTTTCTTTGGCAGGCCCAGGTATTGATTCGATGCCCCTGTCTTAAATGTGACTGACAGTTTGCCCCGGCTAAATGCCTGAATGCCCGCTTCTTGTAGGGCCTTCTCCGAGATGTCGGTATCGGTATCAAGCAGACTCAGCGCTATCCAGCAGGTCGCGTCCTTGATTTTCTGAGGTATGATCGGCTTTTGAGTACCATAATCATAATCGCATAGGATACCATCGATAAACCTGGGGAACTCTAATACTTGCGTCAGGCCGTCGAGATTTTCATCTGTCTGAACTCCATTTTCGATATGAATAGGCTCATATCTCTCGCCTCTGAGTGGCAAGGCGTCAATGAGGGCGGTCGCCTCTTGTAGTGCCTTGGATTTGTCCGTTCCGGTCCACGCTGACACATTAAGCCGCTTGGCAAAGAAGGCGTCGGCCTCCTCGACTGTTGATATATAGCTCTCAGATACGGCGGTCGAAGTCATAATTCACCTTTATTATTAAAAAATAAAATTTACGGGACTACCGCGCCCCATGTACCGATTTTATTCGTTGCGAACCAGGTAACGCCATCACAATAGACCGTCACCGATTCGTACAATGCCGTACTCGCGACGTTGGCTCCACCGTTTATGGTTTCGGCCCCGGTGCCGTCGAGAATGAAGTAATAAGTACCGGGATCGGTCACTGTCACGAACGTATATGACTTTCCAGAACTGGCTGCCACCGTATCTAAGACTATCGTCTGGTTCCCGGATGCGTTCCCTACCAGGTAGATCGTCTTATCGGCGTTGGCCGACATGCTCAACGCGCCACTCCAATCTTGGTGCGTGTAAGTGGGCGCGAGACCGGTTGCAAGCTTGCCCGTTATCGTTGCGGTGGTGTTGACCGCGAGTACATTGACGGTCGCGGTATCGGCCACTCTGGCGTCATCCGTCGATGTTACCTGCTCGCCTCGGACCTCGCCGGATGCGGTCACCGTGGTAGCTGTCGTGACATTGAGCGCAGTTGTATTCTTGACATCCAGGCTACCATTCACATAGGTATCCGGAAGCTGATAATCGCCAGCCGAGGCCGCAAGCATCAGAAGGAACAGGATCGCTAGAATTCTCTTAATCATGCTTTGGCCTCCCACAAAAAGTACCCCACGACTCCAGCTGGTTGAGTCAATCCGCCTTTCAATTGCAGAACAAAATTTGTTGCATCAGTTGAAGCTCTCACGATCTCGTACGGAGAGTCTAAACCAGTTTCGGGAGTTATATTAATGATGGATGGGATCGCACCAAGACCATGAGCGACGGTTTTAGATCCTGATCCTGCCGCAATAGACGATTCCCCACCATTGGCCGCTTCAGACATCAACAGAGTGCCATCCGATGCCAGTTTGGCGATCGTAGGAATGCCGCCCGCAGTTGCGCCCACCATGATCGATATGGTGACATCATGCCCGCCAGATAGGTTCGAAATAAATTCAGAAAGGGTTGTCATTCAGGCCCCTTTCCTTTCTTTGGTTTCCCATCCATGATCTCATAATCTTCCGGCTGCCCCTTAACCCTTTTCGCGGTGGGAGATCCATCTTCGACCTCCCATACCGCGCCGGTTCTTTTGGCCTTGATCATCATACTTTCGCGACCTTCAGGACCATGATTTTGCCCGTGGTCACGTTGGTTGTACCGAAATTGAAATAGCCGGTGCCGTTCAGGAAGCGCGCAGATTCAAGTGGGCCAAACCAATGCACCGTATTGTTTGTCAGGCTATAGGCGAGGTTGCCGATACCGGCCCGGAATGCGGGAGGATTGGTGCCAGCAATGACGTTGAAGGTTGGTGACGTGCCGATTACCGTGACATTCACTCCCACGATGTAGTCATAGGCCCCATCATAGAGGATGTTATTGTAGTTGGTGCTGGTGGCAAGTGTGGTCCACGCAGAGGGGGCGAATGCGTAATCATTCAGAGCATCCAGAGTTTTCACGGCGGCAACTGGTGTATAGGTTGCCAAAGCGGACCCGATCATCAGGGAGACGATCAGGGCAAAAAGAATAAATTTCTTCATCTTTCCCACCTCATGCAGAATTGCAAGTCAGCACGCCGACCATCTCAGGATAGACAACCTTTGCACCGAACACATTCAAGCCCTTGATCGCATCCGCAAACCTGAGCTGCGGCCTGTAGCCCTCCACCTGCGTGATCTGTTGGGCGAATGTCAGGCCATCGCCTATGCCGAACATGATCTTGTATTTGGTGCTCGCGGTGTTGGGCACATTGTGAGACTGCAAGATGGTGAAGCCTGCCGCCCGCCCCACAATGCCATTCCTAAGGGCTTGATCTGTTCCGGCCTCGTTGGCCTTGACGAACTTGTCTTCCTTCAGGAGCTTCCCATAGAACCAGGGAGGAACGATCATCCATCGGCCCTCGGTTGGTACCTTGGAGTCTGTCAACTTCACGGCAGCATCTACAATGAGGTTATAGACGTTGGATGCCGAGCCAGCGGTATTATCGGGTACCTTCGGCGTTGCATCAGAACCTATCAGGTTCGCGGCAGCCGCGTCTGTGTAGAGGCTGGCAATATACTGATCAATCGCGTCCCTCATGCCATAGCCCGCTCTGAGCATGGCATTGGCCATCACCTTGGGCTTGGTCTGCGCCTTGTCGATGTCGTCCACCTGGAAGTTGAAATACTTCTGCTGATTGATCACGAGGGTTGTTTGAGCGTCGGTCAAGGTCTCGGGATCGGCTATGTCAGTGTTCTTGACGTAATCGCCAATGGTGACAGGTCCGATGCCGTTGATTTTGACGGTGGAGCCTGCCCCGGAGATTTCGCCTTCGTAATCTCTGTTGACAACGCCCGGCTGTGCATATACCAGGTACTTTTCGAGGTTCCTGGCGATTTCGTTAGCCCAAATGGTGGGTATAAAGTTGCTGAGTGTCATTTCTGAATTAAACCGCCTTCCATTGCCTTTAGAATATCGGCTCTGTTGGCCTCATATTCCTCTGGCTTCATGGCTCTTAGTTGTGCTTCTGTGAATTTCTTGATGCCGTCTTTGACCGGAGGCTTGCCAGACCCGTTTGCAGCGGGCTTGGATGGGTCCGGTTCAGGCGCTTTGCCGACCCAACCAAGAGAGACAAGCTCTTGGACATCGGCTTCTATCTCGGGTTCGGTCGAACCAGACACCCGCTTGAGTAAGCCGTCGAGCTTGTCGGGCTGCGCGCCTGCTTTCAGGAGAGCCTGAAGTTTGGCGAGCTTGAGAGTCGTTCCAAAAAGTTCCTTGTCCTTCTCGTCGAGGTCTTTTGTGACCTTTTCAAGCTTCTTCTGGAGCTTTTCGAGTTCCCCAAGATCCTTGCCTTTAAACTCCTCGATCTGATCTGTTAGCTTCTTGATCTGATCTTGGAATTTCTTCTCGGCGGCTTTTTCTGCCCGGTCCAACCGCTCCTTGACCTTCTGGTCAAATTCGGCTTGAGTAAGTTCGATTTTCTTTGGTTCTGCCACTGGTTTAGGCTCCGGTGTCGGAGTATTACCGCCGTTCGGCGTAGGATTATCAATTACTGGATCTGCCATAGTGGTACCACCATCTGTTATGGGTCGATGTCACCCGCCATTGATAAGGTCAATGTAGCCTGTTATTGTGATGATTATTATTCAAAAAAGATAATTAGAATCCTGGCATGGCGTTCTCTTCTTTCATCCTACCAGCCGCTTCGCCTATCAGGCGTTCCGTCTCTGGATCATCCGCCATCATTCCAAGTGCCTCTTTGGGAATGATATTGCAGAGGATCGCAGATCTCAGGGCCGTTGCTCCATCTATGACTCCCTGCGCCTTCAGGGTGCTGATGGCCTGAGCCTTAGTCAGCCTGATCTGTGCCTTCTCCATCGGGTCATCTGGTATGCCATCTTTCAGATGCACGGTCACCGCATCGGGTTCGTAGGCTTGAGCACCATCGACTCCCAAGGATGCATCAAGTTTGGACTTCAGGCTTTGGACTTGGGGGATGACGGTTTTTAGGGCGGTGGCAAATTTGCGGACCTTGGAAAGGGTTGGGATTAACCTGATACGCAATGCCGTTCCGCTTTCGGCCTGCCCTTGGTTCTCGCCAGCCAAAAGGACGGGCGATAACTTGAGCTTGATCAATAGCTGAACCATCGTCTGCTCTATCTCTCTCTCCACAGATGCGAGATCAGCCGCCCAAGTGAGATAAGTAGATGTGGGATCACCCTCTTTCATGACGATCGCTTCTTCCGGCTTGAATACACGTCTTTGCAGGGCGTGGTTGAAGGGAGCTGCGCCTTCTGGCACAACGGGAGTCGGCCTGCTGAACTTGGCCAGGGTCTCGGCCCGGCGAGCAAATGCGACCTCAAGCGATTCTATGAGGCTATGCACAGAGGGCGTATAATCTGATCGCCCATATCTCCTATCGCTGCTTAGCGCATTGTCCACACGCACTACGAGCATGGGCGCGTTCTCGATCTGCCCAAATGGATATTGCTTACCTTCAGTGTCGACCGCAAATGATGCAAAGGCCGGGAACTCGTTCAGTGGAACGATCTGTTTAAGCTTGCTATCATGGATCAACCATGCTTCATGCCTTATGCTGCCCGGCTCGTGTATAGTGAATTTGACATAGGACTTTTCACCTTCTTTGAATTCAGAGAAGAAAACATAAGCGATTACTCGCCTGATATTGCCCGGATCTGTCACCAGATAACAGGTCTCTGGATTTGCGGCGGTTATGCCGTCCTGATGGGCCTCATAGAGACCTATGCCATAACGAGAGACATCGATAAAGACTTCTTCATCCGGAGCTGGATAGACGGTTGGTGCATCAATTTCAGGTTCTTCTCCGAGAAGCAAGTCCATATATGAGGTTGTCGCTGATTCTGCGAGCCCTAAGATAATCACTTGCTTCTTATCATCATGGAGCTTATCATTGATATAGGCGTTATACTTTGGAAAGATATCTAGGTGAATTTCTTCATAAAGTTTGCGATTTTTGGCATGTTCCGCTAGCCTGTCTTTCTCATCTTGATCCGCCGGAGGCCAGGGTGCTCCCGCACGGATAAAAGATAAATCATTGATAATATAAATCACCCAACTGAATCGAATCTGTCTTTTTTCCTCTGCATCCTCGGCCCGGTATTATCATATAACCAATTCCGAATTTGGATAACGTTATTCCTTCCACCGTATCGTAATTCGCTTATTTTTCCTTTGGATCTGATCTTTGTTTTGTTCAGCCCAAGAACGCTAATTAATATCTCTTGTACTTTTTCTAAAAATGAAAACGTTCCGACGAGCGCAAAACTTGGTTTTCCAGATTTATCAAAATAAATCGATCCATCGCCGTCAAAATATCCCAGAATATAACAACTCCAAAGATGAGGTGGAACTTCATCACAGAATCTCATAGTAAGCGATTTCGCGGGAGTAAGGGCACATTTTTTCAATCCTTCGATAAGGTGTTTATTATTCACGTCTATTCTAACCATCTCGCACGTCTTATTATAACCACCTTTATAAAAAGTAGGTTCTGCATTACTTTTCACGTCACGCAAAAACTCGTACAATCTATCGGAGTCCCGCGCGCTTAACCCTATGATGAGTCGATTAGAATTTGATGATATGCAACCGTCGGCGGAAATAAATCCTAGCCAATACGCCTTGAATTCATCATCTATAGTATCAAAGAATTCTTCATCCAACGAATAAATTCTATGAGCGCGACTGTTGTCTCTGATTGCGGCGCCTTGCTTTTTTAAACCGTAATAAATTGCGGTGTCGCTGCATCCAAAGAGCTTCGCGATATCAGAAGCACTTGATCCACTATTATACAATTCTTCCCATGTACTATAGAGAGAATTTGCAGGCCTTTTATGTCTAGCCACACGCAGCTTTTTCATCACACGAAAAACGTTTGCCGTAGAACATCCGTATTTTAGGGCAATTTCATGACACTCCGCACCCTCTGCGTAAAGACGTTCCCACTCGGGATAATAAGATGAAAATTTTGTATTTCGGGGTTTCCCAGAATTTGCAATACTTATGCGATTTTTTGCATCCGCCGACATTTTTTTATTCAAACGTCCGATTCTGTTCTTTTCGCGGATTTCCGGGGTCCTTACATATTCGCCTCTTGCCATAAGATAAGCATTGCATGGATAGTATTTAAACTTGTTTACTAACCGCCCCAAAACTTTCAATTTAGTTGATCATTTATTGGCCTCAATGGATTCTTTCGACGCAGCATCAGCAGCAAGCGCGGCATTTTTCAAGACAGTTGCATAGCAGGATTGGCAGCAATATTTAGCGGTCAAGGTATCCAGGCCAATGATCTTGTCTGTGATGGGCGGCTTGAATTCTAGGGTTAGGGGAATTGGGATTTGGTTATCGATTTTCAAGCCGCATAAGATACATAGCATTATGAATACCTCACGCACATATTCCATAAATATCTAAGACAGTCAGGGAAATCGTCATTTTGCTTTAATGGCTCATCCTTTCCATGATCTTTTGCCTTATCTTTCCACATGTAGCCGACCAATTGCTCTATGCCGCGTTTGCATCCGGGTGCGTAAAGACAAATCTTATGAGTAAACAGGGCAGAAGCCAAATCTTGTATCTCTTTAGCAACATCTTTCTTGGTAGCGGATGCAACCGATAGAGTTGGGTAGTCTTCTGACAATTGCTTTGTGAGACTTAATCCACCGCCGCCGGGGTCTATTGCGACTTCGACCGGATAAATACCGCCATTGAAATCGAGAATTTCCCGCTTAAATTCTTGAGAATAGACCACGTTTGTCTTATCTTTCGTGAAGAAATCCTTAACAACTATCCATTTGGAGAGAGATGGACTATATCCAGCCAAGCTGTAAACGGTCCAATGCTGCTGACCGTAATCAGCCGCCACTAACCAAGTAACCAAGTCGTTGGGCAATTCGTTGACTACAAAACCGTCTTTTGGATCAGTGGTAAAGAACGGAAAGACCGCGCCTTCTGCCGCAACGCGTTGCCCTAATATATTTCGCCTATGCCAAACAGATCCGATCGGCCATTGTGAAGATATGCGGTCTTTTGCCTCTTGCGACAACGATGGGTTATCGTCCATCGTCAGATGCAAGAGGAATGCTTTATGATCCGCAACGTAGGGATCTAAGATATTAACATAAGTTTCGTGTGTGGGCGCATCTGGATTGAATGTAAACCAAACCTTGGAATTCTCAACTGATGTTCTTGAAAGCAACTGATTTAAGAAACTCAATGGATAAAGAAGCACTTCATCAGCGAGAGCGCCTGCCAGTGTTTTTCCCTGGATGAGATCTTGACTTGATTCATCCTTTCCGCCATAGATAAAGTATGAATTGGTATGATCTAAGATCGTATCAGTAATTTCTAATCTATGACCTTCAGCACTTGCCCGATATTCCTTGACCACATAATGAGGCTCTTCTGAAAGCATCTTCTTAAGTGGCCTAACTACATTTCGCAGACAGGTTCCTATGGTCTTGGAGCAGAGAGCAAAGTCCTCTTGGTCGAAAGTGAATGAGGCCCAATTGACAAATGAATATGAGGCCGTGATGGTCTTGGCCGATCTGACCGCCCCCTCCAGCTCAATATAAGAGCATTGGGCATAAGGGCTTTCGGGACACCACCAGTAAAGGATTTGCTCTTGTTTGGGACTCGGCTTCTTCCAGACGAAATTAGGTTTGCTTGTCAAAGACTTCGCCCGCCCGGTTCATGTAGGATTTCCAGAAGGCGGATTCTTTGGGAGGTTCCTTTGAGCCTTCGTTGCCTTTGTTCATGATCTCAAGTACCTTGACCGCTGGGGCGATGCATGACCCAAGTGATCTCAGGTCTTGCGATTCGGCTTTTTGTGCGGCCCGGAAACAAAGATCATAGATGTCTTGGGCGCATTTTTGAATATTTAGGCCGGTTTGAATCTTTTTTTCGTTTGCAGCGGACTCAATGACCTTGCAAATGTGTCCATCTGCTTTATGCCGATGAATTGCCGAAGCACTTACGTTAAATTGCTTCGCAACGCTTCGCTCCGACAAACCAGAAGCTAATGCGATATCGATTTTTTCGCGGTGCTTATTGAAGCAGATAGTACACTTTGGCATAACATGGTTTCAGTCCTGGTTAATCAAAAATATCCGCCCCCTCTCACAGGGCAATATGCAAGGTATTCAACTCGTTGCCCAAGTCCCCCATCCTTTAGGTTGGGGAAGAATTGGGCGCTCCCGTAAGTTGTTCGTGCTCTTGCAACAGTCTGATAATGATTTGCTCATAACTTTCTCCTTTCTTGCCAACTTCCTTTAGACGTTCTCTTGTTGCCGGTGTTATCTGGATCGTTGTTACCATAAGTCTTATATAGTGACCATGTACTATATATCATTGTCTATTGCTAGAGTCAGACCATCATCTGGTAGGGCACTTCCCCCTGATGAGAGATGCCAGGGAACAGACAACAGCTTAACTGACTCGTACCAGCAAATCGAACAGACACGGAATCGGAAGCATGAGACTGGGTAACTGGTCTAGGTGATTTCATGATAGATGATCCTTCTTCCCGTTCCAGGGCAGCCAGCACAACATCATCGTGCCACATCCTAATCAGGGAGAAGAGTCGCCCTGCCATACGCTTCCCGACTTTCGCGGAGAGGCAAACCCCGCCCGGAAGGGCGGGGTAGGTGACAGCTTTCCAGATTTGTGTGGGGGATTAAGTCGTAACTATATAGAGACGATAATAATATAGGCAAACAAACATCGCGTAAGCCGATATTATTATATCGATGATCCTGGTTCGCGTTTCGATCGACATAAATGGTACCCCGTTTGCCGTTCGCCAGCCCCTATATCACATATAACGAGGGTCGAATTTTGTGAGGGGTCTATGCAGTATGCGCATACCACAATGACAAGCAGAACCGAGGAAGGGAGGATAGGAACCTCGGCTCGATGGGGGAATTGATGATAATTGTAAGCGGCCCAAGCCACGGTTTATCGCTGCTTCTTTCACGTGGGTGTCAAGCATGAAGTTATCTCCAGCGAGACAGGCCGCTTGATAATCCTCATGGGCCGCGTATGCGGCTTAGCTTTCCGTTACATGCAGCCCATGTTTACGTTTTGTGTTATCTGTCATTATTATATGCTGATGGGCCGGATTCCCCACCCGACTCCACTCAGGACGCACTAGGAGCGTTTTTATCCTGATTATCTCTGCATTTATGGTTATCGGACCGCCTAGTAGCAGACAGATCTAAGTTTCCCACCGCCGATTAGGTAGATAAGCGGTATGCAGCGAATGGCTTTGACCCGTACAAACCTGCCGTTCCGGGAGCCACCCAAGAGATGCTTTCTTGGCACGTCTTACCCGACGCTACCACGTCGCCACCAGCATGATAATTTGTAGGCTGCTCATATCTCCGCTCGAACGTGGCATTTTCTCATTCGCAGACAGGATCATAGGTCAGGCGAGCAGCCTTTGTATAGATTGGCATTATTATCGATTTGCAGCGGATAGATCTTCTCTGATGTGGATGAAATTGAAACGTCTGACCTCATCATATTCCATGCTCCGGAGATAGGGAAAGTTTAGCCAAATTAAAGCGGCAGGGAAACGAGCGAGGTTTGATTTGCTCATGATAACCTCGAAGACTAATCGTAAAAGGAAAATAGCCAAAGGCCATTGATGTAGCCTTTCCAGCCACTCCACGGCTATCATTTCCTTTAAACTATTTAAGCCTTTCGTCGGACTTCATTGATAAATGATCCCAAATTCTTCTTTTTCATCCGTTTGCTCACAACATTTGCACTTATGCCACTATTATAAATTTCCCCGCATCCCTCGCATGCCGCATATCCCCGCTCATCATACCGTATTACCGATCCACATAAAGAGCACTGTTTTGGACCTTGATTAACCGTTACTTCATCGCCCGAAGTAAAATATGGCGGTTTATCTTCTGAATAATGCCAAATGAGCACACACGCTTTTCCTTCGTTGGCCTTCCATGATTGCCCAGTTTTGTTTTCTGGTGAATGCACAACTTGTGCTTTGGGCCACCCAGATTTTTTACTCTTTGCCGATACTGTATTCATACATCCTCCCGCCCCTCTCCACCTTAACCTCCCTCCGCTCAACCTCACCAATGTCTACCAGCACCGATAACGATTTTCCGGCCCCTCTCTTCGCAAAGCCCATGCTTTCCGCCATCTCGCGCCAAGTATGCCACCCAGGATGCGCCCGGAGCCATGCAATCATGTCGCCTTGACTCATTGCAAATGCTCCATCAAGATCGCCCCCGCAATTTCTTTCCAGTCTTTTTATAGATCTTGATATAGGTCCCATGCTTCGTTTTCTCGCGGCCAACCACATCCAGCAATCCTGTAAAGCACATATTCCTAAGCACTCCTGTCAACTTATAACGATTGCAATCGATTTGCAAGTCACATTGACGAAATGGGCCGTCTGGTAGCATTGGTTGAATATCATGCAGCAATTGACGAGATTCTGCCGTATTCTGTGGCATGGAAGACCCCCGAATTCATCTCCATAGCATTCCATGAGCGCGGGATAGGCACCTGATTCTAGCTGCCAAATCCAGAAGGCAGTCGCTTGAATAGAGGCTTGATCTTCGGACCGCTTATAGGTGGTACCTGCCCAAGAACTCATGCGTCCTCCCACCTAATACTCACAATCTGCCCTATTCCCAAACAAACCGGAAAGCCGTGGGGCGCATATAAGCCATCTCTTGCTACATTGTCCTCATCCAGATCGTGAAATTCGGTGCAATTCGGGCTCAAAAATCCTAGATCGCAACTTTCCACATAGCCGGTATATTTGCTTTCCAGCATATAGACGGTGATGTGATCGCCGATCATGGGTGTTTTGGCGGATGCGGTCGCGATTAGGAGTAACACGAATATTGCGAATAGTCTCATGGATTGAGCCCTCTAATGTAATCTCGAATTTTTTTCTCAAATTCGGCGCAATTTGGACGGCTGCCCATAATGCTGACATCTTCAATGCAAACGCTGTCTTCTAGGACCGAGCATCCATCTTTCTCTAAGATTAATTTGTATTTGGTTATCATTTCCATCCACCCTGCTTCCGGAATCTCTGCATTGCCTCGGCGCGTTGAGAAATGCGATCGATCTTCTTTTTCTGGCGTTCGGCCTTCTCGATTTCATCATACGCATCGCGAAAAAGATACTCCATGAACATCATCCTTTCACCTGCCAAACAATTGCCTCAACATGTTCAACCGATATCTGCATTTTCTCTGCTATCTGAATGGTCCGCAAATGGTCCTTGTTATAGAGCCGCTTGATTTCCTTGATTTGAGAGAGGTTTAATTCCTTGCTTCCAGGACTTGTTGTAGTGCCCTTGGAGACATCTTGCCCCTGCTTCTGAATAATCGGACCTTCCACGAACAAAGCTTGATCCTTGGTCTCTAAGCGGCCTTCCGCGCTGATCATCTGCCCGAAGGTCGCTGGCAATTTGTCGCCCGCCTCCTTGATGATCTTTTCTTGCTGCTTCATCCTGCCCATCCAGCCGCAAATTTGGTGCCCCGACATGCTGATATCATGCTCCTTGATCAGATGTTCCTGGATAGCCTTGGCATTCAAGCCCGCTTTCAGATAATCTCTGAATATGGCTTCAAGTTTTGCGGTCCTCTCTTTGGGTGGTGAGCGAGTTGGTGGAATGGCCGTAGGTTGCGTAGAATTGCCCAGATTCGACGATCTACCCTCGGAAGGTAATCTTGTCTCATCCTTCCGTGATAGGGGCAAATTTGGGCTTTTTATGAGATCCTCATGTTCCTTGATCCATTGCCCTCTCGGGGAGTCGTACAAATTGGCGCACTCCATGCAACAGAAATCTTTGTTGTTTCTCTTGTAGTGTGTTATGATGGCAATGTCTTTATTGCAATAGGAGCATTTGGCAGGTTTCTCTTGTGGTTGGCCAAAAAGCCCAAATTTGCCCTTTGGGGCTTGGTCTGGCATGTTTGCATCCCATTCCATGAGATCTTTGATTTTGGGGGGCGTGGCGGGCTTGCCGGGTAGATGGATGGATTCGAAGTCCTCTATCGTGGCGAAGAGGTCGGGAGATCTAGCGCAGCCCTCTGTCAATTCTAGGAACTTGGCTATCTCTTCGGGGGTTCCGTCCAATAGCTTCATGAAACGATTCTCCGCAAAAGCTCTTCGTCCAGCTTGCCGTCCGGGAATAGCTGCCCTGCC
>RRZT011488694.1_pt1 | contig 14751 bp, 15 predicted proteins | sample 2165551 | NCBI WGS metagenome assembly RRZT01 (sample SAMN10456910, study PRJNA506462) | wastewater metagenome | biome: wastewater; feature: sludge; material: wastewater sludge; isolation source: wastewater sludge with Escherichia coli K12::gfp cells carrying plasmid... | place: USA: Moscow, Idaho... | reverse complement strand
GGCAGTCAAGCCCCGCTACACCGCCTCCGGGTCGCGGATGTCGGAAGAGCCAGCGAAGGCGCGGGTGGCGCTGCCGAGCCGCATCTACGTCGAGGGCCGCCACGACGCCGAGCTGATCGAGAAGGTCTGGGGCGACGACCTGCGCCACGTCGGCGTGGTCGTCGAGTACCTGGGTGGCATCGACGATCTTCCCGCCATCGTCGCCGAGTTCGCGCCCGAGCCGGGACGTCGTCTTGGCGTGCTCGTCGACCACCTGGTGCCGGGCTCGAAGGAGTCGCGGATCGTGGGTCAGGTCTACCGGGCGGGCTATCGCGAGACCGTGCTGATCGAGGGCCACGAGTTCATCGACATCTGGCAGGCGGTCAAACCCGCCCGGATCGGCCGCAAGGCCTGGCCGTTGGTTCCCCGCGACGTCGACTTCAAGCTCGGAACGCTGAAGGCCCTGGGCCTGCCGCACGCCGACCAGGCCGACATCGCGCGCGGCTGGAAGGCGATCCTCGACCGCGTCACCGGCTGGCGAGACCTGGAACCGCAGCTCAACACGAAGGTCGAGCGCCTGATCGACTTCGTGACCCAGGACCACCTCGACGCCGGCTGAGCCGCCAGCGCTCGTTGAGCCACCACCGCTGGTTGAGCCGGACCCCCGCGCGGAGCGCCGGGTCCGTGTCGAAACCAACGAGCTGGCACCCGGTTCATGGACCTTCCCAAGGATGCTTGGGCAGTCCTGAGAGAGTTGCCGTGCGGCGCGTGCGGCGCGTGCGGCGCCGGGGCGGCGTCCGTGTGGCAAGAAGGCTGGCCACACCTCGAAGCCGACGAAGAAGGTCGGCTGATCGGCTGGTGCAAGATTCCGACAGCTTTGGGGCCCAACCGGCACGCGCGTGCCGGTTGGGCCCCGATGTTGGCAGATTCTTGCAGCCTGACTCAGCGAGTCGCCTCGGCAGCTGTGGCAGAGATGTTGAACCGGGTGCCAGACGCTTCGACGCGGGCACGGCGCTTCGCGCGTGTGCCCGGCTCAACGAGCGTGAGAGGCGCTTCGCGCCGGACCGCGTCGAAACCGATGAGCCCGCACCACTATGTTCTATCCATGGACACCGAGGGCATTCTGGGATTCATGCAGGAGACCGCGGCCGAGGTCATCACGCCGCGGTTTCGGCAGCTGGCTAGCGCGGACATCGACGAGAAGACCCCTGGCGACTTCGTCACGGTCGCCGACCGCGAGGCGGAGGCGTACCTCACGCGACTTCTCGGCGCCGCGTTCCCCGATGCACTCGTCCTCGGTGAGGAGACCGTCTTCCTCGACAAGCGCCTGCTCGTGCAGCTTCCGAACGCCGACCACGCGTTCGTGATCGACCCCATCGACGGCACCGGGAACTTCGTCCGCGGAGACGATCGGCACGGCGTCATCCTGGCCGAGCTGCGCGGCGGCGTGACGACCCGCGGCTGGATCTGGCAGCCGCAGTTCGGCCGCGGCTACGTCGTCGAGCGCGGCGCGGGCGTGCGGGTCAACGGTGAGCCGCTGGTGCACCCCGTCCGGGACCGCAAGCCGCTGGGCGGCACCTCGAAGAAGAACCTCCTCGGCTACGATGCCGACGGCCAGCTGAGCCCGGCGGTGCGCAGCCACTTCTCGGCGGCATTCGACTATCCCGCGGTGCTCGAGGGCGACTTCGACTTCGCGGTCTACACCAACACCTGGCCTTGGGATCACCTGGCGGGCAGCCTGATGCTGACCGAGGTGGGAGGCGTCTCCCGGACCCTCGACGGCATGGCCTACTCGGTTCTGACGAGGGCGAAGGGCCTGCTCGTCGCCGGCGACACTGTCAGCTGGCTCGCGGCGCAGCAGTACTGGCCGGTCAACTGACCATGGCCGAGCCGGGTGTGAGGCGGCCCTCGATCCGCGACGTCGCCGCAGCAGCGGGCGTGTCCTACCAGACGGTCTCGCGCGTGCTCAACGAGCCCGCGCTCGTGCGCCCCTCAACGGCCGAGCGCGTCCAGCGGGTGATCAAGGAGCTCGGCTACCGGCCGAGCAAGGCCGCGCGGTCGTTGGTGCGCCGCGACTCCACGACCATCGGCGCCGTCGGCATCCACGGCAACCTGTACGGCCCCATCCAGATGACGGTGGCCATCGACGAGGGGGCGCGGTCGCGCGGCTACGCGTCGGCCTTGCTCGCGGTGCGCGACGACTCGGAGGAGTCCCGAACCGAGGCGCGCGAGCACCTGTTGAACCTCGGCGTCGACGGCGTGATCGTCGTCGCCTGGACCGAGGCCATGATGGAGCTGGCCCTCGACTTCGCCAAGGAGCTGCCGACCTGCGTGGTGGCCGAGGACGACGTTCCCGCCGGCCTCGCGCGCGTGCACAGCGACCACGTCTCGGGCGCACGCCAGGCGACCGAGGCCCTGCTTGGCGCCGGGCGACGGCGAATCGGGCACCTGTCCGGCCCCGCCACGTGGTCGGAGGCGCAGTCTCGCGTCAGCGGCTGGCGTGAGGCCGGGGGCGATGCCTGCGGCCCGCTCGTCGAGGCGGGGTGGGAGCCGCGCGACGGATACGACGGCGTCGACCGGCTGCTCGCCGTCGAGCCTGCCCTCGACGCCATCTTCGCCGCCAACGACCAGGTGGCCATCGGGGCGCTGCGTCGGTTGCAGGAGCTGGGGCGTTCGGTGCCGGACGACATCGCCGTCGTCGGCTACGACGACATCGACATCTGCCCCTTCCAAGCGGTGCCGCTTGCCACCGTGCGCCAGCCCTTCGGCGACGTCGGGTCGGCCGTCGTGGACCTGCTGTTCCAGGTCATGGGCGGCGGGCCCGCGGCGTCGCTCACGCTGCCCTCGGAGTTCGTCTGGCGAGAGTCGGCGGGACGCGACCTTTCCACGATGTAAAGAAGTCGACCCCTGATCAATGTGACCGTTCACGTCCGCTAGAGTTGGGGCAATCCCGGCCAACGACGGAGGACCATATGACGTTGAAGCTCACGCAACTGCCCGAGGCGGTTCAAGAAGAGGTCGCCAGGGTGCGCCAGGTGGTCTCGGACCTGCACGCGGAGCTGCCCCGCTGGGAGCTCGTGGTGTGGACCGCGGGCAACGTCTCCCAGCGCATCCGGTGCGCAGACGAGATCGGCGAGGACCTGTTCGTCATCAAGCCGTCGGGCGTGTCCTACGACGACCTCGGCCCGGAGCAGATGGTGGTCTGCACCCTCGACGGCGCCAAGATTGACGACGGCACCCCTGACCGGCTGCAGCCCTCCAGCGACACCGCGGCGCACGCCTACGTCTACACGCACCTGGACCGCGTCGGGGGAGTCGTGCACACCCACTCGACCTACGCCACCGCCTGGGCGGCGCGCGGCGAGGAGGTGCCCTGCGTGCTGACGATGATGGCCGACGAGTTCGGCGGCCCCATCCCGATCGGCCCGTTCGCGCTCATCGGCGACGACTCGATCGGCCGGGGCATCGTCGACACCCTCCGGGACTCGCGCAGCCGAGCCGTCCTCATGCAGAACCACGGCCCCTTCACCATCGGCGCGGACGGCCGCGACGCCGTCAAGGCCGCCGTCATGGTGGAGGAGGTCGCCCGGACGGTGCATATCGCGAAGCAGCTCGGCCCGGTCATCCCCATCGAGCAGTCAAAGATCGACTCGCTCTTCGATCGTTATCAAAACGTCTACGGACAGAAGTAGGAAACATGGAAAACCCGTATCTCGGCCGCAAGGTCTGGTTCTTCACCGGTTCGCAGGATCTCTACGGCCCGGACGTGCTCCTCCAGGTCGAGGAGCAGAGCAGGCAGGTCATCGCCGACCTCAACGCGTCCGACGAGTTGCCGTTCGAGATCGAGTGGCGTCCCATCCTCAAGGATCGCGTCGCCATCCACCGCGCGATGGTCGAGGCCAACGCCGACGAGTCGGTCGTCGGCGTCATCGCCTGGATGCACACCTTCAGCCCCGCCAAGATGTGGATCCAGGGCATCGACGCGATCGCCAAGCCGCTGCTGCACCTGCACACCCAGGCCAACGAGGCCCTGCCGTGGGACACCATCGACATGGACTTCATGAACCTGAACCAGGCCGCGCACGGCGACCGCGAGTTCGGCTACATCGTCAGCCGCCTCGGCAAGCAGCGCAAGATCGTCGTCGGCCACGCCACGCACGACGACGTGCGGCACAAGATCGCCGTCTGGGCGCGCGCCGCCACCGGTTGGGCCGAGCTTCGTGCGCTCAAGCTCGCGCGCTTCGGCGACAACATGCGCAACGTGGCCGTCACGGAGGGCGACAAGACCGAGGCCGAGCACAAGCTGGGCGTCAGCGTGAACACGTGGGGCGTCAACGACCTCGTCGCCGCCGTCGAGGCGGTCGAGGAGTCCGCCGTCGACGCCCTGGTCGCGACCTACGAGGAGCTGTACGACGTCGTGCCGGAGCTGCGCGCCGGCGGCGAGCGCCACGAGTCGCTGCGCTACGCGGCGCGCGAGGAGCTCGCGATGCGGTCCTTCCTCGAGCAGGTCGGCGCCTTGGCGTTCACCGACACCTTCGAGGACCTCGGCGGGCTGCGTCAGCTCCCCGGCCTCGCCGTGCAGCGCCTGATGGGCGACGGCTACGGCTTCGGCGCCGAGGGCGACTGGAAGACCGCCGTCCTCGTCCGCCTCGCCAAGGTCATGGGCTACGGGCTCCCCGGCGGCGCGTCGCTGATGGAGGACTACACCTACGAGCTGACCCCGGGGAAGCAGAAGATCCTCGGCGCGCACATGCTCGAGGTCTGCCCGTCGCTGACCACGGCGAAGCCGAAGATCGAGATCCACGCGCTGGGAATCGGCGACCGCGAGGACCCGGTGCGCATGGTGTTCGACACGGACCCGGGGGAGGCGATCGTCGTCGCGCTGTCGGATCTGCGCGACCGCTTCCGCATGACGGCCAACATCGTCGACGTCGTGGAGCCCGACGCGCCGCTGCCGAACCTCCCCGTGGCCCGCGCCGTCTGGGAGCCCCGCCCCAACCTGTCGACCTCGGCCGAGTGCTGGATCACCGCCGGCGCGGCCCATCACACGGCGATGTCGACGGCGCTGACCCGCGAGTACTTCGAGGACTTCGCCGACATGGCCGACATCGAGCTCGTGGTGATCGACGAGAACACCACCACGCGTCGCTTCGCCGACGAGCTGCGCTACAACGCGGTCGTGCGCAAGTTCACGGAGGGCCTGCGGTAGCGGCTAGACGCCGAAGATCGGGAGCTGGCGCTTGGGGGTCACGCCCTTGAGCGCCAGTTCCGCGTATACGAGGGGGAGCGCTGACGCGAGGGCCTCGTCGCCGAAGGGCCACTCGGCCGCCGCGGCGGCGTCGTCGAGCTGGACGCCCTGCTCGATCAGCATCTCCGCCTGGCTGTAGAGCATCGAGAGCTCCGCGCGCTGGATGAAGGCGAAGTCGCGGTCGACGACGGCGCCGTGGCCGGGGACGAAGATCGTCGAGGCCGACGTCGCCCCCAGGATGCCGTCGAGGAACGTCGGCCAGTTGCCGAGCGCGGTCTTCTCGTCGAACTGCGGGTCGGCGCCCTCCTCGAGCAGGTCGCCGACGAACACCGTCGACGCGGTGGGCACGAAGATCACGACGTCGGAGTCGGTGTGGGCCGAGCCGAAGTTGATGATCTCCACGCGCTGGCTGCCCAGGTCGAGCGAGACCGCGACGGCGAGGGCGCGCGTCACCTCGACGCTCGTCAGGTTCTCGTGCGCCACGACGGCCACCTCCCCGGACGCGCGCACCCCGTCGAGCCCGCCGACGTGGTCGTGGTGGTCGTGCGTCAGCACCACGTGCGTGACGGGGACGCCCGTGAGCTCCTCCGCGGACGCGCGGACCTCCGCCCCCTGCTCCACGGTGTTCCCGGTGTCGACGAGCAGGGCTCCGTCGTCGCCGACGATCAGGCCGACGTTGACGCGGTGAGGTTCCAACGCCGCGACGAACACGCGGTCGGCCACGGGGGTCCAGGTCACTGACATGGGAACATCCTAAGCAACGGTATGCTGGCACTCGACATCGACGAGTGCCAGGCCAGGAGGTGACATGCTCGACGACCGCAAGCTCGAGGTGCTGCGCGCGATCGTGACCGACTATGTCGCCAGCCGCGAGCCCGTCGGCTCGAAGGCCCTCGTGGAACGGCATCGGCTCGACGTCTCCGCCGCCACCGTGCGCAACGACATGGCGGCGCTGGAGGAGGAGGGCTACATCACGCAGCCCCACACCAGCGCCGGCCGCATCCCCACCGACAAGGGCTATCGCCTGTTCGTCGACAGGCTGGCGCAGATCAAGCCGCTGTCGTCCGCGGAGCGCACCGCCATCGCGGCGTTCCTCAACGGGACGGCCGACGTCGACGACCTCATGGCCCGCACGGTGCGGCTGCTCGCGCAGCTCACCCGCCAGGTGGCCATCGTGCAGTACCCGGTGGCGCAGCGCGCCGTCGTCCGCCACGTCGACCTCGTGCCGCTCACCACGCACCGCCTGCTCGTGATCGTCGTCCAGTCCACGGGGCGGGTCGACCAGACGATGCTGGAGATCGCCAACCTCGACGACGACCGCCTGCAGGGCGTCCGCTCCCGGATCGCGCAGGCCATCGTCGGACGCACGGCCGCGGAGGCGGCCGGCGTTCTCGGGGTGCTGTTGGAGTCGATCGCGCCGGAGGACCGCCCGTTCGCGGGGCCGGTCCTCGCCGCGGTGCTCGAGGCGATCGCCGCGGAGCCCGCCTCCCAGGTGGTCGTGGCCGGCGTCCCGAACCTGGCTGGCGGCGTGTTCGAGGCGAACCTCCGCCCGCTTCTCGAGGCGCTCGAGGAGCAGGTCGTCCTGCTCCGGCTCCTCGGCGAGTCCGCGGGCGAGGATGTGACGGTGCGGATCGGGCAGGAGAACGCGGCGCAGCCCTTCCAGGGCAGCAGCGTCGTCGCCACCGGATACGGCGCCGACTACGGCTCGAGCCTCGGCGTCGTCGGGCCGACCCGCATGGACTATCCGTCCACCATCGCGGCCGTCAGGGCCGTGGCCAGGTACGTGAGCAGATTCCTCATCGAAGGCTGACAACGAAGAAGATATGAGCAAGGACTACTACGACATCCTCGGCGTCGAGCGCGACGCCACCCCCGAGGCCATCAAGAAGGCCTACCGTCGGCGCGCCATGAAGGTGCACCCCGACGTCGCCCCCGACGACGCGCAGGCCGCGGAGAAGTTCAAGGAACTCAGCGAGGCCTACGAGGTGCTGAGCGACCCGAACAAGCGCGCGGTCTTCGACCGCGGCGGCGACCCCATGGGTCCCGGCGGCGCGGGCTTCTCCGGCTTCGGCGGCGGGTTCGCGGGCGGCTTCGACTTCTCCAACCTCGTCGACGCCATGTTCGGCGCCGCGGGCTCCCGCGGCCCGCGCTCGCGCGTGCGGCAGGGCCAGGACGCGCTGGTGCGCGTCAGCCTGACCCTCGGCGAGGCCGTGTTCGGCGTCACGAAGCCCGTCAAGGTGCAGACCGCCGTCGTGTGCCCGAAGTGCTCCGGCAAGGGGGGCGAGCCCGGCTCCGAGCCCGTGACCTGCGGCACCTGCGACGGCAACGGCGAGGTCACCCAGATCCAGCGCAGCTTCCTCGGCGACATCCGCACCAGCCAGGCCTGCCCGACGTGCCGGGGCTTCGGCACCATCATCCCGCGGCCGTGCGGCGAGTGCTCGGGCGAGGGCCGCGTCCGCACCGCGCGGACGCTGCAGGTGAAGATCCCCGCGGGCGTCTCGACCGGCATCCGCATCCACCTGGAGGGCCAGGGTGAGGTCGGCCCGGGCGGCGGCCCCGCGGGCGATCTGTACGTCGAGCTCGCGGTCGCCGAGCACGACACGTACCGCCGCGACGGCGACAATCTCGAGATGGTCGTCACGCTGCCCATGACCGCGGCCGCTCTGGGCACCACGGTCGACGTGGCGACGCTGGAGGCCGAGTGGGAGAAGTCCGATCCCGCCGACCGCACGGTCGCCGTCGAGGTGCAGGCCGGGACGCAGTCCGGCACGCGCGTCTCGATCAAGGGCCGCGGCGTGCCGCGCCTGCGCGGGGGCGGCCGGGGCGACCTCGGCGTCACGCTGCTGGTGCAGACGCCGACCAAGCTCGACGATCACCAGCGCGAGCTGCTGCGCCAGTTGGCCGAGGCGCGCGACGAGTCCCGCCCCGCGGCCGTCGCGGCCAAGGGAAGCAAGGGCGTCTTCGGCAAGCTCTCCGAGTGGTTCTCGTGACCGACGCCCTCTTCCTCGCCGACTTCGACGACGCGGTCGCGCCCGGCGCGCGGGTCGTCGTCGAGGGCGAGGAGGCCCACCACGCGGCCGTGAAGCGGCTGACGGTGGGGGAGTCGGTGCTGCTCTCGAACGGGCGCGGCCTCGGCGTTCGCGGCGTCGTCGCGGAGGCGTCCAAGCGTTCCTTCGCCGTCGAGGTCGCCTCGGTTCTCGCCGACCCCGGACCCGCGCTCACGTGGACCGTCGCCCAGGCGCTGGCCAAGGGAGACCGCAGCGAGCTGGCCGTGCAGCTGGCCACCGAGGTCGGCGCGCGGCGCGTGCTGGCGTGGCAGGCGTCGCGCTCCATCGTGCGCTGGCAGGGCGACCGGGCGGCGAAGTCGCTCGAGCGCTGGCGGCTCACCGCGCGGGAGGCGGCCAAGCAGTCGCGCCGGCTGTGGGTTCCCGAGGTGGAGCAGGCGAGCACCGCCGTCGTCGAGTCGGCCATCGCCGCCGCGGACGTGGCGCTCGTGCTGCACGAGTCCGCGGAGACCCATATCGCCGATATCGCGCTTCCCGCCGCGGGGACCGGGCTGATCGTCGTCGGCCCCGAGGGCGGCATCTCCGACGACGAGCTCTCCCGCTTCGTCGCCGCGGGCGCTGTGCCGGTGCTGATCTCCGACGGCGTGCTGCGGACCTCCTCCGCGGCGGGCGTCGCGCTGGGTCAGCTCGACGTGATCGGAAGGCGCGCGTGAGCTTCGACGTCACCCACCGCCTGGAGGGCGCGCGCGGGCGCGCGGGCGTGATCCACACCCCGCACGGCGACATCGAGACGCCCGCGTTCGTCGTCGTCGGGACGAAGGCCACGGTCAAGTCGGTGCTGCCGGAGACCGTCGCGGAGCTCGGCGCGCAAGCCGTCCTCGCCAACGCCTACCACCTGTACCTCCAGCCGGGGTCGGACCTGATCGACGAGGCGGGCGGGCTCGGCCGGTTCATGAACTGGGCGGGCCCGACGTTCACCGACTCCGGCGGCTTCCAGGTGATGAGCCTCGGCGCGGGGTTCAAGAAGGTCCTCGCGATGGACACCACGGGGCTGCAGAGCGACGACGTCATCGCCGAGGGCAAGACCCGGCGCGCGACGGTCGACGAGAACGGCGTGACGTTCGTGTCGCACCTCGACGGGTCGAAGCACCGGTTCACGCCCGAGGTGTCGATGGGCATCCAGCACGAGCTCGGCGCCGACATCATGTTCGCATTCGACGAGCTCACCACCTTGATGAACACGCGGGCGTACCAGGAGGCCTCGGTCGAGCGCACGCACCGCTGGGCCGTCCGCTGCCTCGCGGAGCACGCGCGCCTCACCCGGGAGCGCGCCGACAAGCCTTATCAGGCGCTGTTCGGCGTCATCCAGGGCGCGCAGTACGAGGATCTGCGGCGCCAGGCCGCGCGCGAACTCGCCGGGCTGGAGGTCGATGGGCAGCGGTTCGACGGCTTCGGCCTCGGCGGCGCGCTGGAGAAGGCGAACCTGGGCACCATCGTCGGCTGGATGGTCGACGAGCTGCCCGACGACAAGCCCCGCCACCTGCTCGGCATCTCGGAGCCCGACGACCTGTTCGCCGCCGTCGAGATGGGCGCGGATACCTTCGACTGCGTCAACCCCTCGCGGGTGGCCCGCAACGCGGCCATCTATACCGCGGATGGCCGCTACAACGTCAACACGGCGCGGCACCGTCGGTCGTTCGTCCCGCTCGAGGACGGCTGCGACTGCTACACCTGCACGCACTACACGCGGGCGTACCTCCATCACCTGTTCAAGGCGAAGGAGATGCTGTCGGCGACGCTCGCGACCATCCACAACGAGCGCTTCACCGTCCGCCTGGTCGACGACATCCGCGCGGCCCTGAAGTCCGGAGACTTCCACGCCTTCCGCGACGAGTTCCTCGGCCGCTTCTACGGTCGGCCGGCCGCCTGAGTGCTAATGATGCTTGACCTCCTTATGTGGTGAGTGCGACCTTGAGGGCCTCGCGGGCGGACATGGCCGCGTAGCCGGCGGCCGCGTCGTCGAGGGGGAGGGTGCGGTCGAAGACCCGGCCGGGGTCGATCTCGCCGCTCAACACCTGCGCGAGCGCGGGCTCCATGTAGGCACGCACGGGGGCGGGGCCGCCGGTGAGCCGGACGTTCTTCCAGAACAGCGAGCCGAAGCCGGGAGGAGCCCCGTCGAACTGCGGCACGCCGACGCGAGAGACGGCCCCTCCGACGCGGACGATGCCGAAGGCCTGCTCGTACGCGGCCGCGTGCCCGACCGCCTCGATCACGACGTGCGAGCCCTCGCCGCCGGTCAGCTCCAGGACTCGGGCGACGCCCTCCGCGCCGCGCTCGGCGACGACCTCGGTGGCGCCCCAGTCCGTGCCGAGGTCGGTGCGGTCGCGGTGGCGACCCATCAGGATGATGCGCTCGGCGCCGAGCGTCCGGGAGGCGAGGACGGCGGAGAGCCCGACGGCCCCGTCGCCGATCACCGTGATGGTGGTGCCCGGCCCGACCCGGCCCATGTGCGCGGCGTGATAGCCGGTGAGGTAGACGTCGGACAGGGCGAGCAGGGAGTTCAGCAGTGACTCGTCGGCCGCGTCGGGATCGACGTCGGGTACGACGACGAGGGAGCCGTCGGCCTGCGGGATGCGGGCGAACTCCGCCTGCAAGCCAGCGGCCTCAGGCGTGCCGTAGAACCCGCCGTGCAGGCACGCCGTCTGCATGCCCTCGCGGCAGAACGCGCACGTGTTGTCCTGCCAGGCGAACGGGGCGACGACGAAGTCGCCCGGCCGCACCGTCGTCACCTCCGGCCCGACCTCCTCGACGACGGCGATCAACTCGTGCCCCATCGACCGCGGGGTCGTCGACGCGGGCATCGAGTGGTAGCGGTGCAGGTCCGACCCGCAGACGCAGGCCCGCACCGTCCGCACGATCGCGTCGGTGGGGAACCGGATCGCCGGATCGGGCACGGTCTCCACCCGCACGTCCCCCGCGCCGTACAGGAATGTCGCCTTCATAGCCGTCCTCTCGTCGACTCCCATCCAACACCGTCGTCGCCGCCAGTGGGAGGCCCGCGCCATCCGTGTACCGCCGGTGCACTTTCCGCGCCAGTCGGCTACTTGGAGCACTCGATTGGGCAGGCCTAGCGATCCTTGGTCGCTAGCGGGCCGCGTGCTCAGGAAGCGGTACGGCACGGACGTCGAGGCCGTCGATGCCCGAGTAGTCGTCTGGGTTGCAGGTGAAGAGAGGGAGGCGCTCAGCCAGCGCCGTGGCGGCGATCAGCGCGTCGTAGGCGCGCGCGGCGGGCTTGCGTCCCCGGGCGCGCATGGCCGCCGCCACACCGCCGAAGGCCCGAGCCGCCTCGCGCCCGAAGGCGATCGGGTCGAAGTCGGCCTCGGCCTGCTGGACATGGGCTTGGCGGCGGGCGCGCTCGAGGTCGTCCCCTGCCACAAGCGGGCCTACCGAGAGCTCAGCCAGCGTAATGGTCGAGATGAGGGAGGTCTCCGGAAGGGCGTCGGGATCAAGCTTGGGCAGCAGGATCAGCACGTTGGTGTCGACCAGGCCGCGGCCGTCCGCGGGCTCATCCAGCTTGGCCGCGCTCACAGCGCCGGGTCCAAGACCTCGTCGATGTCGGCGCGCAGCCGAGCTGGGTCGACATCGGGGAGGGACCGGCGACGCCGAATCAACTCCCGTGTCGACAGCGGCGTGCGCTGCAGGGGATGCAACTCGGCGACGGGGACGCCGTCCTTGGTGACGACAACCGATCCGCCGCGGCCGACCGCATCGATGATCGCGCCGCCGTTGTTGCGAAGTTCACGGATGCTCACGGTGCTCATAGTCGATTGTCTCACGCGTGATACGTTGATTCAACGGGTAGGTGCGCGCGGAATCAGCGAGTGCAAGACGGAACCTACGCAGGTGTACGCACACCACAGCGCTGGAGGATTCGTGAGTGTGGCTCGATGGGCGGACGCTGTCGATTCCGGACCAGGCCGCGGGGCTCAACCGGCGGCGGCGTAGGTGGGCTCGCGGCGCTTGACCGCGGCGATGACCCGATAGGTGATCGGCAGGCAGAGGGTCTCGACGGCGACCTTCCACAGGTAGCCGACCAGGATGTAGTTGACCATCGTCGCGCCGCCGATGATGCCGCCGAAGGCGATCAGGCAGAACAGCGTGGTGTCGGCGGCCTCGCCGACGACCGTCGAACCGAGCAGGCGGGACCACAGCGAGCCCTCGGGGGAGCGCTCCTTCAGCTTCACCAGCACCCAGGCGTTCAGCAGCTGGCCCGCGAGGTAGCCGATCAGCGATGCCGCGACGATCCGCGGCACGAAGCCCAGCACGGCGTCGAACGCCTCCTGGTTGGGCCAGTCCGCCGCGGGCGGCAGGGCGCCGACGGCGAGGAACGTCACGGAAGCCAGCGCAGAGATCACGAAGCCGAGGAAGATGGCCCGGCGCGCGCCGCGCATGCCGTACACCTCGGCGAGAACGTCACCCAGCACGTAGGTCAGCGGGAACAGCAGCGCGCCGCCGTCGGTGATCAGCGGGAGCAGCGGGAACCCGCCGACGGTGAACTCCGGGCCGAGCTGGATCAGCTTGACCGCGGCGACGTTCGAGATCAGCAGGAGCGCGCAGAACAGCGCGACGACGAGGTCGTACACGCCCGGCGGGCGGGTGGCGAACGAGGACCGGGGCTGGGCTGTCACCCGGCGATTGTACGAGAGTGCCGACGTTGCCTGTGTATCCGTCGATTCAGTGGCAGACTCTTGTCATGAGCGACGAATTCGGTGAGACAGTCCCAGAGGAGTCCGAGCAGCTGGACCAGCTCCAGCAATCCGACTCGCTGATCGACCGCGGCGTCGACGACGTCCTGGACGAGGGATACATCGCGCCCGACAACTGGTCGCCGGCGATGGGCTACGGCAACACGCCGGCCGAAATGCGCCAAGGGGAGACCATCGAGATGCGCGTCCGCCAGGAGGAGCCGGAGCGCGCGCCTAGTGACGAGGACTGGAATCCGCACAAGGAGAACCGTCAGGTGGGCACGGAGCGCGCGGGCAGGCTGATGGCCGTGCAGGGTGCGGGCCGCGAGGACACGCTCGGCGTCGACGTCGGCATCAGCGGCGGTGCGGCCAGCGCCGAGGAGGCCGCGATGCACATCATCACCGAGGACGACGACGACATCATCGACTGAGCGAGCGGGGGTAAGCTTGCCCGGCAGGCGGGCCCCGCCCCGCGTCCCGAATCCTTCCTGGGAGTGGAAACCCTGAACAGCAAAGCCCTTGATACGCCGGTCGCGACGCGCATCGTCGCCGTGCCGCCGTCGATCGACATGGTCAACCTGCTCGGCCCACGCGACGACTTCCTCCGCATCCTCGAGGAGCGGCTCCGCTGCGACATCCACGTGCGCGGCGGCCGCATCAGCCTCACCGGGGATGCCTCCGAAGTCGGCCGCGCCGCCGAGGTCTTCACCGAACTCGTCACGATCCTCCGCACCGGCCAGGGCCTGACCGGCGAGACGGTCGAGCGCGTCATCCAGCTCGCCGACGACGGCGCCTCCGCCACCGAGATCCTCACGCAGAACATCGTCTCGGCGCGTGGCAAGACGGTCAGGCCCAAGACCCTGAATCAGAAGCGCTATGTCGACGCCATCGACCAGCACACTGTCGTCTTCGGCATCGGGCCCGCGGGCACGGGCAAGACCTACCTCGCCATGGCGAAGGCCGTGCAGGCGCTGCAGGCGAAGCAGGTCAGCCGCATCATCCTGACGCGCCCGGCGATCGAGGCGGGGGAGCGGCTGGGCTTCCTGCCCGGCACGCTGAACGACAAGATCGACCCTTATCTCCGCCCGCTCTACGACGCGCTGCACGACATGGTCGACGCCGACTCGGTGCCCAAGCTGCTGACGTCGGGCACCGTCGAGGTCGCGCCCCTGGCCTACATGCGCGGCCGCACCCTGAACGACGCGTTCATCATCCTCGACGAGGCGCAGAACACCTCGATGGAGCAGATGAAGATGTTCCTGACCCGCCTCGGCTTCAACTCGAAGATCGTGGTCACCGGCGACATCACCCAGGTCGATCTCCCGGGCGGGCAGAAGAGCGGCCTCCGCGAGGTGCAGCACGTCCTCGACGGGCTCGACGACATCGCGTTCTGCACGCTGACGGCGCGCGACGTCGTCCGGCACCGCCTGGTGGGGCGGATCGTGGCCGCCTACGACCAGTTCGAGAGCCTCCAGGCCGCGGCCGCGGAGAACCGCCACGCCGAGCGCAAGGGCCGCCGATGATCGACATCAACAACGAGTCCGGCGTCACGGCCGACGAGTTGGGCCTCGTCTCGCTCGCGCGCTTCGCGCTGGAACAGCTGCGCATCCACCCGCAGGCCGACCTGTCCATCCTGCTCGTCGACGAGACCACCATGGCCGACTACCACGAGCGGTTCATGGACCTCCCCGGCCCGACCGACGTGATGAGCTTTCCCATGGACGAGCTGCGCGAGCCCGCCGACGACGAGGAGGCGCCGCTGGGCCTGCTCGGC
>RRZT010973925.1_pt1 | contig 14753 bp, 15 predicted proteins | sample 2165551 | NCBI WGS metagenome assembly RRZT01 (sample SAMN10456910, study PRJNA506462) | wastewater metagenome | biome: wastewater; feature: sludge; material: wastewater sludge; isolation source: wastewater sludge with Escherichia coli K12::gfp cells carrying plasmid... | place: USA: Moscow, Idaho... | reverse complement strand
TGTTGGACAGGATGCGCAAACGCGATATTTTCAGCACCATACTGAAGGAAAGGAAACTACCATGCGACATCCCTCCCTGTATGCCAATGCGGCCAAGAAAGCTACGAACGTTTCGTTGGCGGAACCCCTTTTGGCAGAAGCCAAAGAGCTGCGCATTAACGTTTCGCAAGCTGCTGAGGCCGGCGTAGCAAGCGTAAACCGGGACAGACCACGGTTTTCAGGTCTGTTGACCACAACGGATTGCGAAACACTCTGCGGCGCAGGCAGTCGAGGTCTACTTCGAAGCGCTGGAGGCCATGGTGTGAGCGACTGAGTGGCTGGTTGCTGGGCAGACTATTTGCCCATTAAAGTAACTGAACTGTTAATTAAAGCGTCTATACTTTCGCTATCATAATGGTCAAAATTGTAGTGCATGCGATCTGTCATCGAAGTCTTTCAAAACGGTCAGTGGGGGGCAGCGGCTGAGTTCGAGCCACTGGGCCGGTACAAGGCTACGTTTGAATACGACGTTGGCTATGTCTTCTCGAATTCCCCGCTGCCTGTATCCCTGAGTGTCCCGGTCTCGATCGATCGTCAGGGAATTGACGGTGAGACGGGGGCGCCGGATTGCCCCGCTTTTTTGCTTGACCTCGTGCCGCAAGGACGCGGGCGGAAACTTCTGGCCGCTGAGCTCAATATCGCGGATGGCGAAGAAAATGATCTGGTTCTGGCTCAGTACGGCGCGTTCAATCCTGTCGGCAATCTCAGGCTGGATACGGCTCTCACTTTCTTCGAAGACTGGCGGCGGAAGAATCCGGACGATGACGTGGCCGGATTTGAGTTCGCCGACATTGTGGCGCGCAAGGAGGATTTTCTCGAACACGTCTGGATGCATGCCATGTACGCAGCGGGCACGACGGGCGTGCAAGGAGCGGCGCCGAAGTTTCTTCTGACCCAAAACCGGGAAGGCCTTTGGTTTGCCGATGCAGCGCTACCTGATTCCGAGGCGGCAAAACACTGGCTGGTCAAGCTGCCACGCGGCACTCATGAAACGGACTACGCGGTCCTGCGTAACGAAGCCGCGTATCTCCGCGTCGCCGATCGGTGCGGCCTGCGCACGGCCGGCGCTCCGATGCATGTGAAGGACATGCTGTTCGTGCCGCGTTTTGATCGCCTTGTGCTGGAGAGCGGGCTACACCGATTGTCACAGGAGACCTTGGCGTCCTTGGCTGGCGTCAGGGGTTTTGGTATTCCGGTATCGCAGTTTTCGTTGGTTGAGGCGTTTCGCCCGCATGTTGCCGATCCCGTCGGCGAGATCATCGAATTCATGCGCCGCGACGTTCTCAACATGGCGATGCGGAATACCGACAACCATGCCCGGAACACTTCGGTCCAACGCTTGCCTGGTGGCACCGTGCGCCTGACGCCGATGTACGATTTCGCGCCCATGTATCTCGACCGAGAAATGATCTTGCGCAGCTGCCGCTGGAGAGCTGCGGAAAAACATGAAGTCACCGATCTCGACGAGATCATTGCTGCGTTGAAGCTCTCTAAGTCCGAGAAGAAGTCCGTCGCAGGCGGAATGAAAGACTTTGCCCATATCGTTGCCGACCTTCCGGAAATCATGCGCGACTGCGGCGTCGATCAGTCGATCATCGACGACTGCCGGCCGACCATCGATGCGCAGTGCGCGCGGTTGCAAGGGGTGACCGGTCATGGATAAACGCCGCACAAAGATCGATCGGGAGGCAGAGCGGGCATTCCGTACGCGATTCTACGAAGACATCAAGGCCGGCAACCTGTCCATCGGCCAAGCCGTCAAGGAAATGCGTCGGCTCAGTCGGCTGACGCAGCCAGAGTTCGCCAAACACCGCGACATCAGTCTCGGCTCATTGCGTCAAATCGAGGCGGGAACGGGTAACCCAACCGTTGAAACACTGGAAAAGATCGGATCAATTTTCGGGCTTGAGGTGAATTTCACGATCAGGCGAAAAACGGAAAGCACGTGAGCGCGTGAAAGCTGGGTTTTAATCGGGGACAGACCACGGTTTTCCAGTTGTCTGAGATGTGTGAGATCGTCAGCGCCAGACTGAAGGACAGGTACCTATCATCCTAAAAACCGCAGTTGCTCACGGAAAAATCCGCTCATCCTTCAACATGCTCAGGACGAGCGGATTTTTGTGGAGTCACCGAACAGGTGAAGTGACCGTTCGCCCTGAGCAGCCCGCCATGCGGGCGGTCGAAGGGTCGTCTCCCATTCAACTGCGGTTTATTAGGTTGGTGTCTTGGTGGTTCGCATTTCTCGTTGACTGACTACTAGCCGACAATCTGCAGTATCCGGTCAAACCCCGCGTCTTCCCGCGCGTCTCCGACGATGCCGACGAGCAGGTGCTCGTGCGTGATCGGGTTGTAGTGCAGTTCGGGCAGTAGCCGAAAGGCTTCGATTTTGCCGGACGATTTGACATGCGTGCGCACGCCGGTGCACTCGATGGTGTTGTCGCCGATGCGGATGTGGTCTTCGTCGGCGGGCGTGATCGGCAGGTCTTGGGCAATGACGGCGCGGATGTCGGCTTCGAGTTTCCGTATATCGATCCCGGGCGGCTGTTCGAAGCCGATGACGAAGCCGTGCTTTACATCTGAATGCAGGGTTGGAATCGGGTAGCCGTATTGCTGGCAGAGGATGAGGCTGGTGATGTCTTCGGCCGAATGTGCCATCTGTCGATATTTCAGCGTGCGGTAGACGATGTCCTTGATGGCCGACGGCGTCGGGCCAAAGACATTCGGGCGGGCGACGACGACTTCCTCGCCGACCCCGAGCAGGATCTGCGCGTTGAACTTGAGGTAGGGGTAAAGCAGGTCGAAGTGCTCGACGACGACGCGCCGGCGATGGCGAATCGCTTCGCTGACGACCTCGGCGATCTCCCAAAGTTGATGGAAGGCCTGCTCGTAGCGCACGTCGATGTGGTAGGTGTGCGGTCCGAACCGGTCGGCCTCGGTGAAGTCGAAGATCGGCGCCGTGCGCAGATTGATGCCTTCGTCGTCGTTGGTCAGCTCAAGGCCGGGGAAGATGCCGCGGATCAGCGTCGATTTGCCGGCGCCCTCGGCGCCGATGATGCCGACCAGAAGATCGGTCGGGAACAGATGCCGCTCGGCAATCTCGCGCCCGAGCTTGTACAGGCGCATGCGTCCGCGCGGCGCGTAATACACCGCGAAGATCAGCGTTTCGTGCATGACGACCATTGTGGTATCGCTTCTACTGGATTAGAGGTCGAACTCCATATTGAGGAGCGGCGCGTGTTGTTGCGCACCGTATACATCAGAGTCGCCTGGGGCGCCGGAGACAATCCGGCGCGGCATGACGACTTTCACCGCGTTGGCCGGTTCGAACCAGACGATGTTGCGAATTTCGGCGAGGTCGACGCCGTAGACGTCGGCGATGCGTTCTGGCGAGAACTGGCCGCTGGCGCGCAGCTTGTCGAAGAGTTCGCGGTTCTTGAGCATGACGTCGAGCACCAGTTCGTACGGCCCGGAGTTCTTGGAACGAACGACGCGGGCGATGTCGAGAATCTTCTTCATCGGTTTCTCCTTAGCCGACCTGTTCCATGCGGAACGGGAAGGCGGTGTTCGGGGCGATCGGCATCAGGTGATAGAGCGCGAACTCATACACGGTGCCGGCTTGCACGTCAGACGGCGAGAAGGGGAAAGCCAGGTTGCCGGCCGTGGCCACGCGCCCCGGATAGCCGTAGTGCAGCAGCGTCGAACGCGTCAGCGAGCAGACGGTGTTGGCCTGTTCCTGCGTGTCGGCCAGCACTTCGATGACGATGCCGAGTTCGTGCGCCGTAGTGTTTTTGAGTGGCTCCAGGCCGCCCATTACACCGTTCTTGCCGTAGATATGGAAGAACACCTGCGCCTTGGCCTCGTCTCCCAGAATCAGCGCGACGCGTGCCTTGACCGCCTCGATGATCGAATCGATCGTCGAGATCATGATCGGATCACGCGTACCGGCGATCGAGATGGTGCGGTAGCCGACCGGCGCGGAACCTTCGAGTTTGACCTTGTACGGTGTATGCACGTGCTTCGAGCCGCGCACTTCGACCGTACCGTCGCCGAGTTCGGTGAAGGTGCATTCGGTCAGGTCGAGGATGCCACCCGGTCCGGGCAGGTGGTAAGGGTCGGACTTCTCGTAGAGCGTATGCGCGGCGGCCGATTCGGCGGTGAACTTGCGGTCGTCGGAAAGTGCTTTCAGCACGAAGGAGTCTTCGCGCAGGATGCCCATCGCGCAGTCCGAGCCCGAGCCCGGCGAGGCGGCAATCGCGGCGCATTCGAGGATCTTGCCGCAATGCAGCGCCAGACCCTCGTCGTAGCCCTTCATGATCGGTAGCGCGGCGAAGCACGCCGGGTCGTAGGCGCGGCCGGCGACAACCACCTGTGCGCCGGCCTCCAGTGCGCGGATGAACGGTTCGACACCGGCCTGGGCAACGATGTAGGGGCTAGCGTCGATGGCTTTGTGCGTCAGCGGCGGTACCAGATCGAGCGGTTCGATCTCGCCGGCGTCGAGCGCAGCGTGGATCGTCGCCTTGTCGACGTCGGTCGGGATCACCGCCAGCTTGAAGGAGAGTTTTTCTTCCTTGGCGATTTCGAGAATGATCTCACGGCACCACTCGAGGTGCGGCTCGGCGCCCGAACCGCCGCCCGTGCCGATCACCACCGGTACGCCGGCTTTGACGCCGTGCGTGATCATGTAGCGCAGGTCGCGCTTGACGCCGGTGCGGTCGGTGAAGGCCTTGCCGGCACCAAGGTAGTATGGGCCGGGATCGGTCGAGCCGCCATCAACGGCGATGAGATCGGGCTTTTCGGCCATGCCGCGCAGGAAGCTGGCTTCGGGGAAGCCGTAGCCGAGAATCGCGGTCGGGGAAAGAATCTTGAACTCAGGTTTCATGGTCAGGCTCTCCGTACTTTCAACAGTGCCAGGGTGCGGTGCATTTCGTTATACACAATGTTCATGCCTTCATCGAAGCCCATGCCGGGTTTGACCAGCATGCGCATCGGCCGGGCGGCCAGCGCCAGATGCACGCAGGTCCGTGCCGAGACGTCGGTCTCGTTGCAAGTACCGCCCTGATAGGCTTCCATGCCGTTGCGGTTGCAATACAGCACCGATTCGACGATGTTGTGGATGCCACCGAGGTCCGGGGTCTTGATCTGCGCCATGTGGCAGCACTGCGCGTCGGTGAATTCGACGACATCTTCGAAGGTGTTGCACCATTCGTCGGCGACGAGCTTGATCGGGGAACCCAGAGACTGAAGGCGGCGCGTGATCTTGCCCATCTCTTCGATCTGCGCGTCCTTGCTGCCGGCATCGACCGGCCCTTCGATGTACAGCTCGAGCGGATCCGCGGCCTTTTCCAGCCCGGCGATGTAGTCGGCGACACGGTTGGCGTCCTGGTCGAAGATCAGGCCGATGGTGCCATAGACGTCGATGTGCAGCGATGGCTTGTAGTCCGGGCGCGTACGCAGCTTCTCGACGCGGGCGACCAGCCAGCGGATGTACTCTTCGAGTTTCTCGCCCTTATAGCCGAGCTTGTCCGGGACGTTGTTGATCAGGCCGTGCGGCAACGCATCGACGCCCTTGAGCAGCATCTTGTCGACGGCAGCGTAGCGGTCGTCGCCGCTCTGGCCGAACAGCGGCACCGGTTCGGAGATCAATGGCAACCCGTATTCGTCGAGGATGACCTCGGCCTTGGTGACGTTGCGCGAGAGCGCGGCTGCGTCGAGCAACGCCTGCGTCAGGCCGTAGCGGATCGCCGTGTGCAGGCGCTTGCCTTCGACTTCCAGCGCATCGAAATAACGGGCGTTGGCCAGGAAGGAATTAACGGTGCGGCCTTCGAGCAAGGGCTTGATGTGCTTTTCGAGGAACGGTACGAAGTTGGCGCCAAGGAACAGCGGATCGCGACCACCGGCCCCCGAGTACTGCACCGCAGCACAATCGCCGACGGCGACGGCGCCGTTGTCGAGCACCAGCAGCACGGAGACGCATTCGCCGGCCTGACGGATTTCACGGAAGCCGTCGGTGACCGCTTGACCGATATAGACGAAACCGTCCTGCCCAGCGCCCTTCTTGATCGCCTGCTGGTCGTCGAAATAGAAAGAGGAATAGCCCGCAACGAAGTGGGCTTGAGTGATTTTCAACGCGGCCTCCCGATCAGTCTGCTCTTGGAAATGGCATAGATGTCGTCCACCACCATCTGGAAGGCGGGGGCGCGGTTTTCGGCTTTGGCGCGCACGGCGATCTTGTCCCTGTGATACGCGAGCACCTCGTCCGGCAGCGGCACGCGGCCGGCATCGAAGACGCGTACGGCGCCTTCGTTGTCGCGCACCGGCAGCAGCTTGCCGGCGTTGCAGGCGGCGGGGGCGAACGGTACGTCGAGCACGCCGGCCTCGAAGGCGCGCACCGCGCCGAGCGCCACATCGCCGCCGCCGAGCTCGAAGACCTTGGCCAGCACGGCGCGTACTTCGCGCTTGATCAGTTCGATCTCCTGGTCGAGTGTTGGGCTCACCGGGAACACCTGTTCGCGCACCATGTTGAGCATCTGGCGTGTCGCGTCCAGGCCCTGGCGGTTGGCTTCCTTGGTCGGGATGCCGCTGGCCTCGTGCGGCGTCTTGACGATCACCTTGGTCGCGCCGGAGAGCGCGGCCATCGCGCTGCCCCAGCCGATCACCGCGAAGGCCATCGACTCGTTCTCCGGGAAGCCGCCCATCCACTGGTGGAAGACGGTGGACAGCGCGTAGTCGTCGTAGCCGGCGGCGCGGAAGAATTCGTGGCCGAGTTCGCGCAGCGAACGGATCGCGGCGATGTCCTGGACGATGTTGCCGGCCTGGCCGTAGCCGAGCGTGATGCACTTGCAGCCCTGTTCGAGCGCCAGCAGGCCTTCGATGATCGCCACGCTGTGCGAGATGAAGGGCGGAACCAGCGTGCCGGACAGCGGCCCGAACGGTTCCCGGTTGATGCGCACGCCATGTTCTTCATACAGGCCGACGAGGCGGTCGCAGTATTGCCAGTGACGGATCGACAGATCGAGCGGAACTTTCTTGGCGTAGGGGATGTTGTAAGAGATGCCGCCGCCTTCGTAGGCGGTGAAACCGGCGGCGAGCGTGATCTCGCCGAGCAGGCGCGCGTCCGGCGTGCCATGGCGGACCTGCACCGGTTTGGTCAGTGCTTCGACCACGCGGCGGCATTCGTGCAGGCCATGATTGACCGCCGGGAAGCCGTTGAGCAGCGAGGTGCCGGCCTCGACCGAACGGGCGACGCCTTCGGCGGCTTTCTCGTAATGGTTGAGCCGTGTGTAGGCGTCGATAGTTGACGGCAGCAGGTCGCATGAAGGTTCGAGGAACTGCAAGAGCTTGATATGCTCGTCGACCAAGGCCACGCCGGCGCGCGGCTGCGAGAGCGTGCGACCTTCGCGCTCGGCCTGGGCCAACGCGGTGGAAAAGCGCTTGCTCTCTGGCAGCGCGAGTTGGTAGCGAACGCCGTCCTCGAAGTCGACGTCCTTGCCGGTCGGCCAGGTCCGCATGACATCGGCGCGTTCGCGCAAAAAGTCCTCCATCGCCAGTTTCTGGTTGCGAAGTTGCATGAATGCTCCTTGTTGGGAGTTGTGATTTCGCTGCGTTAGTTTCTTGATCAGCCGGTCTTCAGGGCGGCGATCCCGGCGTGCGCTGCAGCGCGCGGATGGGCGCGCGCGAGGTTGGCGAGCAGCGGGAAGAGGTAGGCCTCGTCACGGTAGTAGTCGAACTTGCGCGGCAGGAGAACGCGGCGGCCGCGCGCGTCGATCGCGTGATCGGCGAGGCGGTCGGCGGGGGAGAAGGCGTCGGTTTGTGCGAGCCAACCTCCGGAGCCGATCATCTTGTCGATTCGTCGCAGATCGCGCCCGGTCTGGATCTGCATCTCGCCCTCGGGGGTGAAGACGGAGGTGTGGCGTCCGGCGTGGCGGGCGCACGCGTGGCCGACGCAGATGTCGGCGAGTACGGCGTCAAGCTCCTGTTCTTGCGTGCCGTTCGCGAGCACGTCGGGCTGGCGGGCGAGCGCGTTGGCGTGGTGGATCAATGTTTCACGCTCCATCCCGCGGCGCGCAAGCAGCGCCTGCGTCGCGGCGCCGTTGGCGCGGCTCGCGGACTGTGCCGATACGCGCAGGCCGAGGTCGCCCTCGACGGTACGCTTGAGCATTGGCTCGGGCAGACCGCGCATGATCGTCCCGGCTTCGTGGGCTGCGAAGTGCGTCGTATAGACGTCGGTCGTCGCGCCGCCCATGTCGATCAGGAGCATGTTCTGCCAGCCCGCAACGTGCTCGCGGATGGCGTGTGCGTACTCGAACATGGCCAGCGGCGTCGGTACGGGCGCCGCGCCGGTCATCTCCATGATGTCGGTCAGTCCCTTGCCCTTGACGATTGTCTCGAGGAAAACAGCGCGGATTGCCTCGCGCGCGGGGTCGGGGTCGGGCTCGTCGAGTCGTGGCAGGAGGTTGTCGACGATGCGCAGCCGTTTGTTGCGCAGTCGATCCGCGACTTCGTCGGCGACGGTGCGGTTGCCGGCATAGACGATCTCGCAGTCGATCGCCGAGCGGCCGATGGCTTCGGCGTTGGCCAGGACGTAGTTGGTGTTGCCACCGTCGGTGCCGCCGGCGAAGAGGAGGATGTCGGGCGGCGCGGCTTCGAGCGCGGCGACGTCGCTGTGCGTCAATTGGTAGGAGAAGACCTGCGTCAGCTTGGCGCCCGCTGATTGCGCGGCGACCTTGCCGACTTCCAGCGTGATTTCCGGTACCAGCCCGATCGCCGCGACTGCGAGGCCGCCTTTGGCGGAAGACGAGTAGTACAGCTCGGCTCGTCCTGTCTTCAGTTGCGCCAGCGGGTTGTCACGTAACAGCGTGTTCAGGACGGTCGAAAAGCCTTCGCGCAGGTTGCAGACCGTCGTTGGCGTCGCCGCGCGACGGAGAATCATCACTGCATCGCCATCGATTTCGAACGCAGCTCCCTTGGTCCAGGTCGAGCCGATATCGATGCAGACGTTGATCATGCGCAGGCGAAATCGTGCTGGTGGAAGCGCGAGGCGATGTCGTAGCGCAGCAGGTTGGCGACCTGGCCGAGGTCCGCCGTCGCGGGGAAGACGCGGTCGTAGCCCATGTCCAGGAATACCGATTCGACATCGGCGAAATCGCGCTTGCCGATGACGAGGTTGCCGCCGACATAGAGCACGACACGGTCGAGACCGCGTTCGAGGCAGCGCCCACGCAGTCCGTCGCAGTCGATTTCGCCGTGACCGTAGATCGAGGAGACGAGGATGGCGTTGGCACCGGTCTCGATGGCGGCGTCGATGAATTCGTCCTGGCTGACCATGACGCCGATGTTGATGACGTTGAAGCCCTCGCGCGCGAGGGCGTGTTCGATGATCTTGTTGCCGACAGCGTGGCAATCGGAACCGATCACACCGAGGACGACCGTTTTGGCGTTCATTTTCTCCTGACCTTTCTCGTTGATACGTTCTTTCCCGGAAAAAAGAATGTACGTATCCCTCGTCGTCTGAAAACCGACGTTCATTCTGAAAATTCAAAATCCGGGATTTGCTGCTATTGCAAGATTCCGTTGGCGCGCATTTTTGCTGGGTTTTTGTGTGGCGACAAACGATGTATATTCACGACTTGGTGCAAAATTAGAATGAATTGACAATTTAGGAACTTATGCCATGCGCAGAAAACTCCCCGGAACGGATCTGCTGATCGCCTTCGAGACGGCCGCGCGCCACCAGAGCTTTACGCGCGCGGCGGAGGAGCTGTCGCTGACGCAGAGCGCCGTTTGCCGGCAGATTTCGGCGCTTGAGGAGTTCCTCGGCGTCCAACTTTTCAACCGGATCAAGAAGCGTGTTTCATTGTCGGAGGCAGGGCTGCTCTATGCCCGACAGATTCGCGAGAGCCTGCGCCAGATTGAACACGATACGTTGTCGTTGATGGCGCATCGTGGCGCCGGCGGTGTGCTTGAGTTGGCCGTCGTTCCGACCTTCGCCACGCGCTGGCTGATCCCGCGTCTGGGCGACTTCAATGCGTCGCACCCTGGCATCACGCTTGATCTGGCGACGCGTGCCGAGCCGTTCATGTTCGCCGATACACCGTTCGATGCGGCGATTCATTGTGGTGGCCCAAACTGGCCGGGCGCGCACGCGGAATTCCTGTTCGGCGAAGAAATGGTGCCGGTTTGCAGTCCGGCCTTGCTCAAAGGGAAGGTGCAGATCGATCCGGATGAACTGGCTGCGCTGCCTCTGCTGCATCAATCGGCGCGGCCGGACGCCTGGCGCGAGTGGTTTGCCGTCGCTGGCGTGGAGAACATCAATACGATGGGTGGCGCGCGTTACGAGCTGTTTTCGATGCTCGTCGAAGCCGCGCGCGCGGGATTGGGCGTCGCGCTCGTGCCGCGCTTTTTTGTGGTTGGCGAGATCGCGTCAGGTCAGTTGCTGACGCCGTGCCCGTACGTATTGCACAATCAGCGCAGCTATTACCTCGTCTATCCCGAGAACAAGGCGGATTCGGTGCCGCTGGCGGCCTTCCGTGAGTGGATGTGCAGGCAGGCGGCTGCTTACCGAGCGCTGGCCGGGGTGTGGACCAGCCCGGCGGCCCAGCAAGCGACGCTCAGCACAGAATGAGGTTGTCGCGGTGGATGATCTCGGGCTCGTCGACGTAGCCGAGAATCTCCTCGATGTCCTGGCTCGCATGCCGCGCGATGCGGCGGGAGTCGCTGCTGCCGTAGTTGATCAGCCCGCGCGCGACTTCGATGCCTTCCGGCGAGATGCACGCTACGACGGCGCCGCGTTCGAACTCGCCCTGCACTTCGACGACGCCGATCGGCAGCAGACTCTTGCCGTCTGCCAATGCCTTGACAGCACCACCATCGAGCACGAGCTTACCGCTCAATTGCAGGTGATCGGCAAGCCACAGCTTGCGTGCGTTGAGCGGCTGCGTCTGTGAAACAAGCAGCGTACCGATCGGCTCACCCTGGCCCAGGCGCGGCATGACGTTCTTCTCGCGTCCGCTGGCGATGACGGTGTGCGTGCCGCTGCTGGCGGCGCGTTTGGCCGCGATGATCTTGGTGATCATGCCGCCCGTGCCGATGCGCGTGCCGGCGCCGCCGGCCATCGCTTCCAGTGCCGGGTCACCAGCCGTCGCTTCGCTGACCAGCGTGGCGTTCGGATCCTTGCGGGGATCGGCGGTGTACAGGCCTTTCTGGTCGGTGAGAATAACCAGCGCGTCGGCATCCACCAGATTGGCGACGAGGGCGCCCAGCGTGTCGTTGTCGCCGAACTTGATTTCGTCGGTGATCACCGTGTCGTTCTCGTTGATGATCGGTACGACACCCAGGCCGAGCAACGTAGTCAGCGTCGAGCGTGCGTTGAGGTAGCGCGTGCGGTCGGCGAGATCTTCGTGCGTCAGAAGCACCTGCGCGGTGTGCAGGCCGTGCCGCGAAAACGCGCTCTCATAGACCTGGACCAGCCCCATCTGGCCGACGGCAGCGCAGGCCTGCAGTTCATGCACGGCCTTCGGGCGCTTCTCCCAACCGAGGCGCTGCATGCCACAGGCGATGGCGCCTGAAGAGACCAGTACGACTTCCTTGTGGTTCAGGCGCAACTGGGCGATTTGGCGCGCCCATTCGGTGATGGCATTGAGGTCGAGCCCTTCACCGTTGTTGGTGACGAGCGCCGAACCTACCTTGATGACGAGTCGTTTTGCATCGGCAATGTGGGTTGTGGTCATGGCTATCGGGATGAGTCGTTGTCGGAGTCGTCGATTGCTTCGTCGTCGGGGAAGAACTCGTCTGGCGACGATTCTTTGGGCGGTGGCGGGGGCGCCAGCGTGTCGAGTGCTTCCTGCAGCTTGTAGATCAGGGGGCGGCAACCATCGCCGTTGATCGCGGCAATGCGGAAGCAGGGCGCGCTGCCCGTATCGTAAGCCGCGAGGAAGTCGGCGACGCGCTGCTCCCGCTCGTCCTCGGGGATCAGGTCAAGCTTATTGAGCACCAGCCAGCGCGGCTTGGCGGCGAGTTCCGGGTTGTACTTCTCGAGCTCGCGCACGATCGCCTGGGCGTCGTGTACTGGGTTGGCTTCCGGATCGGGTGGCACAAGGTCGACGATGTGCAGCAGGACGCGCGTGCGCTCCAGGTGCTTGAGGAAGCGGATGCCGAGCCCGGCACCGTCTGCGGCTCCTTCGATCAGGCCGGGAATGTCGGCGACGACGAAGCTCTTCGTGTCGCTGACGCGCACGACGCCAAGGTTCGGGTGCATCGTCGTGAACGGGTAGTCCGCCACCTTCGGGCGCGCTGCAGAAACCGCACGGATGAAGGTGCTCTTGCCGGCATTCGGCAAGCCGAGCAGGCCGACGTCGGCCAGTACGCGCAGTTCGAGGCGAAGGTCACGTTCTTCGCCCGGTTCGCCCTGCGTGCATTGGCGCGGTGCGCGATTGGTGCTGGATTTGAAGTGGATGTTGCCAAGGCCACCCTTTCCACCGCGGGCGAGCAGGACCGTCTTCCCGTCCGCGTCGAGGTCGGCGACGATCTGGCCGGAGTTCTCGTCGGCGATCACCGTACCGACCGGAACGTGCAAGGTGATATCGCTGCCGCCCTTGCCGTAGCAATCGCCCGAGCCGCCGTTTTCGCCTCGCTGCGCGAGGAACTTGCGGGTGTAGCGATACTCGATCAAGGTGTTGAGGTTGCGGTCGGCGACGACGTAAACACTACCGCCGCGTCCGCCGTCTCCCCCGTTCGGGCCGCCTTCCGGTTCGTACTTCTCGCGCCGGAACGAGACGATGCCGTTGCCGCCATTGCCGGCGGCAACATAGATTTTTGCCTCGTCGATAAACTTCATGAAACAGCCTCTTTCGGGAAAACTAGGACTACGCAGGGAACTACAAATGAAAAAGCCCTACCGCAAGGATAGGGCTTTTGCCGTTCATACGGTGCGCAACCGGGATGGTTACATCCTCAGGCGGCAGGCGTGATGCTGACCGTGCGGCGGCGCTTTTCGCCCTTCAGCGTGAACTGCACGTGTCCGTCGATCAGCGCGAACAGTGTGTGGTCCTTGCCGATGCCGACGTTGACGCCCGGGTGGAACTCGGTGCCGCGCTGGCGGACGATGATGTTGCCGGCCGTGACCAACTCGCCACCGTAACGCTTCACGCCAAGGCGTTTCGATTCTGAGTCGCGGCCGTTGCGGGAACTACCGCCTGCTTTTTTGTGTGCCATGTCTTATTCCTTTCGTTTGGCCGACGATCAGGCCGAAATACCGTCGATGCGGATTTCGGTGTAGTTCTGACGATGGCCCTGATGCTTCTGGTAATGCTTGCGGCGACGCATCTTGAAGATCGTTACCTTTTTGTGACGGCCTTGCGAAAGCACAGTGGCCTTGACCGAAGCGCCGGAAACAAGCGGAGCGCCGATTTTCACGGACTCGCCTTCGCCGACCATCAGAATCTGGTCAAGGGTAATCTCTGCGCCAACTTCTGCCGGTATCTGTTCTATTTTCAGTTTTTCGCCAGCGGCAACGCGATATTGCTTGCCACCGGTTTTTATGACCGCGTACATGTTGGACTCCAAAACAAGAGAGTTTTTGAAACAAAGGACCGCGTATACTACAGAATTCCGTCGGCAAGTCAAAGAGTTCCAGCGTCTTTTTCTCGGTTCTCGGACTCGCTTCGCTTGACGGCGGGCAAGCGCCCCCCATAAGATTCGCAGGTTTTGTGCCAAGGCAGAGTGCGGTGAAACCCGAGCAGCTTTTCAATTTGATCGGAACTGACATGAAGGCGGTCGACGCGGTCATTCGTGCACGCCTTCATTCGGATGTGGTCCTCGTGCGGCAGGTCGCCGAGTACATCGTCAATGCCGGCGGCAAGCGTCTGCGCCCCGCCCTGGTCTTGCTCAGCGCGGGCGCGTTGGGTTATCGGGGAGCGCATCACCACGAACTTGCGGCGGTTGTCGAGATGATCCATACGTCGACATTGCTGCATGATGATGTCGTCGATGAGTCTGATTTGCGGCGCGGCCGGGAAACGGCGAATGCGCTGTTCGGCAACGCGGCAAGCGTGCTGGTCGGCGACTTTCTCTACTCGCGTACCTTCCAGATGATGGTCGAGGTTGGCAGCATGCGCGTCATGCAGGTGCTGTCCGAGGCGACGAATATTATCGCCGAAGGCGAAGTCCTGCAATTGATGAATTGCCATGACGCCGATGTCGATGAGGCGCGCTATCTGCAAGTCATCCGCTTTAAAACGGCCAAGTTGTTTGAGGCAGCCGCGCAGGTCGGCGCCATCGTCGGCGGGGCTTCGGAGGAGGCTGAGCGCAGTCTGGCGGCCTATGGCATGCACCTCGGAACGGCGTTCCAAATCATTGACGATGTTCTCGATTATTCCGGAGCGGAAGTCGAAACAGGCAAACACCTTGGCGACGATCTGGCCGAAGGGAAACCGACGCTGCCGTTGATTTACGTCATGCAGCACGGTAATGCCGAGCAAGCGGCGTGTGTTCGCCACGCAATCGAAAACGGTGGGCGTGAAGATTTTGCCTCGGTCCTGGCCGCGATTCGTGCGACGGGTGCGCTTGATCATGCAAAAAAATGCGCCGAAGCCGAAGCGGCGCTCGCTGCACACTCGATTGAGTGCTTACCCGCTTCCACATACAAGGATTCTTTGCTAGAATTATGCCTCTTCGCTGTTGCGAGATCCTTCTAGGGTCTGTTCGGTGAATCGGTCGGG
>RRZT010660760.1_pt1 | contig 14753 bp, 10 predicted proteins | sample 2165551 | NCBI WGS metagenome assembly RRZT01 (sample SAMN10456910, study PRJNA506462) | wastewater metagenome | biome: wastewater; feature: sludge; material: wastewater sludge; isolation source: wastewater sludge with Escherichia coli K12::gfp cells carrying plasmid... | place: USA: Moscow, Idaho... | reverse complement strand
TGGTTTTTGGGATCTTTTCGGTATAAAGAAAAAACAAAAAAAGTAAGACCAAGCAAATGTCATTGTTATATCATTAACAACTTGATAATGATTTTAAGGACTCTTACTAGATAACACTATCTCACATTGCTAGCGGTACATTATTCAACGAAATCCAACCTAACACAAATCATATATAATAATGTATTAAGTATTAGAAAAACAAATAAATTATCCTAAAACAGTTAAATAACCATAAATAGAATAGAAAAGCTATTAATTAAGAATTCAATTAATTAATAAAGATGTACCTTTGCACGCGATTTCGAGCGACCCCATAATTATATGGGATTGCCACATATAACATAAAGTCCAACTTTATTAATTTTAAAAAATTATTATTACATGTCAGATTTAAAGAACGTACAACCATTATCAGACTTCGATTGGGAAGAATTTGAGAATGGTTCAAGCGCAAACGTCAAGAAGCAAGATCTAGAAAAAGCTTATGACGAAACCCTGAACAAAATTCAGGAGCATCAGGTAGTTGAGGGTACAGTTATTGCCCTTGATAAAAAGGAAGTTGTTGTTAACATCGGTTATAAGAGCGATGGTATCATTCCTGCATCTGAATTTCGTTACAACCCAAACCTCAAAGTAGGTGACAAGGTTGAAGTTTACGTAGAAAACCAAGAGGACAAAAAAGGTCAGTTGGTACTTTCTCACCGTAAAGCTCGCCTTAATAAGAGTTGGGATGAGGTTAATGCAGCTCTTGAGAATGAAGAAATCATTCAGGGTTATATTAAGTGCCGTACTAAGGGCGGTATGATTGTTGACGTATTCGGTATTGAAGCATTCCTTCCAGGAAGTCAGATTGACGTTCATCCAATACGTGACTACGATGTATTCGTAGGCAAGACAATGGAATTCAAGGTCGTAAAGATCAATCAGGAATTCCGCAATGTTGTTGTTTCTCACAAGGCTCTTATTGAGGCTGAGTTGGAAGCACAGAAAAAAGAAATTATCTCTCACCTTGAAAAGGGTCAGGTACTTGAGGGTACTGTTAAAAACATTACATCTTACGGTGTATTCGTTGACCTTGGCGGTGTAGACGGACTTATTCATATCACAGACCTTTCTTGGGGCCGTGTAAGCGATCCTCATGAGGTTGTTACTCTTGACCAGAAGATTAACGTTGTAATCCTTGACTTTGATGAGGAGAAGAAGCGTATCGCTCTTGGTTTGAAGCAACTTACACCACATCCTTGGGATGCTCTTAATGCTGATCTTAAGGTTGGCGACCATGTTAAGGGTAAGGTTGTTGTTATCGCAGACTATGGTGCTTTCGTAGAAATTCAGCCAGGTGTTGAAGGTCTTATCCACGTTAGTGAAATGTCTTGGAGCCAGCATTTGCGTTCAGCTCAGGAGTTCATGCACGTAGGTGATGAAGTTGAGGCTGTTATTTTGACTCTTGACCGTGACGAGCGTAAGATGAGTCTTGGTATCAAGCAGCTTAAGGAAGATCCATGGGAGGCTATCGAAACTAAGTATCCTGTAGCTAGCAAGCACACTGCAAAGGTTCGTAACTTCACTAACTTCGGTATCTTCGTAGAACTTGAAGAAGGTGTTGACGGTCTTATCCATATCAGCGACCTTTCTTGGACTAAGAAAGTTAAGCATCCATCAGAATTCACAACAGTTGGTGCAGAGATCGATGTTATCGTTCTTGATATCGACAAGGAAAATCGTCGTTTGAGCCTTGGTCACAAGCAGCTTGAAGAGAATCCTTGGGATACATACGAGACAATCTACACTCCTGGTTCAGTTCACACAGGTAAGATTACTCAGATGATGGACAAGGGTGCTGTAATCACTCTTAATGAAGGTGGTGAAGGATTCGCAACTCCTAAGCACCTAGTTAAGGAAGATGGTTCACAGGCTCAGCAGGGTGAGGAACTAGAATTCAAGGTAATTGAGTTCGTAAAGGAGACTAAGAGAATCATCCTTTCTCACAGCCGCACATTTGAAGAGGGTAAAGAAGAAGTTGCAGCAGCTAAACCAGCTCACAAGCATGCAGCTCACAAGAACGACGCTGCACAGATTAACAATGTAGCAGCAGGTACATCTCTTGGTGACCTTGACGTTCTTGCAGATCTTAAAGCAAAAATGGAAAAAGGAGAATAATTAAAATCCTACCATTAAATAATAAAGAGACGGTTTGAAAAAAGCCGTCTCTTTTTTTGTGTTTTCAAAAAAATATATTATCTTTGCAAAGATTTTTAACACAACCGTGTTTCTCTTCATGAAACACAATTCAATTCAATCAAAATTTTCATATACAATAATATGTATAGCAAGGATGAACTATTATCTAAAGATGCCTCTGAATTAGAGGTTATCGCTACGAATTTAGGTGCTGACTATAAAACTGACTTCAGCCAGGAAGACATGATTTATGCCATTCTTGACAAACAGGCAGAAGAAGAAGGTAACAAGAATCCTCTTGTAGCAAAAAGAAAACGCACCAGAATTGCCAAGAAAGACACAGATCGTATATACACAGTTAAAGGCAAAGATGGTGAGAATTTAGATTTAAAGAAAAAGAACATGACAACCACAGACTCCAAATCATTATTTAAAGATATAGAAGATGAGCCTTCTCCTGAAGAAATACTTGCGAAGATGCCTAAGCATCGTGGACGTAAGTCAAAAAAGGAATTGGAACTCATCGCTGCAGCTGAAGCTGCAAAACAAAATGAAACAAATGAGAATTTAACTGATGCCGGTGATTACAACGACAATGTTGAACTCAATACAAATATAGAAACTGAAAAACAAGAAGATTTCTTATCAAATAATGATGAGAATGATTTTATTCCTGAAGCTGCATTTTCTTCAGTCAACGACAATAACGATGATAATGAGAAAAAAGAGCTTTTAAATCAATTAAAAGCTAAAATCAATGATCACAACAAAGATGTTGAGGAAAATAATTCTGAAACTATAAGTGCTGATGGTTATTGGACAGGAGACCCAGGTGACGGAACAGACTTCATCACTGTTGTAGACTTACCAATAGAGGATCAAGGAGTTGTACCAAACTATGATATGTTTGACAATCCTACAACAACTGTTGCACCTACTGTTGCACCTACACAACAGGGTTTCCAAAGACCCGAACCAACTACTGTCGAAAAATTTGATTTTTCAGATTTAATTACGGCAAATGGAGTTCTTGAAGTAATGCCTGACGGATATGGATTCTTGCGTTCAAGTGATTATAATTATTTATCATCACCTGATGATGTATATGTATCTACAAATATCATAAAGAAATATGGTCTTAAGACTGGTGACGTTATACAATGTCACGTAAGACCACCTCACGATGGTGAAAAATATTTCCCTCTTACAAACATTGACCAAATTAATGGAAGAAATCCAAATGAGGTAAGAGACAGAATTCCATTTGAGCACCTCACCCCACTCTTCCCTGATGAGAAATTCTCTCTTTGCGGAGATAGAGCTACAACTTATCTTTCAACAAGAGTTGTTGACTTATTCTCACCTATAGGAAAAGGACAACGCGCTCTTATAGTTGCACAGCCTAAGACTGGTAAGACTATTCTCATGAAAGATATTGCAAATGCAATTGCGGCAAATCATCCAGAAGCATACCTTATGATGCTATTAATTGATGAGCGCCCTGAGGAAGTTACAGATATGGCACGCACAGTAAATGCAGAAGTAATTGCTTCTACGTTTGACGAACCTGCAGAAAGACACGTAAAGATTGCGGGAATCGTTTTGGAAAAGGCTAAGAGAATGGTTGAATGTGGACATGACGTTGTGATATTCCTTGATTCAATTACACGTCTTGCACGCGCATACAATACAGTGAGTCCAGCAAGTGGCAAGGTCTTGACTGGTGGTGTTGATGCTAATGCATTACAAAAGCCTAAGAGATTCTTCGGTGCAGCCAGAAATATTGAAGGCGGAGGTTCGCTCACCATAATAGCAACAGCTCTTATTGATACTGGTAGTAAAATGGACGAGGTTATCTTTGAGGAATTCAAGGGTACTGGTAACATGGAATTGCAGCTTGACCGCTCACTCAGCAATAAGAGAATATTCCCTGCTGTCAATCTCGTTGCATCAAGTACAAGACGCGACGATTTGTTACAGGAAAGAACAACTCTCGACAGAATGTGGATATTACGCAAGTATATAAGCGACATGAACCCAATAGAAGCTATGAATTCTATTCACGACAAGATGGTTCATACAAGAAATAATGATGAATTCCTTTTGTCTATGAACTCATAGAAAGCAGACAAAATAAAAAAAAGGGGCTGTGTCAAAACTAAAATTCCCCTTCTAAAATGTTATAGTTTGATACTATAATAATGGAAAAGCCATATTTACCCCCCTGTTTTCAAGGTAAATATGGCTTATTTTTGGCTTGTGAGAATAACTTACTTATAAATTGTAAGTTAGTGAATCCCAAAATTGAATTTTGACACAGCCCCTTTTTTTATTCATTTACAATATCTATCATCAATTTCATATCAATGTTAGATATTCCTGCTGCATTTAAAATATTATGATCAGAATTGAATGCTTCTCTTAAACTATCGTCTGTTTTTTTAATTGACATCCAATTCTTAAACGATATGACAGCTTCGCTATTTTTATTAAGAATCCATTTACAATATCCTGCATTAAGGTAATCATCTGCCACAATAGTGTCAGACAATATTAGCTTATCATAATATCTTTCTGACTTTTCATAATCTGCCTTCACTAATAAAGCCCACGCTATTGTTCTTTTAACGTTAGCATCATCATTCTGAATATCTAATGAAAACAAAATAGACAAAGCTGTATCAACATCTCCTACCCCAATTAATGCTAAGGCATGATACAACTTATACTTGAATGCATCATTTTTCTCAGACAATATCTTATAACACTTAGTAGCAAGAGAATTATCACCCGATCTTAATGCTGCCAAAGCATAAGACTTCAATACACTTTCTTTACTATTTTCAAATTTAATACTAGCAACAGGACTATCAATGAATTCTGTAGCTGGATTAAAATTAAGTAGTTTTCTATCTAAGCCCATCCTTTGTGAGTCATCTAAAACCAATAAAGATTTATATGCCTCACAAGCTTCATTATACATATGGCGATGCATTAATAATGCACCCTTTAAGTAATAATGCAGTTTTAAATTTTCATAATCCAACTTTTCTTTTACTAAAGCATCCGTAAGCTTAAAATGCGAAAGCAAAGCATTCAATAAATTCCATCGCTGATGCTTAAGAGAAAACTTCGCTAAAGACAAGATATCATTTGAAAACTCTTCATATGAAATAAAATCGCTAAGTAGCATTATTTTTTTGTCTACAAACTGAGCTTCGATAAAAGGACTATTAAACTCTGATCTATAATGATTTAGCTTAAAGAAACGATATAAGTCTTGAAGATATCTACGTCTTATATAAGTTGAAGTATGAGAGTTTGTATCATCATATGCCATTCCAAAAAAATCCGCAGAATTCATTACTTCACGCATATTATCTGGAATTTGATCAAGAATTGAAATAATTGCAAAAGCAAAAGAATACTTGTCAGAATCACAGAAAGAGGTGCTTTTATATAATGAATCGAGTAATTTAATATTACCCAGCTTAGCCTTAACCGAAGTAAGATAAGGACTATCTATATCAAAAGGAGCAAACCAATTGCTAATCTTTAAGAAAAATGGAAATCTTTTCATTTGGGAAAAGCCACCAAAATAGATATCAGAACCTTGCTTCTGCATGTCCATCATCTTGTTGAAGCTTTGCTCCATCTGTTCCATCTTCTTATCATCGTCATCTGAATTTATAGCATCGCTAACAGAATCATCTTCCTGTTCAAGAATTCCAGAGCGTGTTATTTTAAAATTTCCATTACGCAACAAGTCTGGCATTATGTTCTTCTGTATATTCTCATTATCCTGTTCAGCATCAGAACAATATATTACTTGTAACTGCAACTCATAAAATTGCCGTCTCAAATCTGAATTTGCATCTAAAGCCTCGGCAAACATATTTTTTGCCTCTTTAAACAACGTGATTCCATATGTATTCAGCATAAACGCCCAACCGACAAAAGCACGCTGCTTAACGTTTTCGTCAGAACTGCCTAAACATACATTATATAAGGTCTTGAAACGCCAGTAATCGAAAAGAGAAGTCGAACTTAATGTTATAGCACTCAATAAATTTAATATATCAGAGACATCTATCGTTGGATTCAAAAGAGTCTCTGTCATCTTATTAGAAATGCCCTCGTTCCAATATGGTGATACAACTATAGCATCGAACAGTACAGATAAATAATTCTGATGTTCGTGAATAATTTTTTCTTCCAGTTCTCGTTGACTACTATCAGGTTGAAGAGATATCATTGCCATATCCTGAATATATCCTTCAAATTTTTCACTAATAGCTTCTTCGTTAAGATTTATCTTTGAAGAATTTTCTGCTGCAGTAGAATAATACTGCCCATTAGCAATCTGAATATTCTTTGAAGAGTCAAAAGCAACAGTATAAAGTTTGCGCAGCATATCGAAATACAAACTTTCACGCATTTCATCTTTATACCCTCTTGACATATAATCTTTCATCAAATTATACCCCGACTCTACTTCTTCCAAACGATCATCATAGTGAGTAATGCCTCTATAGGCAAGAAAGTCTTTAATATTCTTCAATGCAGAAGAAAGATCTTTATTAAGGATTATATCAGAAAAGACAGTTTCTAACTGAACGATTAAATTATTCATGACAAATTCAATATTTGTTAGCCAGTCTTATGTCAGAAGACATAGGAGCAGAAATATGCTTATATTTTAGTTTTGGCAACGCATTAATTGTTACAGCATCTATTTTATAATACTTTTTCAAAATATTGCTATAATGAGCTAAACCACGAGCATTCAAAGAGTCACAAGCTAAATTGTAGGCTTTAACGAATTCCTTTAATTGAGCTTTTCGATGCTTATCTCTAGTCAAATCGCTTCTGAAAGCAAGTACGCCAAAATTGATTTTAAAATCACGACTATCACGCAAAATATCATTATTATGTATTCTCGCTACAGTAGCCTGTGGTTCAGTCAACCATAAAGCATCAATTCCATTATTCAACAACATGTCCAATCTTACAAATACATTATTGATTTGGATTTTGTAAAACATAGCTTTCGTCTTAACAGTATCCATTGTTCTATCTGTAAGATAGTCGGTAACAGAATAACGCGTCATCGCAATTTTCTTGTCACCTAATTGGTTTAATTTTCTCAATCTCGCCATTCTATTAGTAAACAACTGCCAATATGCATTAGTTGAAGACAAATAGTCTAATCTTATGCCACGTTTACGCAAGTTCTCTGTGCGAACTAAGTCACTTACCAATCCTTCTACTCTAGCATTTATTATTGCCGTATCACAATCCATCTGTGCATTGAAAAAGCGAGGACGTATATCAAGTTTTAATGAATCATAAAGTTGCTTTTCCTTCAAAACATAAATTGGCATGCAATCTAAAGTCGGCATTACTGCAACCTTCAAGGCCAGAGAATCTTCTGTGTGCAAACGCTTACGATCCTCTATTGACAATTTTTTTTGTTCGTTATAAGATTTCCCACAAGACGCAAAAAATAAGATAGATAGCAGAAAAAATATATTTAATTTAAATAATCTCATAATTTATATATACATTATTTGTAACATGTTACACATCATGCAAAAGTAATAAATAATTTTGTAACTCTAAAAAAATCTTAGTACTTTTGTGGATAAATAACAAGCAATACAATATGGCTAAAGATAAAATAGCATACGTATGTGATAACTGCGGACAAGAATCAGCAAAGTGGATAGGAAAATGTCCTAGCTGTGGACAGTGGAATACATTCAAGGAAATAAGAATCTCAAATGATTCAGGTTCTCTTGCCGCAAAGTCTGCAGCTCATGCACTTACGAGTGGATTTGAACGTAAGAATAAGCCACAGTATCTGAATGAAATATCTGCTAAGGATGAGCCTCGAATTGATATGCACGATGAAGAGTTTAACAGAGTGTTAGGAGGGGGACTTGTTCCTGGAAGTATCGTATTGCTTGGCGGCGAACCTGGTATAGGTAAAAGTACCCTCACTTTGCAAACGATATTGAAGATGAAAGAACGCAGAATTCTTTACGTCAGCGGTGAGGAGAGTGCCCATCAAATTAAGATGCGAGCAGATAGAATAGGATGTGATAATGATGTTATGGTATTGTGCGAGACATCTTTGGAAAGCATTTTTGACAATGTGAAGAATGTGAAACCAGAAATGCTCATTATTGATTCCATTCAGACAATATATACAAGCGACGTAGACAGTTCTCCAGGAAGTATAACTCAGGTGAGAGAATGCGCGTCTGCTTTATTAAGATTTGCTAAAACCAGTGGCATTCCTGTTATTCTTATTGGGCATATAAACAAGGAGGGAACTCTTGCTGGCCCAAAAATTCTAGAGCATATTGTTGATACAGTTATTCAGTTTGAAGGTGATCAACATTATATGTATAGGATATTACGCTCTATCAAAAACAGATTTGGAAGTACATCAGAACTTGGTATATACGAAATGCGCCAAGATGGACTCAGACAGGTATCAAACCCATCTGAATTGTTACTTACGCAAGATCACGAAGGACTTTCAGGTATTGCTATATCTTCAGCAATTGAAGGAGTAAGACCATTCCTTGTTGAAACACAGGCTCTTGTTTCCTCTGCCGCCTATGGTACTCCTCAACGCTCAGCAACCGGATTTGATCAACGGCGTTTAAATATGCTTTTAGCCGTACTTGAAAAAAGAGTAGGATTCAAACTAATGCAAAAAGATGTTTTTATTAATATTGCAGGAGGACTACGCGTCACAGATTTGGCTATGGATCTAAGCGTTATCGCAGCTGTGCTATCAAGCAATGTTGATACAGCCATTGAAACAGGTTGGTGTATGGCTGGCGAAGTTGGACTGAGCGGAGAAGTTCGTCCTATTAATAGAATTGAACAACGCGTTGCAGAAGCCGAGAAACTTGGATTTTCTCATATGATTATTCCGCAATATAATCTTAAAGGATTTGCACATAAAAAATATAACATTGAGCTACATCCTGTAAGAAAGGTAGAAGAAGCACTGCGAGCTTTATTTGGATAATAAAAATTAATATATAAACAGTATGAAAGATTCTGTAATAATAGTAAGTGGAGGCATGGATAGTATAACACTACTCTATGACAAAAAAGATGAAATAGCACTTGGTATTAGCTTCGATTATGGAAGCAACCACAATTCAAAAGAAATACCTTATGCAAAAATGCATTGCGAACGACTTGGAATCAAGCATATCACGATTAACCTTGATTTCATACACCAATATTTCAAAAGTTCTCTCCTTGAAGGTGGCAATGCTATTCCTGAAGGACACTATGCAGCAGACAATATGAAATCTACTGTTGTACCATTCCGTAACGGTATTATGCTTTCAATAGCAGTAGGAATTGCAGAGAGCCATAAATTAAAAAATGTACTTATTGCTAACCATGCAGGTGATCACACAATATATCCTGATTGCAGACCGGAGTTTATTTCAGCTATGGACAAGGCAGCCAGTAATGGAACATATGTTAATGCAAGAGTCGTTGCTCCATACACAAACATAACGAAAGGAGAAATAGCTAAAATAGGGAAAAAATTAGGTATTGATTATGCCGAAACTTGGAGCTGCTATAAAGGAGGCGAAAAGCATTGCGGAAAATGTGGAACATGCGTTGAACGTAAAGAAGCTTTAGCTGAAGCCGGTATTATTGATACCACAGAATATGAAGATTAGGAAATGCTATATCCATATTACATTAAGGATAATAGTGTACAAAAAAATTTTAAATCTCAACAAATCCTTTCCTGTTCTTAATTAAAAGTAGTATCTTTGCATATGATAGGTTACACTATCATACTTAATTAAAAGAGATAAATTTCTAACTTAAAAATATAAACGTAAAATGACTATCGAACAATTCAACTTTGCAGGTAAGAAAGCAATCGTTCGCGTGGACTTTAATGTTCCATTGGATGAAAATGGTAATGTAACTGATGACACTCGTATCCGCGGTGCTCTTCCTACTCTTAAGAAGATTCTTGCCGATGGTGGTGCTTTGATTATGATGAGCCACATGGGTAAGCCTAAGGGCAAAGTTAAGCCAGAACTTTCACTTTCACAGATTGTAAAGAATGTTTCTGCAGTTCTTGGTGTAGACGTTAAGTTTGCTAAAGATTGTGGTAACGCTGAAGCTGAGGCTAAAGCTCTTAAGCCAGGCGAGGCATTGCTTCTTGAGAACCTTCGTTACTATCCAGAAGAGGAAGGTAAGCCAGTTGGTGTTGAAAAGGGTACTCCTGAATTTGATGAGGCTAAGAAAGAAATGAAAGCTCGTCAAAAAGATTTCGCAAAGAAACTAGCTTCATATGCTGATTGCTACGTAATGGATGCATTTGGTACAGCTCACCGCAAGCATGCTTCTACAGCTGTTATCGCTGACTATTTTGACGCAGACAACAAAATGTTGGGCTTCCTAATGGAAAAAGAGGTTAAAGCTGTTGATGCTATTCTTAACAATATCCAGCGTCCTTTCACTGCCATTATGGGTGGTTCTAAGGTTTCAACAAAGATTGGTATCATCGAGAACTTGCTTAGCAAGGTTGACAACTTGATTCTTTGTGGTGGTATGACATATACTTTCGCAAAAGCTCAGGGTGGAAAAATTGGTAAGAGTATCTGCGAAGATGACAAACTTGAGGTAGCTCTTGATGTTATCAAGAAGGCTAAAGAAAACAACGTAAAACTTGTACTTGGCTCTGATTCTATCATCGCTGATGATTTCTCTAATGATGCTAACCAGAAAGTTTGCAATTCAAATGAAATCCCTGATGGATGGGAAGGTATGGACGCAGGTCCTGAGACACGCAAGGCATTTGCTGAAGCTATCAAGGGTTCTAAGACTATCCTTTGGAACGGCCCTGCAGGTGTATTTGAATTTGACAATTTCACTGGCGGTTCTAAGGCCATAGCAGAAGCTGTTGCTGCTGCTACAAAAGAAGGTGCATTCTCTCTTATTGGCGGTGGTGATTCTGTTGCTTGTGTAAACAAGTTTGGTATTGCTGATCAGGTTTCTTATATTTCTACTGGTGGTGGTGCTCTTCTTGAGGCTATCGAAGGTAAAGTACTTCCTGGTGTAGCTGCTATCAAAGGTGAATAAAATATCACACTTATAATTATATAAGGAGAACTAAATTATTAGTTCTCCTTTTTTTATCTATTATCAACACTTCGTTAAATTATTACTTAACAATCTCATTATCGATGAAATATATTACAAGACTTAGTATGAAAATTTTATAAAGTGACTGATTTTCAATTCTTATCTGCTTGACAAATTAATTAAATTGTCTGGTGTTAAGCCTAACAGATGAATAAAAAAATGATCAAAGAACTTTTGGTATAGCGGCATATAAGACGGAGTTAACTATTTATATTAATAATCCCTACAAGAACTATTGTTAAATAATTGAATTCAAAAAAATAATAAATATGTATATTATCACAAACGGTTAACTTCAGTCTCTATCATAAGTATATGTAAGAACATATTCATTGTTTAGTTCATAGTAAACATCTTGATAATCATTTGTCTTGAGATTCTGCACCTGCTTTGTATTCTCAATCTCGGCATTAGGCATTAACTTCATATCAAAGTATTGAAGGTCTTGTTCAGAAAAGTATTTATAAACCGTTTCCTTGGCACTCCAATTTATCAATTGCGAATCAATATCTTTAGCTATTTCATCTTTTCTTATGAATTTATCTGCTATCCTAGCAACTCGATCACTATAATACTCTATATCAACAGCCACATTTTTTGATTTAGAGAGTATGACAGAAGCAAAACCACGAGTATGACTAATACTTATGTTATAACCATCAACAATGGGTTTACCATTATCATTATGAGAAATTCTTATTTTACTATTTGTCATTTTCCATAACAAAGAGTATACGGCTAGTTTTTCATTTCTACGACTGTCACTTCTATATTGAGAGATTTCTGTATCAAACAGTTTTCTCATGTCCGAAGATTCTGATAATATCTGCAAAATATCATCATCCATCTTCCACAATCCTAATTTTACATCAGGAGCAACTTCCTTAATATAAACAACAGGCATAATAATACGATTATTTATGTAAAGTTACTTTAACCCTACTTATTCTGCGCTCCTCAATAGAAAGTATCTCAAAAGTATAATTCTTATAATCTATCTTTTCATGAATACTTAAGAAATCTCCCTTTAGTTCAAGCAACAAGCCTGCTAAAGAGTCTGCGTCTCCCTCAACTTCTGAAAATTCATCATCAGAGACATCAATTATTTTACAGAAGTCTGTAAGTAAAACTTTACCTTCGAAAATGTATGTATTGTAGTTTAACTTAGAATATGTCTTCTCATCGTCGTCATATTCATCATTAATCTCACCTACAATCTCTTCTAAAATATCTTCCAAAGTTATTAGTCCACTTGTACCTCCAAATTCATCTACAACAATTGCAATATGAACTTTATTTTCTTGAAACTCTCGCAACAAATCATCTATCTTTTTGGTTTCAGGAACAAAATATGGAGGTCGGATAAGACTTTGCCATCTAAAATTAGGCAACTTCTGCAAATGTGGCAATAAATCTTTAATATAGAGTATTCCCCTTATATTATCTGTACTATCTTGATACACTGGTATTCTACTGTAATTGTTTTCTACAATACATTTCAGTACATCATCATAAGAACTCTTAATATCAATATCGAAAATATCCTGACGTGATGTCATTACTTCTTTAGTAGTTTCATCACCAAATCTTATAATTCCTTTGAGCATGCTTTGCTCATCTTTTATATCGTCCTTATCAGTAAGTTCCAAAGCCTGTTCCAGATCATCAACACTTAACTGGCGATTCTTCTTCTGTACCACTTTTTCTGCTAGAATACCACTAGCGATGAGCAACCATTCTAAAGGCCAAAAGATTTTTCTTAAAAGCAAAATGCCATTAACCGACATTCTACAAAACTTCAAAGAATCTTGACGACTATAAATTTTCGGCATTATCTCACCGAAAAGCAATAATAAAAATGTTAGTAAAACAGTCTTTATAACAAATTCAAGCCAAAATGCTCTTGCACCAAATTGTAACAATGAATCAAAAATTTGATTACAAAGCATAATGATAAGGACATTTACAAAATTATTAGTAATAAGAATTGTCGCTAATGTACGTTCACTATCATTACGCAACATTTCTATTTTCCGGTCCTTCGAATTCTTTTCTGTATCAAGTGATGCTATGTCTGTTGGACTCAGACTAAAAAAAGCTATCTCTGATCCACTTGCAAACCCAGATAACAACAATAACACAGCTGTTAAGACAGCGGTCAAAATTATTCCAACCGATGGAGATTGAATATTAATATCATACAATCCTTCAGTAAAAAAAGTTATGTCCAATTTTATAAGTTTATATCTAATTTAAAACGGTAATGCAGAACTATCTTCATCATCATAAGAATCATCTGAAGTATTTTGATTATTATCCTCATTCATATTCTGATGATTACCAACCATAGATTCTGCAGACGTGCGAGTTTCTGTTTCTTGAGTGTTTGGCTTAGGTGACAACAATTCCATATTTTCAGCAAGTATTTCTGTAACATATCTACGCTGTCCTTTATGGTCATCATAGCTACGATATCTTATACGACCTTCAATATATAGTCTGTCGCCCTTATGAACATACTTTTCAACTATTTTTGCAATACCACTCCATGCCAAGACTGTATGCCAATCAGTATGGTCTGGTACTTTTGTCCCATTTTGAAGCACATAACCACGTTCTGTTGTTGCTAAAGAAAACTGCGCAACAGCTTGATCCGCATCGTAATATCTTACATCCGGATCCTTACCGACATATCCTATAAGCATTACCTTGTTCATATTCCAAAATGAATTAAAATAACAAACTATTTATTTCCACATTCCAAGATACTTGAAATGAAAGCTTTTTCCTTTAGCAGAAGGGAATTGTGATCTACTATCAACTCTACTACGCAAATAATCAACAATACGTGTATAGCAATCCTGACCAGAATTAGCCTTGCATTGTGCAACAAAATGAGTATCACGATACTCATGTTTACCTGTAGCAGGAATCATAACCACACGCTTAAAATCAATGACACCTTCGTACCAACCTGGTTGGCCCTCCGTAAGACGTGTCATTGCTGATGCAGCTAAATCATGTTTTTCCACGATTGGTGCGGTTGGACGCAATGCTTTTTTCTCTTTAAAATCTACCATTGTTGGTGCAGTTGTCTTTATGATAATAAAATAGACACGCTGGCGCACTTTGTATCTTTTTGGATAAAAAACATCACTAGCGACGTAGTCACGAATATCAGCTTCCAAGTCCTGATTTAAACCTATTTCAGGAATAGAACCTAAGAAATCAAGAGCCTCTTCAACATTAGACACTAATGTTTCTTGATCAAAATATCTTAAATATAAGTTCATTGAATTGTATGTTTCCCTTTGAAAAAAAAGAGCGGAAAACGGGACTCGGACCCGCGACCCCGACCTTGG
>RRZT010552210.1_pt1 | contig 14754 bp, 14 predicted proteins | sample 2165551 | NCBI WGS metagenome assembly RRZT01 (sample SAMN10456910, study PRJNA506462) | wastewater metagenome | biome: wastewater; feature: sludge; material: wastewater sludge; isolation source: wastewater sludge with Escherichia coli K12::gfp cells carrying plasmid... | place: USA: Moscow, Idaho... | reverse complement strand
TTTGTCTTAAAAAACAGCACCCCAAAAACTAGCATACACAGAATGATAGAGAGTGCAAAAATACTAGCATATAGCTGATTTGCTAAAGCTTGCTGGCCATCTTTAACGCACCATGCCACTAATCCAACACTAGCAATCGAAAGATAAAATACAGCTTCACCCATCATTTTATAGATTTCGGCCAAAAACAACATTTTTTCTTTGCATTGCTGGTTGCTATCGCTCGACTCAAATTGATTAATACCACTGATTAACCATAGCTCTTGATTGAATTTGCCAAGACCCATGCTAACAAAACAGATCACTAGAACGGCTCCCACACCTGCCAGTAATAAGGTTAACACCAAGCCAGCTGCAAACCCATAACCTGCCATCAGATTAAGCGACTTTAAGTGAAATAAATAGGCGAAAAGAAGTAGGGCGGCGAGTAGGGTAGCTCCGCTTAATACAGGCATTATTTTAACAAATACCTGGTGCTGCTTAATCACGGCTTTAATCTGTGTGGTAGCCAATATTTCGATAGGTTGGTTATCGGTAGCTATTTCAAAGTTTGGCGATAAGTCAGTTACGTTGTTCATAGGATTTTTCTACCTTTGATACAGTCTAATAATATTTTTAATTATTGGTACTTAGAGAAATTTAAGCTGACGAAATGGTCTGAATAGCTGCTGTCAGCGAAAAGTTTTAGGACCTCTGTACGTCCATGAATAATGAACCGAGCTTTGGTTTTAGTTTGAATGTTGACGATTGTTTTAATGAACATGATGATCTCGTTATAGTCGCTTAACAGCATGGCATCACAGCGCAGGGTAATAACTTTCACATCATGGAGGTTTAGATAATATTCAACTTTATCTAGCAAGCTGGGTAGGTGATGACGCACTTCCTTATCAATAAAAATATTGATTTCGTCAAGTATAGTAGTACATAGGTACTCAGCGATAATTTCCTTAGGTAGCGTAAATAGTGGTAATTCAATGGCAGGGATTACTAGATTGTTTCGGGTATTACTGTGGGCGGTAAGTTCAAAAACTCGATTAAAATCATGAATAATGTCCGACATTTCCTTACTATTATGAGAACAAATTAAGACATTAGGCACACAGCTGCGTTGGTCATTATGCTTATCCAAACAGATAAGATTAACCATAAGCTCCCATACACGCTCGCGATAGGTCAAATCGACGACATTTTTTGAATCTTGTTCGTTAAAAAAATAGATTTGACCTTCATTAAGCAAGGTTTTTGTAGATTCATCGGCATAGGCCAGCAGACTGTAATAGTGTGATTTTTGATAAATTTCCTCTCTAGAAGCCTCAGAATCCGCTTTAATCAAGCCTTTTATGCTGTAACCAGCGGCTTTGTAACGCTCACACCAGTCTGCAAGCACTTTTCTTGGTACACCGGTGGCATTGCAGACATGCTCAATGCTTTCGTCCATCGTAAGTATGGAGCGGATAACTTGGAATTTGCGTTGGGCATCTAGCCAGTTAACATCAACGCCTTCAAAGTCACTGTCAATAATTAGTGGTATTGATAAGATCAACTCAGACAAGGTAGCAATCTTGACTGGTCCATATTGATTGCTGTCATAAACAGGCTGGATAAAAACTAGAGATGTGTCATTAGCAAATTCTACAATTCGATAATGACATTGGGAGCCAGGTAAATAATAAATGCCGCCCAATATCATCAACGTCGAGCCAGCAGTGTAGAAACCGTAATGTTTCGATTCTAAAAATTCCCCATAAATATCTCGACTGGTTTTCTTTATCAAAGAGCCAAAACCAAGTTTACTAATCATATATATAACCTGAAAATATAATGCTATAAAAATGTAAATTATATAACAAATTAGGCGTATATATATTATATTATGTCAGCCGACATTTTAGGTATTTTGCTCAAATTTTATTCAATAGAACATGAAAATTTGTATTTAAAATCGGTAAGTATTCTATCATAGAATACTTACCGATATGCTAAAATGCACTAAAATAGCGGTTTTCAGCGTTTTTTTTATGAAAAAACTATGTTTTTTGCACATTAAAATGTGCAAAAAAAATAAATACAGAATTTAGTATTAGTTTATAAATCATTTAATACAATATATGTATTATATAACATAAATTTAAACTCGTTTTATGTTTATCTATCTGCGATGCTTTATTCAAGTTATTGAGGAAAATTTATTTATGTTTAGCGAAGTTACCAAGCCATATATTGCGGCATTAAAATATTTTGTCGTGTGTATCATCATACTGTTTGCTTATCTAATGTATGACAACAATATTTTATCTAGTTTGTTCATTGCTTTGGCAGCTTTAAGTTTAACACCCTTATGCGATCTGTTATTCAAAACTGATAGCGAAGGAAGATTTTTAATAATGACGATTCTGCTATTGATTGGCATCGCATTAATGAAACCTTTGTACCCGGCGGTACTTTAGCTCCTAAATTAATCATTTGTTTGATAACGATCAAAGGCATTCTGAAACAACAGTTTAATGATATGCGATACTTCAAAAGGAATATACATGGTAGATTTTATTAAGCCTAATGGCATGAGTGATGATGAAGTAAACCAATTAAATACGCGCATCACAATGAGGGTTTTATATCGAGCATTAGCCACTATGCCGCCTGAGTTGGTAAATCGCGCCCTGCTTGATAGCACTGAGCATGAAATTGGCGAACATTTTGCCAGCCTGCAACAACGCCACTCTAGAGATAATGTCATCAAAAAGATGATGTTTGTTGCTATGGCAGAAAACGCCTATGACCAAATACAATCAGAACTCGAAAAGTGTCAATTAAAAAAGATAAAGCGTGGAAAACCTGTTCCTCTTACTTAAAGTATGCGGTTATATTCGCCTTATTCCCCTATAAACGCTTAATTATTAAGCAAAAATTAGGATTATCGCATACCTCTTATCTGCTTTTATCTATTTAAACATTGTCGTCATATAACAGCAACGCTGCTACCAACAACAGGTAGCAGCACCCAACAGCAAGTTAACTGCATACCCTATTTACAGTAACCGACCCCACCTAATATGAACCGTTTACGCGCTTATTTTCTCGCTATCAAACCTAACATCGCAGCGTCATCCCTACTGGCTCTCAGCCGTTTAATAGGTATTGTGGTCAAAAGTATCGGTTGGCTGGTAGGACAGATACTATCTAAAGACTTACTGGCAGTTATGGTCTTAGCTATACCCTTACTATTCCTGACTTACAAACTACGAAAACAAAGTAAGATCGCCATCGTTATTTATGCGTTATTGGCGTTTTATATGCCGTTTTATCTTACCGATGCGCCCATGCCAAATGCTTACGCAGTAATTGATTACTGGCAAAGTATGATTTTGAACGCTATTGGTGCAGTATGGGCATTAATAATGCTGTTTAAACCCAAGCATCATGCCAGCTACTAACTTCTCACTTCCAATTTTATTATCTTAAAGGTGTTTTAATGAGCAATTTTTTGACCAACAATGATTTAAACCTGGGTGCATTGTATATCGAGAAAACGACACAGCAGGTCTATCAAATTTTATCGAGAAAAATCGGCTTTAGGAATCCCAAAGCCAACTACCTTGGGGTTATTGCTAAAAATATCGAATCAGGCGTTATTAAAGAGTTTAGTTCCGGTGAATTTATTGCTAACTTCCAAAATTATAAAGGTTTCCAAACAGCTCCTACAAATAACCCTACCTTGCCAGCCTTTGCTGAGACAACCATACCTGCGACAACTGGCGTGGAAACAAATACCCCTGAGTTAGCAATCCAGCCCCCTACTTTATCAAATGACCCAAACAACGCGCAGCTATTGGAGCCTAATGTTGAGCAAGTTACCTTAAGCGAAAAGGAAGTAATGCGATACTTTTTTGTTTCGTATGTGCATTCAGAAGGTTTTAGTCATGCAACATTCGAGATTAAAAATGGGTTTTTAAATGCGCGTGAAGTTATTTTAAATCTCGTCGAGCAAGGCAAGCGCAATGTGGGGATTTTAAGTTTTGCAGAAATGACAAAAGACGTTGAGTTAGCAACCGTGGCGTTAGATAATAACCAAGAGGACGTAACGCGGTACTTCTTTGTTTCTTATGCCCATTCGCAGGGATTTGGCCACTCAACGTTTGCCATTAAAAATGGTTCTTTAAACCCCCAAGAAATTGTATTAGACCTTGTTGAGAACCAAGGCAAACAAAATGTGGGACTTATTAGTTTCGTTGAAATGAAAAGAGACGATGCTATTATTTTTATCATGTAATACACCAACGAAGGCTTATCATGAATTTGCTAGATTTACAGAATATTCCTATTAGAGATAAGGTTTACAACTTTGGTATTAAAGATAAGCGCATTAGCGGTCTATCAGTACGGGTTAAGGCCAATGGTGAGAAAGAATACATTTATCGTTATCGTTTTTTCGATAAACAGCCAACCATCAACTTAGGGGATGTATTCTCCTCAAATTATGAGGATATCGTAGCGAAGGTAAAGAATTTTAACGAGTTATTAAAGCAAGGGTATGACCCGGCTATAGATAACGAACAGCAGTTAAACCCCTATTACGAATACAAGGGTCAACAGTTCAAAATAATCGCCCAACTGTGGATTGATCATCAGATTAAGCATAAAAACCCAAGTAAGCAGACTCTATATAATTACCGCTACGTCACAGATATTCTTAATAAACATATTGGGGATATCATGATTGATAATCTTAAGCCGGTAACTATGCTAAATGTCTGTCAGGCTATTCAACAAGATTACTCCGAGAATTACGGTATTTTGGCAAGACGCTATGCTGGCATGATATTTCGCTTTGGTATGACCTATGAAATATGTAGAGATAATCCAACGTCAACTCTAGCAGAACAGTTAACCAAACCAGTAACTATTAATCATCCGGCAGTCACTGAGGAAGCTGATTTTAAAAAGCTGCTGATAGACACCTACAATTTTAAGAAATGCCATAAGATTATTTGGCATGCGATAAATTTGATGCCATTTGTGTTTGTGCGCTCAAATGATTTATTAAACTGGCGGTGGGAGGATATTAATTTTGAGAAAAACCAATGGATATTTGAACCATCCAAAAAAGGTCGCTCAAAATCAACCGTAGAGAGTTTAGTTGTTCCCCTATCCAAGCCAGTCTTAAAACGCTTAGATGCAGTCAGAGAGTACACAGGACTTTCATCAGGCTTGGTATTCCCCTCTCCAAAAACCCTTACGCTTGACCCAGCCTTACATCAACCTATGGGCAAAACTACTCTACTTAAAGCCTTTCATCGTATGGGTTATAAGGGTGAGCATTGCGTACATGGTTTTCGAGCCAGTGCTAAAACTATTTTGATGCAAAAGAAGGAGTTTCGCTATTCTGACACCGCAACTGAGTTGCAGCTTGCCCATAAATTAGTCGATAGCTATGGCCGCGCCTATAATCGTATGACGGAGATTGAGGAGCGCACACGAATGATGAATGATTGGGGTGACTACCTAGAAAGCCTAATTGTTCCCTTAGATGATAATAGTGAAAATAACGCATAATTAACAAAATATACAACAATATTAAAGAAATTGACACTATATATAAAACATTATAAAATCAGAAATATAAGTGTTTTTTTAACTTAATAAGTCTTTTATAACGGTTTATATATACTATAGCTGATATGAGTCATTGTTAAAGACTGAACAACTGTCATTATTTAAGGAATTAAAATGAGCGCATTAGTTGAAAAACTTGACGACAAGATGACGAATATTTATGTCACAGTATTATTAGCGTCATCTACTATGTTGGCATCATCAAATGCTTTAGCCGCTGGTGATTCATTTGACGATTACAAAAAAGCCAATGGTGGCGACAAAAGTTTATTAAGCCAAGACGGTACAGGTGCGGTTGAGTCCTCAGTTAAAGGTTTTATTAACATCATTAAATGGATTGGTTTAATGGTGGGTATTGTTTTGGTTATTGGTGGTTTATTAACCGTCAAAAAAGCAACAGCATCAAATGGCCAACAGTCACCAATGGTAGGCTGGATGACGGTATTGATTGGTGGTTTAATGACGATTGCTGCGACGATTGCCGTTGTATTAGGTCGTTCAGCAGAAGGTCTTGCTGGCGTAAAATAAAACAAAAGCCCACAGAAAAACACCGCTTTTATAGTGGTGTTTTTTTATACTTAACGTGCAGAAAATTGTTATAATTTTCGTCATATATATTACATTAGGAATAATATAGCGTGAAAAATAGTCGTGTTTTAACGTGGGTGTTTTTACTGCCAGTGTTGCTTTATACCGCCCCCGCTTTTGCTGAACTCCAACCCATCAAGCCAGCCACAAGCGCATTTGAGTCCAAAGACGCCGCTTCACTTGAAAAGATTAATGGTCGGGTTAGTAGCGGATTTGAAAACTTTTTCACAGCTGCGAAGTGGTTTGGGCTGGCATTAGGGGTTATTACCGTGATGATTTCTTTAAAAAACATTGCTGATATTACTGCTGATAAAAAAAATGGTTCGATTGGTATGAATATTCTTGGTCTAATGGTTGGTGGGGCAATGACTGCGGTATCAGCGATTTTATTTGCCGCTGGTGGGGCAACTGAGCGAATAGTCACTGGTAAGGAGTTATAAGGTCATGGAAAAAAAGGAGCTACGACTGTCAATGCAACCTGACTGGCGACGCGAAATCAAGTTACACCAGTCCAATGACTATATCGAGGCAATGAATAGTCTTGATTTAGAGGAGCATAGCTCTTGTTACTTTTGTGGCGCACAAGACGGCCCCTATTTAGAGCTTCATCATTTAGATGGAGATCATACCAACTTTGATATGGATAAAAACATGGTGCTGGCCTGTTCGATGTGTCACAGATACCATCATTTAGGGTTATTGGCTTACTATAAGCAAGCGACCACGCTTTATCTACCCCATGATTTACATATCAGCAAGCTTGATTTGTCTATCATCAATCGAGCCGCCCTTTACCATACTTTTTTGAATCCCGATAAGCATATTGGTGACTTACCGATTGTTCGCCAGCTTATGACGATCAACGAAGTCTTTAAACGTTATGACAGTCTTGAAATTTGGAATGCCAAGCTTAAAAAAAGCAAAGAGCTAAAAGAGATTCGTGATAAACAGCAAAAGGAAATTCGAGACCTTGACAATATTAAGGACGAAGTGGAGCGTAGAACAGAGCTTGAACGCATTACCGAAGAACATAGACTTAAAAATCAGGAATTTGAAGAAAAGCACAATATTAAAATGCGCGATAGAAATAGGCTTATTGAAGTGGGTAAAGACCTAGAGCGCATTAAAAAAGGTGAATTGTTGTATCTAGCCAATGATATATCGCTGTTAAGTTTGGTGCATGCGTTAACCCAAATTCATCAAACCGCCCCGGAAAAATTTGACGTGGCGTTAAAACATGGCTTACATAACAGTTATGGTCAAATTTGTGTTTGGTTCACTAAAAATATCATGCAATCGCTTAACGGCGAGTACACCGCCGATCAAAAGTTGCATTACTTGATTAGTCGCCAAGCTAGACAGTTAAGAAACCGACGCAATATCGCCTAGATTACTCATACTGACAACAATATATACGATAACCCAAAGCAGCATAATTGGTTCTCTAATAATCCGTATAAGCCGCTGCCCCTAATTGAGCCTCAGTAAGGCCAGCATTGACATTAACCCCTGTATTGACCCCGGCTTGTTCTAATACACGTTGTACTTTAAGGGCTTGTTCGGGGTTCTGCGGCTGCCCATTGTAAGTTTGCTGCACCTGGTCAAGGGTGGCGATACCCCCGGCAGCCGCTACAATTCGATTGTTTTCTTCAACCGCTTGCACCGATTTTTTAGCCTCTTGAACGGCAAGACCGCTACTTGATTTATCGCTAGGTTGTAATTGCACCCCATTCACCATGCCAGTCGGATTTTCGCGGATTTGCGCCACGATATCACGCCCTTGTGGGTCTCGAGGGTTGCTTAAGAGTGTGGCTGCATTATCTGCTTCCAGGGCTTGCGCTGCCTTCTCAAAATGCCACTCATAGTCATTAGGTTTATCTAAAAATGCCCACTTAATGAATAAATAAACCAATAGTATCGCAGCTAGGCTCAGTAAGATAGAAAAAATCAATTTAAACTTGGGTGGTAGATGGCGAAAGGCTGCCATTGCTTCATGGGATAGGTGTTTTGCTTGAACGACAACGGCATTAAATTTTGATGGCATTTATGACTACCTGTTTAAACAAAATACATCATTAACATTTTGCATGTAAGTGGCTTAATTCACCAACATTGGTGAACGTCACTTCAATAGTAACGATAAAACTTCTGTCTATTAAAATTTTATAAAAGTATTATAAATACGTTAAATATCATGTAATAATCTACTTATAATAACAATTTTTTATGATAAAATTATATTAATTTACAACAAAATTTTTCTAATTTTGCCAAACGTATAAACACGCTAACGACTCGGTGATGGTAAAAATGGCTTATGATTACGACGATTTGAGGGATGAAGTTGCAAACATTAAACAGCAGTTGCGCGACGGCTGGGTTGGTGACAATGACATCAATAATTTTAATCAAATTGCAGGTAATTTTGTCCGGGGGCTAGACCCTAATCAAGAGCCATTTTGGAAAGGTCAGTACGGCAATGCCCTGGCGTATTATCAAAAATTAAACTTAGGGGGCGGCTTACTAAAAGGTAAGATTAAAACGCATGACCCTACCAATAACGTTCCCACGCTAAATCGCACAGAATCAGCGGTTTTTCGTGACATGGCCAATACCAGCGCACAAATTAGCCTAAAGTCACACGAAAACAATCTACTCGCTGAATACAACATCGTTAAAAACAAGATCAATGGTCTTGCCAGCCTCTCGCCCACAGAAAATGCTAAAGTGGTCGATTTAATTGGCAAGCTTCATAGCGATCCAAACCAACATGCCAACCTATCACTTGACCCGGCGAATAAAAAATATGTTGATTATGCCCATGACTATCTGACAGCTTTTCAAAATATTGGCACAGAGCAAACATTTATCTATGGCCAATCGCGTCTATCCAGCATTAACCCGGTCGATTTTGATCAGATTAAAGCATTCATTAAAATCGACGAGCAATCGCTTGCTCATAACAGTGAGCAGATTAGTGAATTAAAAAAAATTGCCGCAACAAATAGTGCTTTTGTTAACTACTATAATCAAGCAAATGAGGCTACTCCTAATAATATTCAGACGGTTAATAAAAAGGCCGTTAATAAGCCGCCGAAAAAAGACGCCAACGGCAATCTTGTCTATGACCGGTATGACAAAACTTGGGGCGCGAGTAATTTTCTTGAATTTAAGGCATTTGAGTTAAAGCGACTGCAATACCAAGAGCAAGGATTACAATTTAACGATACATTCACGTTCAAGCCTACCGTGGATTATGTGCCGGATGAGATAAACAATAATCAAAAAATAACGGCACCTAATCAACAGCTGCTTAAGTATGACGATTACAAAGACAAAGCAGCTTTAGTTGCCAAAGAAGAAATGGCGAGTGCAAAAGCAACGCTTGCGTTGTCTGTGATTGGTCTTAAAAAGTCTGCTTCTTTTTACCAATACCTGTCACCCACGGATAAAACCTTATTTGCCGATGTATTGCAGCAAGTCGGTGATGTTGCCAACAATAAAGTTAAGCCACTAACGGAAGCCGAAATAACGCAATATGGCGCACAGCAGGAAGTGGTGAGATCAGCGATTGACGTGGCTTACAGTATTCAAGGTATCAATCAGGCCAATCAAACCATTTATGGCTATAACAAAACCAAGCGGTTAGCTTTTAACATTGACCAAATACAAGATTATGTCATGTACGATGGGCCTTTTAATATCAGCTCGCCATCAATGTCAGTGAAAGATATCTTAACGCCTAAGACATCACCTACGGCACCCGGACCTGGGGGTAATACCAACACGCCTAACGCCCCAACTGGCGCACCGCAACCTAATAACCCTTTATTGCCTGGTACTGCGCCCGGTACTGCTCGCAGTCAAGCGGTGGCACAAAGACCTAATAATAATCCGGGTGGACTGGCAAGTTTGCTGGTAAATTTTGCTGGGGGTGTGGGTTATGTTGCTGGGGCTAGTACCTCATCACTCGTTAAAAACTTTTGGGAGGGTATCACCCACCCTATTACTTTTACGCCGCCTAAAAAGACAACACCGTTTGAAAACTCACTGGCTTTGGGTAAAGCAAACTTTGACCCTATCGAGCTTTCGGCCAATGAGCCTTTTAAAAACGTACTAGCCATTCGTCATCAGCCTAACAGCACTTTTGACGAGATCACCCATCAGCTAGGCAATAATAAGCAGATTACAACGTCTTACATCCCCAACCTACCAAGTCTGATTGGTAAGGGTGATATTTTTGAGTCAAAAGCCATTAAGTCTGAGGACCCTAACAACCCATTTTTATTAACCGTCCATAACCTGTTGCAAAAAGAGCGTCAATTAGGGTTACGAGAAAAGGGTGATAATGAAAAAATGCACCCGATGTCACGTTTAGTCGATATCCACAATCAAATTGTCACCTTAACCCACATCCTGCCTTCAACGGATATGCAGCCTGAGGATAAGGCGTTGGCAATGAATGAATTGAGTATGCGGTTCCAGCAATTTGACAATCTATTGCACGATGATAAGAACGGTTTGGTTAAGAAAATAGACAAACAGCTTAAAGACTCACGCCATGAGATAAAAACAGTTGGTATTGCTAATGCCAGTCTGCTAAATAAAATCACCGAAAATATTGAAAAAACCGTTAAGTTCAGTGAGCAAAATAGCCTTTACGATCCAAAAGCATTCAAGTTTGGTAAGGACCGTGATAAAACCCCTGAAAGCGTATTGGATAATGCCAAAGCCAAGATCAGCGACATTGCTCAAAACATTGTTGATTTGTTCAACCGTGTAAGAGCGTCGTTCACCAATTTATTAGCTCCGGCCACACCAGCAGCTCAGGCGAACGCGCCAGCAGCACCAAGTTCACCATCCCCATAGTTCAAAGGCTTTATTTGTGATGCAGAATTTACAAGCGTTAAATCTTAGTATTTGTGACAATCGTAGCAAGCTGAGTGAGTCAGGGCTGTATTGGTATGATTTTGTGGTCGAGGTGCAAGCCTTGCCCAAAGTCACATCCTCAGTGTTCAATCAAAAAGTATTACGCGATTGGTATGAGGCTTGTATAAAGCCAGTGACCCTTGAGGATAGGCAGGAGTTAAATACCTTGGTTCATCAATCACAATTTATGCTACTGCAAACTGACCATTTGCTCGATATTGACTTAGATAGGCCCTTTAATGCCAGTGCTATTAATCTTAATGAAAAAACATTGGCGACGCTCGAGAGCGATGGCAATGCCGTGTTTGCGGTCATATTGCAACTGATTTTGAATTATCAAAATGATGGCGACTTTTTTAAGACCAAAGCGTTGCCCTCCACCTTAGAGATTATTAATAGATTACCAATGCTGTTGGCGTTTTACCTATTTCGGGTAATGGTGCAAGTCATCAGCAAAAACAAGCAAGGTATTTTCCAGTTAGTCGCCTTGTTGGTTTATGCCGAAAGCAACGAGCTACGAAACTCGCTGTTTGAGGCCTTACGCTCATACTATAGCTGGCTATTATCACTACAATTTAATGCCGCTAAGAATGGCATAACGCAAAGTTAAAAGGAACGTTTATGAAAAAATATGCACTCACCGCGTTAACTGTTGCCATTTCGACGGTAACAGTCTTACAAACACCAGCACTTGCTGAGTTGAATATTTTTACTGGTAGTACGGTAAGTTCATCAAATAGTGGGACATCATCATCCGGCAACGAATCGACGGCAACCAGCAACACCGCCGCAAAAAACAATACATTTGGCAGTAACTCCAGTCAGGCGGACAACCGTAACCTTACTGTTGCCCCAAGCCAGCCTACCGATGTTAATGAGCAAAAACTTGCCAATCAAGCCTTGCAACAGATTAAAGGCTCAGTCGTAGATGCAGCCAAGGCGTGTGCCACTGAGGAAGATGGCTTGGGTCAAGCGGTTGCTAAGACAGTTGCCGAACGTCAAAAAGAGCAGCTACAAATGCCCACCGTTTCAGACATGGTGAAAGCCGCCAAAGAAAATAAAAATTCGTTAAGTGTGGGCTGTTTTACCGCCTCTACAGAGGTCATCAACTTATCAACGCTTGTTCCTGATTTGCAAAATGGCCTTGGTAGTGCCATCGGGCGTGTCGTGCAAAATCAAATTAATAACATGATCCAAAAAACCAAAGATGCGTTAATGCAACAAGTGTGTGACGTGGGTAATGAAATGATTGCCCAGGCCATGAAGCCTATCAATGACCAAATTAGTAAAGCCAATGCAAACATTGCCGGTTTATCGCTCGACTCACTGGTTGGCAGCCAAATTGCTAACAGTTTTGGGGGTAATGATAAGTTCTCACAAATTGTCAAAGACTCTTTGAGCGAGGTGGTGTCTCAAACCGATGCTGAATTAACGGCACGTCGCAACGATTACGCCAATAAGATTGGTTATAGTGCCTCGTATGACCCATTTGCCAGTATTAAAGCAACTGCGAATCAAGTTTATAACAATGCAGATACCATCGCTCAAACAGCGGTCAATAATGCCAATACTGCCGTAAACAGTACAATGACAGGCATCACCACGCCATCGCCAACCGTACAACGAACACCACAGGCAGTTCAAACTCCAAATGTTCAAACGGCACCCATAGTCACTGCCCCAATTCAGTCAAGTCCTTCAAGCATGGGCGACACCAACCGCTTTACCGGGGGAACCAGTACCAACAATAGCAATAGCACCAACCCATTTACTCGTAACTAAATCGACGGATTGAATCAATGAATCACTCACCGCAGTTCATGCCAAAAAAACTATTTCCAATCATACGCGGCAGCATGATATTGGGGGTGTTTGTCTTGTCTATGAGCGTTATGCGTAATGCCACGGCTTTGGATATAACGTCGATTGCGATGAATTTTGTGAGGGGATTGGGGATCGAGCAGCTGTTTGGCAGTACCACCAGTAGTCAAAGTAATGCGGTTACCGTCAACACAAGCCAAACCGCGCTATCGGCGTCGCTGTTATCCAATGCCATCGCTAAAACCAGCGAGGTTCAAGCAGCTGTGGATCAGGGTATTGAGATTGGTAAGCGCGTCACTCAGGCCCAGCAAGATAAACAAATTGGACGAGGTTTACCGAGCAGCATTGGCTGTGAAGCGATTGCTGAAAAGCAGCTGGCCAATACCCGAAAGATTATCACTGACGATACCGTATTATCTCAAACCTCAGCGGTAGCCGCCTCTCACGTTGTCAGCGAAACCCAAAAACGTTCATTGCGTACCCAAGTGCATTTAAACGATTATTGTGACGTCACTGAAAGCGCACAGGGTATTTGCGTACTAAAAGCCGATGGTATGGGTGGGGCCGATACCAACTATGGTATGTGGGCATCACAGCTATCGCTCTCAAAAGAGCAACAAGCTGCTGCACAAAATTATATTTTTAACAATGTCGATCCTGCCGATACCGTGGATAGTAAATGTGACGGCAGTTTATGTGGCGAGCTGGCCAGCATGCAGCGTGGATTTAATGCGTTATCGAGCATCGTTCACAATGCCTATTTATCGCAAATTAATGACCGGGTAGTGTTAGATACGGTACCCGATGCTAAGGCGGTTATCTCAGATACGATTAAAGCCGATAAGCCAGCGGCAACCGGTAACACGGTAAAAATGCCCGATAGTGGTGCCAACCCTTCTGCATCCGCCCCTATCACGCCAGCATCTAACGCAAAAAACAAATAATGAAAGGACCTGGCAATCCTTGGTTCATAAGAGGCTATCAATGAATAAGAATTTTTTAACACTTTTGGCAATTACCGCCGTCGCGCCATTTGCAATCGCCGCTGCGCCACTTGAGCAATTTCGTTCGGTAACCTCTGTGCAGCAACAAAGCGCACAATTAGCCGCAACCACAAATGCCAAGATAACTACCATGTCTGAGCAGATTAATGGCGCACTGGCGACCCAATCGTCGGCATTGGCCAATGCCATTCGTGGGGCCGTCGCGCAAGAGGCTGTTAGTGCCACGCAGATTGCCACCGCGGATAGAAATGCGCGTGTGGTGCAAGCGGAGGCAAAAAATGCCAGTGACGTTGCTCAAAAATTATTGGATATTAAATTAAAGTATGGTCCACAAACCGGTCAAGGGTATGCCGCCTGTAAAACGCTCATAGAAAATCAGCAAACTGACCAAGCTGTCACCAATGCCACGCTTAATACCAAAGATAGAGTGGTAACCACGGACAACGCCGCCGGACGGTTCTCAAGCAGCTTGCAAGATTTTGCGGCTAAACGCAATAACAATCACTATACCAACTTCTGTACCAAAGAAGAATATGACCAAAAGTTGTGTGATGAAGTATCAGACATGCCAGGGCTTGATACCAATGCGGCAGTATTATTTTCATCCGCCAAAGCTGGAACCAAAGTCGCTGCTGCAAAAGCCGCTGTTCGCGAAAATATCTTAGGTACGCCTAACATCGCGATTCCGGCCAACAGGGGGCAAACCGCGCAAGGACAAGCGTACCTATATAACAGTAGCCGTAAATCTGCCCTGTCTGCTTTCCCGGCCTATTCATTGGCGCATGCTGAGTCAATG
>RRZT011250094.1_pt1 | contig 14757 bp, 13 predicted proteins | sample 2165551 | NCBI WGS metagenome assembly RRZT01 (sample SAMN10456910, study PRJNA506462) | wastewater metagenome | biome: wastewater; feature: sludge; material: wastewater sludge; isolation source: wastewater sludge with Escherichia coli K12::gfp cells carrying plasmid... | place: USA: Moscow, Idaho... | reverse complement strand
TTCATCGATGAAATTCACCGTCTGTCCCGTCAGGTAGAGGAAGTTCTTTATCCGGCGCTTGAAGATTATGCACTGGATATTATGATTGGCAAAGGCCCGTCGGCACAAAGCATTCGCATTAATTTACCGCATTTTACGCTCATTGGCGCCACCACGCGCGCAGGCCAGCTTACAAGCCCTTTGCGCGACCGTTTTGGCGTTTTGCTCAAGCTGGATTTATATTCCCCCGCAGAACTTAGCCGCATTGTGCGGCGCTCGGCCAATATTTTAAACATGCCCTGTGACGAAGAGGGCGCCGCCGAAATGGCACAATGCAGCCGCGGCACGCCGCGCGTGGCCAATCGCTTATTAAAGCGTGTGCGCGATTTTGCGCAGGTGTGCGGCGATGGCACGGTAAACGGCGAGATTGCGCGCATGGCGCTAAAGCGCATGGATATTGACGCAGAGGGGCTAGATAATTTAGACCGCAGCTTGCTGCGCGCCATTATTGAAATGTACGCGGGCGGCCCCGTTGGGCTTGAAACCTTAGCGGCGGCGCTGGGCGAGGAAGCCGTTACGCTAGAGGACGTGTGCGAGCCGTATTTGATGCAAATGGGCTATTTAACGCGCACACCGCGCGGGCGCTGTGTAACGGAGCTTGCCTATCGGCATTTGGGCATCGCTTCGCCCAATATGCAGCCAATGGCCCAGCAAAGCTTTGCAGATTTGGCGCAGGAATAGCCTTTGCAGCGCTAAAAAGCGCAGTGCGCAAACAATTTGTGAGGATTTATTCACATTTATACAGTATACTATTGAGGGGAAGGAACAGGTGGCGCTATGCGCGAGGCAAATGGATGGAAGGATTATGCGCTGATTGACGCCACAAGCGGCAATCGGCTGGAGCGCTGGGGCAAAACCATTTTGGTGCGCCCAGACCCGCAGGTAATTTGGAAAACGCCGCAATTAAGCGGCGAGTGGAAAAACGCAAACGCCGTATATCACCGTTCGGCGCAGGGCGGCGGCGAATGGGAAACCAAGCGCAAAATGCCCGATAAATGGAAGATTCAATATGGCGATTTAACCTTTATGGTGTCGCCCACGGGCTTTAAACACACTGGCGTTTTCCCAGAGCAAGCCGTAAACTGGGACGAATATGCGCGGCTGATTAAAGCGGCGGGCCGCCCCATTAAGGTGCTGAATTTGTTTGGATATACAGGCGGCGCAACGCTGGCGTGCGCTGCGGCAGGTGCCGAGGTTTGCCATGTGGATGCCAGCAAAGGCATGGTGGCATGGGGGCGCGAAAATGCCGCGGCCTCGCATTTGCAAGATAAGCCTATCCGCTGGATAGTGGACGATTGCGCAAAATTTGTTGCGCGAGAAATCAAGCGCGGCGTGCAGTACGACGCGCTGATTATGGACCCGCCCAGTTACGGGCGCGGCCCCGGGGGCGAAATTTGGAAGCTGGAGGACAGCATTTTTGATTTGCTCACGCTTTGCGCGGGCGTTTTGTCCGCTACGCCGCTGTTTGTGGCGGTAAACAGCTACACAACAGGCCTTTCGCCCAGTGTGATGGAATATATGCTGCGCGCGCTTTTATGCGAAAAATACGGCGGCAAAACCAGCTGCGATGAAATTGGCCTGCCGGTGGCGGCCAGCGGCGGTGTGGTGCCCTGCGGTGCCACAGCATTTTGGAAGGAATAAAAAGGGCAATCAAAAAGCCATGTTCGGCTGCTTGATGCGCCCTTTCAGGAAAGAAAGGCTACAACAGTGCTAAAAGCTCAAAACATTACATTCGGCTATACCGAGGGCGAAAACGCCGTAGACGACCTTTCGCTCGCTATCAAAAAAGGCGAATTTATCGCCGTGCTGGGCGCAAACGGCTGCGGAAAATCCACGCTGGCAAAGCATTTTAACGCCATATTGCTGCCGCAAAAGGGCACCGTGCTGGTGGAAGAAATGGACACCGCCGACGAAACCAAGCTGGCCGATATCCGCCAAAAGGTGGGCATGGTGTTTCAAAACCCCGATAATCAAATTGTGGCCACAGTGGTGGAAGAGGATGTGGCATTTGCGCTTGAAAACTTGGGCGTGCCACCCGCACAAATCCGCACGCGCATTGACGAAGCAATGGAAATGACGGGCATTTATAAACACAAGGATTCCGCCCCGCATAAGCTTTCGGGCGGGCAAAAGCAGCGTGTGGCCATCGCAGGCGTTATCGCCATGCGGCCCGATTGCCTAGTGCTGGACGAAGCCACTGCCATGCTGGACCCGATTGGGCGCGAAAAGGTGATGAAAACTGTGCGCCGTTTAAATCACGAGTTTGGCATCACCGTAGTGCAAATTACGCATTACATGGAGGAGGCCGCCGTGGCAGATCGCGTTATTGTGATGAGCGCGGGCAAAATTGTGATGCAGGGCACGCCCAAAGAGGTGTTCAGCCGCGTAGACGAGGTGCGCGCGTTGCGCCTAGACGTGCCGCAAGCGGCAGAATTGTGCCACGAGCTAACGCGCCGCGGCTTTGCAATGCCGGCAGATATCACCACAACAGAGGAATGCGCGGCGGCGCTGTATGCGCTATTGCAGTAAAACGGCCGCACGGTAACGCAAAACGCTTTGCCAATAAGGTGCAAAGGCGCGCAAATAGGCCGCCCGCACGGCAAACACAAGGGCTTTGAAAGGAAACGGTAATACAATGGCATCTATTGTAAAGGTAGAACATTTAACATATATTTACGGCGAGGGAATGCCCGATGCCACAAAGGCGCTCGACGATGTCAGCTTTGCGATTGAAGAGGGCGAATTTGTGGGAATCATCGGCTCCACAGGATGCGGCAAATCCACGCTGATTACGCATTTTAACGGCATTAACCGCCCCAGCGCAGGCAAGGTGTATATCGCGGGCGAGGACATTTGGGCAAAGCCGCAAGACATTCGCCGCTTTCGCTTTATGGCGGGGCTGGTGTTTCAGTATCCCGAATATCAATTGTTTGAAGAAACGGTGCAAAAGGATATCGCCTTTGGCCCGCGCAATATGGGCCTTTCCGCGCAGGAAATTGCGCGCCGCGTTAAAACCGCGTGCGAATTTTGCGGCATTACAAACGAGATGCTAGAGCGCAGCCCGTTTGAACTTTCGGGCGGGCAAAAGCGCCGCGTAGCCATTGCGGGGGTGCTGGCGATGGAGCCGCGCTTGCTTGTATTGGACGAGCCTGCCGCCGGGCTTGACCCCGAGGGGCGCGACACGATATTAAGCCAGCTTAAGCGCTATCACCGCGAAACAGGCAGCACCGTGGTGCTTGTGAGCCATTCGATGGAGGATATCGCCAAATACGCCGACAAGGTGCTTGTGATGAATGCGGGCAAAATTGCCATGTATGACGACACCGAAAAGGTGTTTGCCCGCGCGCCCGAGCTTTTGGAGCTGGGGCTTTCGGTGCCCGAGGTAACAAAGATTTTCCTGCGCCTACAAGAAATGGGGCTTTCGGTGCAAACCGACGTTTATACGGTGCAGTATGCGGTGGACGCTGTGCTGCGCTACGCCAACGCGCGCAAAGCGGGGCAAAACACGGTGGGAGGTGCCGCCCATGCTTAGAGATATCACCATCGGCCAGCATTTTCCTGGCACATCCATTGTGCACAGGCTTGACCCGCGCATTAAGCTTTTATTAACGCTTGGCTACATCATCGTGCTGTTTGTGGGCTCTAACCCGCTGGGTTTGGTGCTTTCCACGGCGCTTTTGGCGCTTTTGTACATGGTGGCCAAAATTCCGCTAAAGCTGATTGCCAAAAGCATTAAGCCAATTTTTCCGATTATCCTGTTCACGGCTGTGTTAAACTTGTTTTTTTTAACGGGCGAGGGGCAGCCGCTGTTTGCATTTTACTTTTTAAAAATTTATAAAGAGGGCATATATTACGCCATCATTATGGCGGTGCGCATTATCTGCTTGATTGCAGGCACCAGCCTTTTAACCTATACCACCAGCCCAATTGCCCTTACAGATGCCATCGAGCGCATTTTAAAGCCGCTTGCAAAGCTGCATTTGCCCGTGCACGAGCTGGCAATGATGATGACCATTGCACTGCGCTTTATCCCCACCTTAATTGAGGAAACCGATAAAATTATGAATGCGCAAAAGGCGCGCGGCGCGCAGCTGGATTCCGGCTCGCTAAAAACGCGCGTGCAAGCGCTGGTGCCTGTGCTGATTCCGCTGTTTATCTCGGCGTTTCGCCGTGCAGACGAGCTGGCAATGGCAATGGAGTGCCGCTGCTATCAAGGCGGCGAGGGGCGCACGCGCTTAAAGGTGCTAAAGCTTACGGGCAGCGATTTTGTGTGCACCGTAGTGTGCGCGCTGCTTTTTACCGTGATTGGGATGAGTGGCCATATCGTATCATTGTTGCGGTAAGATAGCGTTTTTGCTGTACGATAGTGCTGTTGCGTAAGATAGCGCTCTTGCTGTTATATAGTGTTTTGCTTTATACAGCGTTTTTGCGATACTGTAGCGCTTTGGCGCAATATTTTAAAAGTATAAAGGAGGCGTGGGCTTGCAAACCTTAATCACCATCAGCTTTGTCGGCACGCGCTATCACGGCTTTCAGGTGCAAAAAAACGCGCTTTCGGTGTGCGAAACCTTGCAAAATGCAATGGAAAAGCTATATGCCTGCCGCCCAGACATTAAGGGCTGTTCGCGCACAGATTCGGGCGTGCACGCAGTGGGCTTTTGTGTAAGCTATACGCAGCCAAAGCCCATTGAGCTACGGCGGCTGCCGCTTTCGTTAAATCAATATTTGCCAAAGGATATCCGCGTGCAGCACGCACAAGCCGTGCCCGACGATTTTCATGCGCGGTATGACGCGGTGGCGAAGGAATATGTGTACCGCATTTTAAACAGCCCTGTGTGCGACCCCTTTCAGCAGGATTTGTGCTGGCGCTGCGGCGGCCATTTAGACGAAGCGCGCATGGCCGAGGCAGCGGCGTATTTTGTGGGCAAACATGATTTTTCGGCGTTTATGTCGGCAGGCAGCGACATTACCGACACGGTGCGCGAGGTGCAGTTTTTCACTGTGAAGCGCGAGGGCAAAAACATTACGCTGCACATCTCGGCAGATGGATATTTATACAACATGGTGCGCATCTTGGTGGGCACCATCAAAGAGGTGGGCACGGGCCATCGTGCGCCAACGGATATGCCCGCTATTTTACAAAGCAAAACGCGCCTAGCCGCAGGCGATACAGCGCCTGCATGCGGGCTATATCTATATAAAGTGCATTACAGCTTACACCCATAGCTGTATGGAATTTATCCGAAAGGGCAAAGCGTTTGCAAGAGCTGTCTTGTAAACAAAATGGTCAATCTATGCAAGAAGAACGAATCGACGCGATGAAAATCGAGCAGCTGCGCCGCCGTAGAAAGGGGCGTCGGCTGCGCACGCTGGCGCTTTTGGTGGTGGCTGGCGCTTTGGTGCTGGCATATTTTACAGGGCTTTACGGCGCGGGGCTTTCGGTGCTGGGCGACGTTGTGGATTCAGCCGCTGCCGCTATCGACAGGGGCGAGGGCTTTCCCATGCCGCTTACTTTAACGGGCTTTCGTTCGGCGCAGCCACTTAGCGGCGGCTTTGTGGCGCTTGGGGAAAACGATTTAACAATGGTTTCCTCCTCTGGCAAGGAGCTGCGGCGTATTCAGCACGGCTATGCACGCCCCGCAATGTCGGTGGGCGATTCCCGCGTGTGCTTGTATAATCGCTCTGGCACCGAGCTTTGCATCGAAAGCCGCAGCCGCACCTTATTTAAAAAAGTGTATGACCAGCCCATTCAATTGGCAACCATCAACGAGGGCGGCAGCTTTGCTGTTGTTACGCGCTCTGCTAGGTATGAGGCCGAGCTTACAGTGTATAATTCGTTGTTTGAACCCATATATTTTTGGTATTCGGCAAAAGATACCCCCACGGTACTTAGCCTTTCGCGCACAGGGCGGCAAGTTGCCGTTGCCTGTCTTACCAGCGAGGGCGGGGCACTTGGCACAAGCCTGTATCTTTTAGACACCGGCCTTAACGAGCCTGTGGCCACCATTAAAACGCCCGATGGCATTTTATTGGCGATGGAATACCTGCCAAACGGCAATCTTTTGGCGGTTTATGACGGCTTTGCCGCCATTTATGCACAAAAGGATGGCGCACAGCTCTATCGCTATGACTTTGCAGGGCGCGCGTTACATCGCGCAGATATAAATGGCAAGGGCGCGGCGCTGGTGTTTGCTGCTGCGGGCAATTCCGCACACAGCTCGCTTGTAATTTTAGACGATAAGCTTACCGAAATTGGCGCGGCCACACTGGGATTTACCGTGCGAGATATCGAGCAAACGCGCACAAACGTGTTTTTGGCAAGCGATGATGCGCTGTATACCTACGGCCTTGACGGCACTTTATGGGGGCAAACCGCTATCGAGCCCGCCCCCAATGCCATTATTAACGCAAAAGAGCTATTGGTGCTGACGGATGCCAAAGCAGAAAGCATTGCGATACCCGCGCGTGCAAAACAATAAGCGCAAGCCATAGAGGATAAACCAAACAAGATAGCCAAAGCGTATCGCAAGCCGAAAGATATCGCAATGCCAATGATACCACCCGCAAAACCCCGTAATCCGCAAAAATATTGTTGCAAAAACCGCCATAAAGCCGAAATTTTGCCCCAAAAAAATCATAAAGAATGGAGAATTGCATATGTCACCTGCTATCATCTTGGATATCGTACTCGTTGCAATTTTGGTCTTCACCGCTTATACTTATATGAAGAGTGGTTTTTTGTCCAGCATCACGCGCCTTGTGGGGAATTTGCTTTCCCTTTTGGCAGCCATGCTGGTGTCTAACAAGCTTTCGCCCGCTGTGTTTGACCGCTTTTTTAAAACGGGGCTTGTGGATAAAACCGCCAGTGCGCTTTCCGTGCAGGGTGCGGCTTATTTAGAAGAACTGATTCAAAGCGTTTCAGGCTTTTTTCCGGTGCAATTTACCGAAGAGCTTTTTGCAAAGGCGCAAAGCCTAATGAGTACAGGCGCGCCGGATTTGGCAAAGCAGCTGGTGGAAGAAGTGGTGTCGCCACTGATGGTGCCCGTTATTTCGGTAGTGGTGTTTTTTGCCACATTTGCCATCTGCCGTTTTATCGTGGCGCAGCTTGCGGCGCTTTTAAGCAATGTCAACAAAGTGCCCATTTTGGGCGGTGTTAATAAGCTTTTGGGCCTTGCTACTGGCGTTGTGGGCGGCGTGCTGGAAATGGTGCTCATTTTATGCGCCGTGTGGGCGCTGATTGCCATCACAAGCGGCAGCATCCCGTTTTTAAACGATGCGGCGCTGTCCGGTTCGCGGCTGTATACGCTATTCTCGCAATACAATCCCTTTGTATAACACACTTTCCCGAAAGGACTGGTAAGCTCGATGAGGCACGTGCCCAATATTTTATCCGCAATCAGAATTTTGCTCATTCCCGTATTTGTATCCTTGATGCTGCAAGGGAATACTACGCATGCGGCGCTTGTTTTGGCAGGCAGCGGCATTACCGACCTGCTGGACGGTTATCTGGCAAGGCGCTTTCACTGGATTAGCGATTTAGGAAAAGTGCTGGACCCTGTGGCAGACAAGCTCACACAGGTTACGGTGTGTGTGGTGCTTGCGTATGCGTTGCAAAAATATTTGTTTTTCTTTGCAATTATGCTGCTGAAAGAAGCGCTGATGATTGCGCTTGGCGGTTATCTTTTGAAAAAGGGCGCCAAAATCGATGGCGCGCGCTGGTTTGGCAAAGCCGCCACGGTTTGTTTTTACGTAACCATGACGATTATTGTCCTGTTTCCCACCCTGCCCGCCATTATCACCACAATACTTTTGGTGATTACAACGGCGCTGGTGGTGTTTGCATTTGGCATGTATATTCCGCTGTTTTTCACACTAAAGCGCGGTGCCGGTGCCGATTATGACAAGGCAAAATAAACGCACAGCAAGCTGCTGTGCCGCAAAATACGCTGCATGCCGGCCGCTTTACGCGGCAAGCGCATTGCACACCACCCTCTCGGTTTATCGGGAGGCATTATTACGATTTGCGCGCGAAAGCGCATGGAGGTTTTACCAGTATGATGTGTATCAGATGTAATAAGCGCCCCGCCATCGTCTTTGTGCAAAAGATGGAAAACGGCGAGCAAAAAAGCGAGGGCTACTGCCTTTCCTGCGCAAGAGAAATTGGCATTAAGCCCGTAGATGATTTGATGAAGCAGTTTGGCATTTCTGAACAGGATTTGTCTGGTGTGGAGGATCGTTTTGCCAGCATGCTGGGCGATATGGACCCTGCCGAGCTGATGCAAACGCTTGCCTTGCAAGCAGGAGATGAAGCACAAAGCGCCGAAAACGGCGAGGACGAAAGCGACGAGGACGACAAAGAGTTTACGCCCGGCGGCAGCGCAACGTTTCCGTTTGGCATTTTTGGCGGCAAAAAAAAGGACGAAGAGGACGGCGAGGATGCGCCGCACCAGCACTCGAAAAACGACAAGGGCAAAAAGCGCAAGGTTTTGGATAATTACTGCGAAAACTTAACGGGCAAGGCGCGCGCAGGCGAATTGGACTGCATTATCGGCCGCGACAAAGAAATTTATCGCACCATTCAAATTTTGTGCCGCCGCCAAAAGAATAACCCTTGCTTAATCGGCGAGGCAGGCGTGGGCAAAACGGCCATTGCCGAGGGCATCGCGCTGCATATTGTGGACGGCACTGTGCCATCACGCTTGCGCGACAAAGAAATTTATCTTTTGGATTTAACCAGCCTTGTGGCGGGCACACAGTTTCGCGGCCAATTTGAAAGCCGCGTCAAGGGCTTAATCGGCGAAGTAAAGGCCGCCGGCAATGTAATTTTGTTTATCGACGAAATCCACAATATTACAGGTGCGGGCGATTCCGAAGGTGCGATGAACGCCGCTAATATCCTAAAGCCTGCTTTATCGCGCGGCGAAATACAGGTTATTGGCGCTACCACCTTTGCCGAATATCGCAAATTTATCGAAAAGGATCAGGCGCTTGAACGCCGATTCCAGCCGGTAAAGGTAGAGGAGCCCTCTATTTCCGACACCATTTCCGTTTTGCAGGGCATCCGCCAGTATTACGAGCAATATCATAATGTGCGTGTGTCAAACGAAATTGTGGCAAGCGCTGTCAGCCTGTCTGAGCGCTATATTACCGACCGTTTCTTGCCCGACAAGGCCATCGACCTTTTGGACGAGGCTTGCTCGTGCTGCAATTTGCGCCATCCGGAAATTACCGAATATGTGGAAACCACGAAAAAAATTGCGGCTTTGCAGGCCGAGGAGGCCGAGCAGGAAAGCGCGAAGGAAGGCCCGGATTACGAGCGCATCGCGGTGATTAAATCGGAGCTGATTCGCCTTAGCGAGGCGCTGCCTGCACTGCAATCGGCGGTGGATGCCATCGAGGTTAGCATGGAGGATGTGGCGCGCGTTATCGAGCTTTGGACGGGCATTCCCGCCGTGAAAATTAAAGAAGCCGAATATGATAAGCTTTTGCATTTAGAAGAGCGTTTATCGGAAAAAATTATCGGCCAAACAGAGGCGGTAAGCCTTGTGGCGGCTGCTGTTAAGCGCAGCCGTGCTGATATCTCCGCGCGCCGCCGCCCTGCCAGCTTTATCTTTGTGGGGCCCACGGGCGTTGGTAAAACAGAGCTTGTAAAGCAATTGGCATCACAGCTTTTCGACACGGTGGACCCGCTGATTCGCCTAGACATGAGCGAATTTATGGAAAAGCACGCCGTGTCGCGCCTGATTGGCTCGCCTCCGGGCTATGTGGGCTACGACGAGGCAGGCCAGCTCACCGAAAAGGTGCGCCGCCGCCCGTATAGCGTAGTGCTGTTTGACGAGATTGAAAAGGCACATCCCGACGTGATGAATTTGCTTTTACAGATACTGGACGAGGGCAAAATTAATGATGCGCAAGGGCGCACCGTAAGCTTTGAAAACACGGTAATCGCCATGACGAGCAATGCGGGCTCGGGCGATAAGGTGGGCGAAACAGGCTTTAATAAAACCATTTCGCAGATGAGCCGCGACAAGGCGCTGAAAGCGCTGTCGGACTTTTTGCGCCCAGAATTTTTAAGCCGTGTGGATGAAGTAATTGTGTTTGAGCCGCTTACGGCTGATGCACTGCAACACATTGCGCAGCTGATGCTAAACGAATACAAAGAGCCGCTTTCGGCAAAGGGCATCGGCCTTACAGCAAGCGATGAAGCGCTGGCGCTTTTATGCGCAAAGGCAAAGGGCGGCAAATTTGGCGCGCGCGATTTGCGCCGCGTGATCCGCAAAGAGGTAGAGGACAAAATTGCCAATCTGATTATTTCGGGTGTGCCGCTGCACAGCGTGGCCGTCAGCGCCGAAAACAACGAGATTGTGCTGCAATATTAAAGGCGATATCGGTATTATAAAGGGTAATAAGGGGCTGCGGTATGAAAATCAAATCATATATTTGTGCGCTGTTTGTGGTGCTTTCCATTGTGCCGCTTTTCATTATTGGTGTATCCAATATGCTGGCCTATAACAATCAGGTGCGCGCCATTTTAAAAAACGATCTTGGCGCGATTACGCAGATGCAAGTTAAGGTAATCAACAATTTTTTAACCGAGCGCTCTAACACTGCCAACATCATTGTGGGCACGCTGGAAATAAACCGCATGCTGACACGGGAGCAAGGCTCGCTTTCCATTAATGAAATCAGCAATCAAAACATTGCGCTGGGGCTTTTGCGCGAAAACGTGAAAAGCAATCCGTATTTAAACGGCGTTTGCATCACGGATGCAAGCGGCAAAAGCGTGGTGTCTACACATCCCGTTACGCAGGAATTTCAAGGCGAGCTGTACAGCTTGGTTTTGCAAAATACGGATAAACACATTCAATTTATCCCGATGAGTGAGTCGCATTTTGATAATCGGCAAGAGCGCTCCATTTTAGCGGTGGAAAGCCTGTTTGACAATGAGGCGCTTGTGGGGTTTCTTGTGATGGAGCTGAACCTTGATTTCTTTGAAGAGGTGCGCAGCGCCATAAAGCTGTTTAACAACGGCACTGTGTACTTGCTTGACCAAAACAATGAGATTATCGTGGCGGGCAATAATAACGAAAGCATCCGCGAATATGTGCTTACAGAGCAAGAACGCAGCGATTTTGTGCGCGTGTGGAACGACGGCAATTTGCAGGCAGATGAGGGCGTTTTGGAATACAAGGCGAAAGGCAATCAGATTGTAACCTATTATGCGCGCATGCAGCCGACGGGCTGGACCCTGCTGACCTCTATTGATGTGGATACGGCGCTGAAAACACGTTCGCAATTTTTTTGGATGTGCGTTTGTGTAGTGGTGCTCGGCACGGTGGTTTTGGTTTCGATTAGCTATTTTGTGTCGCGCAAAATTGCAATGCCAATGGAAGAAATTGCACAAAAATTTGCGCAAATCCGCGAGAAGCAAGATTATTCTATGCGCATGAGCAGCTCAAAAACCCGCGAAATCAATTCGATTGTAAGCGGCATCAACCTGCTGTTAGAGGGTATGGAAATCCATTTAGAAGAAGAAAAAGCGCGCAGCTGCGAACTTTTGGAGCGCGTTTTGCATGACCAGCTGACAGGCCTTTACAACAAAAAGGGCATCGACAAAGAGCTGCGAAAACGCTTTGAAATAGCCGAAAAAAGCGGCGCACCCATTGCGCTTTGCTATTTGGATATCGACGATTTTAAGCAGTACAACACCTTATACGGCCACGCCAGCGGCGACGAAGTGCTGCAATACGTGGGCGCAATTTTGCAAGAGCACGAGCAATGCTCGGCACGCATGGGCGGCGACGAATACGTGTTTTGCATCACAGACGCAGGCAAGCTGCGGGATATCGAGCTGATTGTGCGCGATATTATCGCCACACTCAATGTGGGCCTGATGCTGGAAGACACCGAAACCCCCACGCAGGTAAGCATTGGCTGCTGCATTGGCGTTGCCATTGTGAATGCGGGCGAAGCCACGGTGGAGGAATTGCTGGATGCTGCCGACCAGGCAATGTACAAAGTAAAAAATGCCGAGAAAAACGGGTTTTACATACTGCAATAGCGCTGTAAAGCGTGATATTCCGCCTTTGCAAGGCGGAAAAACGGTCTGCTGGGCAAACAGCCCATGCGTTACACGGCGTGCCTTGCGGCAAAACGGATACAAGCAGCGCGTTTTAGCCCGCTATTTTACAAAAAGGAAGAATGCAACATGAAACTGTTATTTGCCAGCGATTTACACGGCTCGGCGCAGTATACGCGCGCAGTATTAGATGCGTTTGAGGCCGAAAAGGCTGATAAATGCGTGCTTTTGGGCGATTTATTATATCACGGCCCGCGCAATCCGCTGCCCGAAGGCTATGCGCCCCTTACGGTGGCACAGATGCTTAACGGCATGAAAGAAAAGCTAATTTGCGTGCGCGGCAATTGCGATGCCGAGGTGGACGGCCTTGTGCTGGAATTCCCCTATAGTGCCGATTACGCGCCCATTTTTATTGACGGCATCACCATTTTTGCCACGCACGGCCACGTGTTTAATGAAGATAAGCTGCCGCCGCTGCAAAGTGGCGATGTGCTGATGCATGGGCACACGCATGTGGGCGCAGCCGAAGATAGGGGCGGCTACTATTTTTGCAATCCCGGCAGCGTTTCTATCCCAAAAGACGGCGAGCATAGCTATATGATTTATGAAAATGGCTGCTTTACACGCAAAAACTTGCAAGGCACCGTGCTTACTACGTTATGCATAAAGGCGTTTGCGTAAATGGAAAAACAAATCGAAATTGAACGCAGCATCATCAAAAAATATCGCCAAACCATTTGGGCGCGTTTTGTGGGCGGCATTAAGGATTATGCGCTTTTGCAAGAGGGCGACAAGATTGCTGTGTGCGTTTCCGGCGGGAAAGACAGCTTTTTGCTGGCCAAATGCATGCAGCAGCTGCAAAAATATACCGACCGCCCTTTCTCGCTCACCTTTTTGTGTATGGACCCAGGCTATCGCCCCGAAAATCGCGCTTTAATTGCGCAAAATGCCGAAAAAATGGGCATCCCATTGCAATTTTTTGAAACGGATATTTTTGATTTTGTGGCCGATAAGGCCGATGGCTCGCCTTGCTATTTGTGCGCGCGCATGCGCAGAGGCTATCTGTACAAGCACGCAAAGGCGCTGGGCTGTAACAAAATTGCGCTTGGGCATCATTTTGACGATGTGGCCGAAACCGTGCTGATGAGCATGCTGTACGGCGGGGAATTAAAAAGCATGATGCCAAAGCTGCACAGCGAAAATTATGACGGCATGGAGCTCATTCGGCCTTTATATTTGGTGCATGAAGCGGATATTTTGGCGTGGAAGCGCTATAATGATTTGTCGTTTTTGCAATGCGCTTGCCGCTTTACCGAGGCGGCCGCCGCGCAGGAGGCGCCGCACGGCGCAAGGGCGCGCGTGAAGGCGCTTTTGAAAGAATTGCAAGCCGAAAACCCGCAGGCGGCGGCCAATATATTTGCGGCCACACACAGCGTGCATCTGGGCACGATGCCCGGCACGGTGGAAAACGGTGTGCGCCACAGCTTTTTAGAGCATTACGCGGATGAAACACCATAAAGCGGCGTTTAACCAAACTGTATAAAAATAAAAGCACAGCCCGATGCAAGCATGCATCGGGCTGTGCTTTTTGTGTATTTGTAAAGCTGCAATATGCAAAAGCAAATGCGCAAAACGCGCCGCAAGGCTGAAAAAACGCATGAGTAATCGGCATTGTAAGCCCACTATGATAAAACGGCTTTGCTGCGCGTACTGTGATAACCCCGTTTTGACAAACGAGCTTTGCTATCTTGGCATTTCATGTAAAGGTTTTGCCGCCGATTTTTTTTGCATGATTTTGCGGTTAATCCATATGCCCGCAAACGCCAGCAGCCCCGTTGCAGCAAAAATCAACACAGCGCCTTGCCAATTGCCGTTCATCATTGCGCCGCCCGCAAGGGTGCTTGTGAGCACAGACGGAATGCGCGCGGCGGTGGCTATGGCAAAAAAGTGCAGCGGCTTTATTTTGGTAAAGCCCACAAAGTAGGTTAGCACATCCTTTGGCGTGCCGGGGATAAAAAATAAAATAAAGGTTACAAGCGACAAGCGGCGCTCATCTTGCAAAAAATGAAATTTTTGCAGCTTTTTTTCGGGGATGAACGCCGTGATAATTGGGTATCCCAAAAGCCGCGCTAAATAATACACCACCACGGTGCCAACCAAGATGCCAATTTCGCAGGTGATAAAGCCGCCAAAGCCGCCGTATAGCATGCCTGCCAAAATTTCTACAGGCTCGCCCGGTATCACGGCAATCACAATTTGCGCTACCTGCAAAGCAAACAGCGCCAGCCAGCCGCTAAGGCCCATGGATGCAATGGTGCTTTTAAACGCCTCGGCATCTGTGCCAATGGCCACAAACAAAGGCCACAAGCGCAGCCCTGCATAAAGCGACACGCCCAGCACCGTGGCAACCGCCAGCATGCGCAAGCAAAGGATTTTGTTTTCACGCCAAAAATGTTTCATTATGTTCTTATCCATTCCTATATTGTAGGCAGCTTGTCCGCCAAAAACGCATGCGCGTTGTTTATAACGGCAAGCGGCTTATGCATGGGAGCCAAGCGGGCTATGCAGCTTTTGCTTCCTCCAGCCCCACGGCGTTTGTGTGTGCTATTTGATCCCACTTGTCTTGCTTTTTGATGATG
>RRZT011019023.1_pt1 | contig 14759 bp, 15 predicted proteins | sample 2165551 | NCBI WGS metagenome assembly RRZT01 (sample SAMN10456910, study PRJNA506462) | wastewater metagenome | biome: wastewater; feature: sludge; material: wastewater sludge; isolation source: wastewater sludge with Escherichia coli K12::gfp cells carrying plasmid... | place: USA: Moscow, Idaho... | reverse complement strand
CGGTGAACGCTCCCCATCTGGTCGCCCTCGTCCGCGCCGGCGCCCGCTTCACGAAGGGCAAACTCGTCGAACGACCCGCCGAATCAGCAACCGACGAGCAAGCCGCCTGACACGCCCATCCACAGGTCTTGACGATTCCTCGTTGGTGTGGTCTGGGCGGCGCGTCGGTCCGTGGGTGCGGCTGTACGCGTTGGGCCTGTGGCGGGTGGACCGGGCCAATGTTCGCTCCATCGAGCTCACCCCTCGGGTCGAGTTCAACGCTACAGCTTTCGGCGTGGAGTTCAGGCTGAGCGACCAGATCGGCGACACTGATGCCTTCACTGGTTTCTCCCGTACGGTCGTTCGGTGGCGCGCCGGACGACTGGCACGCACGTTGGGCGTTCCAGTCGACGACAGACTGCCCGAGACCGACCGCCCCGGCCGACGCCGTCCGTAGGGCGGCTGGCGAGAGCGCAGCGCTCAGCCGAACAGAACTGACTACGTCGGCGGCGGGCGGCGTCCACACCAATGTCGTGATGCACCGGCAGCCTGCAGGCTAGGGTTCACACCATGGCCGAGACCCCTGCCGAGCTGCAACGGCTCCGCGCGACCATCGACAACCTCGACAACGCGCTCGTGTGCCTGCTCGCCGAACGGTTCAAGGTGACGCAGCGCGTCGGCGTCCTCAAGGCCGATCTGGGCCTGCCGCCGGCCGACCCCGCCCGCGAGGAGGAGCAGATCGCCCGCCTGCGCAGCTTGGCGTCCACCGCCGGCCTCGACCCAGAGTTCGCCGAGAAGTTCCTCAACTTCATCGTCGCCGAGGTGGTGCAACACCACCGCACCATCGCCCGCGGCGGGCACGTGGGCTGACGGCTACGCGACCGGGTCGACCTGCGTGTTGGCGACCACCCCGGTGACCACCGAATGCGCCGGCACGTCGTGCACGACCAGCGCGTTCGCCCCGATCTTGGTGCCGTCGCCCACCACGATGGGGCCGATGATTTTCGCCCCGGCGCCCAGCAGCACATTGTTGCCGATCGTCGGGTGCCGCTTGAACCGGCCCCGCGACCGCCCGCCCAGGGTGACCTGGTGGTACATCAGCACGTCGTCACCGATCTCGGCGGTCTCGCCGATGACGATGCCCATGCCGTGATCGATGAAGAAACGGCGTCCGATGGTGGCGCCGGGATGAATCTCCACCCCCGTCGCCGTGCGGGCGACCTGCGACAGCAGCCGAGCCAGCGGACGCAGCGCGCGACTCCGGCGCCACAGCCGGTTCGCGACGCGGTAGGCCCACACCGCGTGGACGCCCGGGTAGAGGAGTGCCACCTCGAACCGGCCCACAGCGGCGGGGTCCTCCCGCATCGCCGTGTCCAGATCCTCGTGCATCCGCTCCCAGGCGTCCCGCAGCAGGGTCATCAGGGTCAGTCCATCAGGTCCGAGTAGAGGATCGTCGACAGGTAGCGCTCGCCGAACGACGGAATGATCACCACGATCGTCTTGCCCTCGGCCTCCGGTCGGGCGGCCACCTCGCCGGCGGCGGCCAGCGCGGCGCCCGAGCTGATGCCCACCAGCAGGCCCTCCTCCCGGGCGGCGCGACGGGCGAACTCGACGGCAGTCTCGGCGTCCTGCGGCAGCACCTCGTCGATCACCGAACGGTCGAGGATCTCGGGAATGACGTTCGCGCCGATGCCCTGGATCTTGTGCGGGCCGGGCTTGCCGCCGGACAGGATCGCCGACTCCTTCGGCTCGACCGCGACGATCGTCACCTCGGGCTTGCGCTCCTTCAGCACCTGCCCGACACCCGAGATGGTGCCGCCGGTGCCGATGCCGGCCACGACGTAGTCGACGCCGCCGTCGGTGTCGTTCCAGATCTCCTCGGCGGTGGTGGTGCGGTGGATCTCGACGTTGGCCGGGTTCGCGAACTGACGGGCCAGGACGCCGCCGCGGTCGGCCGCGATCTCCTCGGCCTTGGCGACCGCCCCGCGCATGCCCTCAGGACCCGGGGTCAGCACCAGCTCGGCACCGAAGGCCCGCAGCAGCGCACGGCGTTCCTTCGACATCGTCTCGGGCATGCACAGCACCACGTTGTAGCCCCGAGCCGCGCCGACCATCGCGAGCGCGATGCCGGTGTTGCCCGACGTACCCTCGACGATCGTGCCACCGGGCTGAAGCTGGCCGGACGCCTCTGCAGCGTCGATGATCGACACCCCGATGCGGTCCTTCACCGAGTTGGCGGGGTTGTAGAACTCCAGCTTCGCCAGAACGGTGGCCTTGGAGTCGGGGAACAGTTGGTTGATCTTGACCAGGGGAGTCCGGCCGATGAGTTCGGTCACGTCGTTGAAGATCTGCATGACGGTTAAACTAGTCGACCGGAGCGCCACGGCCTCCACCATCCGGTCACCCATTCCGCGATACGGGATGCCGTCGGCGTCCCCGTAGAATGCCGCCATGCCAGAGCCCCATGACCGCGTCGTCGTCATCGACTTCGGAGCCCAGTACGCCCAGCTGATCGCCCGCCGCGTCCGCGAGGCGAAGGTGTTCTCCGAGATCATGCCGCACACCGCGTCCGCCGCCGACATCGTGGCGCGGCGTCCGAAGGCCGTCGTGCTGTCGGGCGGCCCGCAGTCCGTGTACGCCGCCGGCGCACCCCAGGTCGACCCGGCCCTCTTCGACGCCGGCATCCCGGTGTTCGGCATCTGCTACGGCTTCCAGGCGATGGCCGCCGCCCTGGGCGGCACGGTCGCCCACACCGGGCTCAGCGAGTTCGGCCGGACGCCGGCGTCCGTCACTGAGCACGGCACCCTGCTGGGCGACCTTCCCGACACCTTCAACGTCTGGATGAGCCACGGCGACTCGGTGCAGCGCTCACCCGAGGGCTTCACCGACCTGGCCCGGACGCCGGGCGCTCCCGTCGCCGCCTTCGAGGACCTCGAGCGCGGCTTCGCCGGCGTCCAGTGGCACCCCGAGGTGTTGCACAGCCAGCACGGCCAGGAGGTGCTGACCCGGTTCCTGACCGACATCGCGGGCTGCCGGGCCGACTGGACGCCCGCCAACATCGTCGAGGAGTCCATCGCCGCCATCCGCGCCCAGGTGGGGGACGCCGAGGTGCTCTGCGCCCTGTCCGGCGGCGTCGACTCCGCCGTCGCGGCGGCCCTGGTGCACCGGGCCATCGGTGATCAGCTCACCTGCGCGTTCGTCGACCACGGCCTGCTGCGCAAGGGCGAACGCGAGCAGGTGCGCGAAGACTTCGTCGCCAAGACCGGCATCCGGCTCGTCGTGGCGGACGCCGAGGAACGCTTCCTGACCGCCCTGGCCGGCGTCTCGGAGCCCGAGACCAAACGCAAGATCATCGGCCGCGAGTTCATCCGGACGTTCGAGGACACGGTGCGCGACATCAAGGGCGAGCACGACATCGAGTTCCTGGTGCAGGGCACGCTGTACCCCGACGTCGTCGAGTCCGGCGGCGGCGAGGGTGCCGCGAACATCAAGAGCCACCACAACGTCGGCGGCCTGCCCGACGACCTGCAGTTCAAGCTGATCGAGCCGCTGCGGACCCTGTTCAAGGACGAGGTGCGCGCCGTCGGCGAAGAGCTCGGCCTGCCGCACGAGATGGTGTGGCGCCACCCGTTCCCGGGCCCCGGCCTCGGCATCCGCATCATCGGCGAAGTGACCCGCGACCGGCTCGACATCCTCCGCGAGGCCGACGCCATCGCCCGCGAGGAGCTGACCCGCGCCGGCCTCGACCAGGACATCTGGCAGTTCCCGGTCGTGTTGCTCGCCGACGTGCGTAGCGTCGGCGTTCAGGGTGATCAGCGCACCTACGGCCATCCGATCGTGCTGCGCCCGGTGACCAGCGAGGACGCCATGACCGCCGACTGGGGACGCCTGCCCTACGACGTCATCGAGACCATGAGCACCCGCATCACCAATGAGGTGCGCGAGGTGAACCGGGTTGTCGTCGACGTCACGAGCAAGCCGCCGGGCACCATCGAGTGGGAGTGAGCCGTGCGGCCCGTCGGTGCTGAACCAACCCTGCCCGTGCGGTGGGCGCTGGGTCGCGTGCGCCGGGTGCAGAACGGCTTCGGCAACCTGATCCGGTCGCGCGTCGCGGGGCCGGACGCCGACGAACGAGCCGAGCGCATCTGGGGCCAGCCCGGGCCGCGCTGGTTCACCGCCGACGACCCGGTGTGGCGCGTCCACGCCGACGCGTCGATGTTCGTGGGCGGCATCACCGCACTGCTGCTGCAGGCGCTGCACCCGGCCGCCATGGCGGGCGTCGCCGGGCACTCGGGCTACAAGTCCGACCCGTGGGGGCGCCTCCAGCGCACCTCCACCTACATCGCCGTCACCACCTACGGCCTGATCCCGGACGCCGAAGCGGCCGTCGCGAAGGTGCGCGACGTACACGAGCGGGTGCGCGGCAAGGACCATCGCGGACGCCCCTACCGGGCCTCCGACCCGCGCCTGCTGCTGTGGGTGCACGTGGCCGAGATCTCGAGCTTCCTGAACGCCTACCGCGCCTACGGCGCGTCCCCGATCTCGGACGCCGACGCCGACACCTACGTGGAACAGGCCGGGCACGCGGCGTCCCTGCTCGGCGCCGAAGGCGTGCCCACGACGGTGGCCGAACTGGACGCCGTGCTGGCGTCCTTCCGGCCCGAGCTGGAGGTGTCGCCCGCCGCGATCGAGACGGCCCGGTTCGTCGTTGCCGAACCGCCGCTGCCCGGCGTGGCCCGTCCGGGCTACGCCCTGCTCGTCGCCGGCGCGATCGCGCTGCTGGAGCCGTGGCAGCGCGAGGCGCTGCAGATCGGCGTCCCCGAAACCCTCACCCGCACCATCGGACGGCCGCTGGGCAGGTTTGCCGCAGCGGCCGTCCGATGGGGGCTCGAAGGGGTGGATGACACCAGGAGGCGCTCAGCGCCCCCGGGTCACTTGAACTGATTGCGCAGGCTCGTGAACCCGGTGGGGCCGCCGTCCTCGACCGGCAGCACCAGCCACAGCACGAGGTAGAGCCACCAGAGCTGCGCGAACAGCATCACGAGCACGGTGACGATGCGGACCAGCGACGAGTCGACGCCGAAGAAGTTCGCGATGCCGCCGCAGACACCGCCGACGAACTTGTCGGTACGGCTACGGGAGAGAGTCTTGCCAGCCATGGGAAACACCTTTCGTTGGAGCTTGTGTGGGAGATCAGGGGTGGAAGGTGGACAGGTTCAGCGTGGGTTTCGGGACGCCGCCAGCCCGATCAGGCCGACGGTGACGAGGCAGACGGGCACGATCACCTTCATCAGCGACCAGTCGACGACGCCGAACGCCGACCAGAGGCCCAGCCCGGCGATCAGCACGAAGGCCAGCCCGACGATCAGGGACGCGGTGTCACGGCGGCGCTTCATCGCAACTCCAACGATCCGACGTCGAGACGGACATCGACCGTCACGACCGGCTGGCCCGGACGCGGCGTCCGGCTGAGCGTGCCGGTCACGTCCATCCCGTTGTGGCGTCCGTCGGGGGTGACGACGTCACCGGCGTCGACCGACCAGTGCACGACGTAGTTGCCGTGATCGGGCAGGTCGATGACGAGGCGTCCGACGTCCATCGTGACCGAGGTGGTGACGGTGGCGTCGACGGTCATCGCCGCCAGATCGACGGTCGCCGACGCGCCCGTGAGGTCGATCGAGCGCGGCAGGGTGGACGCCTTCGCGTGGCTGACCGAGGTGGCGGACGGCAGCACGGGCAGAACGGCCGGGGGAGCCGCCATCACCAACGTCGCGACTGACAGGGCTGCGCCGGCGAGCAGCATGCCGTGGGGGCGTCCGAACGCGGCACGCCTCGGGCGGGCCACAGCGATCAGCGCGAGTCCGACCACGAGGAGCGCACCGGCGACCCAGGCCACAGGCGGGACCGGGAGCCAGACGCTGGCCACGCCGAGCCCCACGCCGACGGCGCCCCAGCCGACCAGAACCCCCAGCCACGTACGGGCGCCGAGCTGACGGCGGGCGACCCGGTCGGGTCCGCGACGGACGGGCGCCTCAGTGGTGTAGAGGCCCACCGGATCGGCCTGGGTGAAGTACGGCGAGGTGTAGGAGCCCGTCGGACGCCCCTGCTCGACGTCGGTCATCCGCTCGTGCCACAACAGCGACAGGCGCTCGAACTCGGTGCGGGGCTCGGCAGGGGTGGACGCCGGTGTCGGCGCCTGCGGACGCGCGTTCTTGCGACCGATGAAGTAGAAGACGCCGAAGATCAGCGCCGCGGCCAGGACGCCGCCGGGGTTGATCACGCTGCTGAGGACGCCGACCAGCGCGCAGGCGGCGACCAGCCCCATCGCCAGGCGGCCGGGCCCACGGTCGCCGCGTCCGTCGACGGGCAGCAGCATCCAGAGAGCGAGGTAGGCGAACAGCCCGAGACCGGTGGTGACCAGCGTCGAAATCACGAACGCGAGGCGCACCAGGAGGGGGTCGATGTTCCACACTCGGGCCAGACCAGCGCACACGCCCGCGACCACGCCGTGGGCGGGCTCGCGGCGCAGGACCGGTGTGGTGCTCATGGGCCCATCCTGTCCCAGGGCCCGACGTTGGACCATCGGGGTTCACCCCAGCCCGTACCCCAGCCCGTCTGGGGGCGCGGCGTCGGTGCGGCATAGGCTGTCGGGCGTGACTCTGGACGCCGCGTCGACGGCCCGCCTGCCCCGGCGCATCGTGCGTCCGGTGCGGCGCGGCTGGATCGGCGGTGTCTGCCTCGGCGTCGCGGAGCATCTGAACGTGCCGCCGCTGGTGGTGCGGCTGGCGTTCGTGGTCGCAGCCGGGTGGCGGCTGGTCGGCGTGCCGGTGTACTTCCTGCTCTGGCTGGTGCTCCCCCGCGCCACCGAGCTGCGCAGCGCCCCCGGCCTGGAGGCCGCGAGCCGCACGGGAATGCGGACCACGGCGTCCGAGGGCGCGCAGCCCGGCATCGAGTGGGGCAACGCGCTCGGGGTGGGGCTGGTCGGCGTCGGGGAGCTGTGGCTCGTGCAGGGGCTCGGCTGGGGGCTGCCGGGGCCGCCGCTGCTCGCCGGGATGCTGGCGGCGTCCGGGTTCGGGCTGGTGTGGTGGCACGCCGATCACGCGTCCGGCAAGGACATCGAGGCGTCCCGGGGCCGGTGGCGCTTCCTCGCGCCGATGATGGCCCACTGGACCGTCGTGGCCGGGCTGCTGCTCGGCGTCGCGTTCGTGATCGCGGCGATCGTGCTGGTCGTCGCGACCCTGACGACCGGGGACGCGGTGCGCACTTTCGTGGCGATCGGCCTGTCGGTGGTGGCGTTGGCGCTGCTCGCGGCGCCGTGGGTGCAGCGGATGCGCCAGGCGCTGTCGGTGGCCCGCGACGCCCAGGTGATGGCCGACGCGCGGGCCGACGTCGCCGCCCACCTGCACGACTCGGTGCTGCAGACGCTGGCGCTGATCCAGCGGCAGGCGGGGGATCCGCGGGCGGTGGTGCGGCTGGCGCGGCGCCAGGAACGCGAGCTGCGGGCCTGGCTGTACGGCGACGAGGTGCCGGACGAGACGCTGAAGGCGGCGCTGGCCGGGGCGGCGCAGGAGATTGAAGACACGTTCCCGGTGTCGGTCGAATGCGTGGTGGTCGGCGACGTCGAACTGGACGCCCGGCTGGGCGAGCTGGTGAAGGCCGCCCGCGAGGCGATGCTCAACGCGGCGAAGCACTCCGGCGCGGACGTCATCGACGTCTACGCTGAGGTGATGGGAGCGACGATCGAGGTGTTCGTGCGTGACCGCGGGAGGGGTTTCGACCCCGACCACGTGCCGGCCGACAGGCTTGGCGTCCGCGGGAGCATCACCGAGCGCATGGCTCGGCACCAGGGACGCGCCACCATCAGGTCGAACCCCGACCGGGGAACCGAAGTGACACTGGAGATGACGACATGACCGACACGAACACGCCCGTCGACGACCAGGGCTCGCGCCCGACGCAGCGCCGCGTGGTGGTGGTCGACGACCATGCGATGTTCCGCAGCGGCGTCCGACATGACATCGGCCCGTTCGTCACCATCGTGGGCGAGGGCGAAGACGTGCCCACCGCCGTCGCCGCGATCGTGCGCACCCAGCCCGAGGTGGTGCTGCTCGACGTGCACCTGCCCGGGGGTGGCGGCATCGAGGTGATCAAGCAGGTGCTCGCGACGCATCCGGAGGTGAAGTTCCTGGCCGTGTCGGTGTCGGACGCCGCCGAGGATGTGATCGGCGTGATCCGGGCCGGGGCCAGGGGCTATGTGACGAAGTCGATCCAGGGGTCCGAGCTCGTGGACGCCATCGGTCGCGTCGCCGACGGCGACGCCGTGTTCTCGCCGCGACTCGCCGGGTTCGTGCTGGACGCGTTCTCGGGAGCCATCGACGTGGCGCCCATCGACGAGGACCTGGACCGGCTCAGCCAGCGTGAGCGCGAAGTGCTGCGCTTGATCGCGCGCGGCTACGCGTACAAGGAGATCGCCCGCGAGCTGTTCATCTCGATCAAGACCGTCGAGACCCACGTGTCGAGCGTGCTGCGCAAACTGCAGCTGTCGAACCGCCATCAGCTGACCCGGTGGGCCACCGACCGCAAGCTGGTGTAGGGGGTTCGGACGCCGCGTCACGGTTGGTGTGGACGCCGTGGTCCCGCCTCGGACCGTCCGGAGCGTCCGGGCGGTGCGGACATGGCGCACTCCGTCCTGACGTGGCGCACCGTGGTCGGACGTGGCGCACCGAACCGGCGCACGTGGCGCACCGAACCGCCGCACGTGGCACTCTCTGTTCCCACGTGGCGCACTGAACCCGACGTGGCGGGCGATCCACCGCTCGCCACGTCGGGTTCGATGCGCCAGGACGATTCTCGGTGCGCCACGTCGGCAAGGTCCGCCCGCAAAGTCGGGTTCGATGCGCCACGTGAGTGCCAGTGTGCGCTGGCGCGCGGTCGACGTCACCACCGATGTCGACGGCGGTCGCAGTTGCGTCGAGGATCCCTGACCCTGTCGTGGGATGGGCGTTCCGTCGGCGTCCAGGGCCTTGTTGCTGCCGGTCGTGTTCGTGGCTGGCTCTATAGGACCGGCGTTGAGAGCGAGCGGCAGCGGGAACTCGCGATCGGCAGCGGGAACTCGCGAGGGGCGTCGGGAACGCGTGGACGTGGGCGTGATCCCTTCCGCGGAGCACATGGCGCACTGAGCTCGCTGACATGGCGCACTGAGATATGACGTGGCGCACTGATGTCGACGTGGCGGGCGATCCACCGCTCGCCACGTCGGGTTCGATGCGCCAGGACGATTCTTGGTGCGCCACGTCGGTCAGGTCCGCTCGCCACGTCGGGTTTGATGCGCCAAGACGATGCTGGTTGCGCCACGTCGGCCAGGTCCGCCCGCCACGTCGGCTTCGATGCGCCACGCCAGTGCGCTCGCCCGCGTCGGCGTGCCCACCGATGTCGGCGGTGGGGTCGCAGGTGCGTCGGGGACCCCGGACCATGGGATGGGGTTTCCGTCGGCGTCCAGGGCCTTGTTGCTGCCGGTCGTTCTCGACGCTGAACCTCTAGGACCGGCGGCGAGAAGGAGCTGCAGCAGGGAGTCAGGAGCGGCAGCGGGAACCCGCCGGCGTCCAAGGGCGCTCAAACGGCGACGGACCCGACCAACAGGTCGGGTCCGTCGTGGTGTAGGCGAAGGTGATGGAGGACTACCGTGCCTTGTTCTTCTGGAGGAAGCCCCAGATGACGAGCACGAGGAGTGCGCCGATGATGGAGGTCAACAGGCCCTGGAACGAGAAGACGTCGGTGTACTTGACGCCGAACAGCATGCCGCCGAGGAACCCACCGAGGAGGGCGCCGACGATTCCGAGGACGATGGTGACGCCCCAGCCGCCACCCTGAGCGCCGGGCATGATGGCCTTGGCGATCGCGCCGCCGAGCAGACCGATGACGATGTAGCTGATGATTGTTCCCATACGCCACAAATTAGCTAGTCACTTGCGGGTTGACCAGAGGCGCGCCGGTGAATTCAGGGGACTCTCGGGACTGTTTCAGGGACAGCACGGGGTCGACAGGGAGGCCTGGCCGGGCCAAGCGGGCTCTCGCCGGGGCACCGTTGACGACTGGTCGGCGTGTCCGGCAGGAACCCGCCGGCGGCTACAGACCCCCCATCCGGGCCAGGGCCGCGGCCACTCCGCCCACCAGGACCACCACCAGATACGGCGCCCGGAACCACAGCGCGAACGCCGCCGCCAACAGGGCCACGGCGCGGGCGTCCAACTGCAGGGTCACCCCCGTGACAAGAGTGTTCGTGACGACCAGAGCGGTGAGCAGACCGACCGTCATGCCGTTGCTCAGCGTCTGCACCCACGGTCGGTCGAGCCAGTGGTCGGGCAGCAGGTAGCCCGCCATCTTGGTCGCGTACGCGATCGCGCACGCTCCGAGGATCCACCACCACAGCGTCATGGCCGCCTCCGATGCTGAACGGCCCACACTGCCGCCGACACGGCGGCCGCGACGATGATCGGGACGCCGGGCGGCACGAAAGGCACTGCCACCACGGTGGCCAGGGCGGCCGCGGCGGCCATCGCGAAGGCGTCCCGGCCCTTCAGCCGCGGCCACAGAAGGCCCAGAAATGCGGCGACGGCCGCCCCGTCGAGACCCCACGCCTGCGGGTCGCCGATCCGGCTGCCGAGCAGGGCGCCGACCAGCGTGAACAGGTTCCACAGCAGCCAGACGCCCACGCCGGCCGTCCAGAAGCCGCGACGCTGCTCGTCGGCGTCCGTCTGGGCGGACGCCGTCGCCATCGACTCGTCGATGGTGAGGTGCGCCTGGGGCGGACGCCACCAGCCCTGCGGGCGCAGGAGTGCGCTCAACTGGACGCCGTAGATCGCGTTGCGGATGCCCAACAGGGACGCCGCTGCCGTCGCCGCGGGCAGGCCGCCGCCCCCGCCAAGGACGCCGATGAACGCGAACTGCGAACCGCCGGTGAACATCAGCGCACTGAGCGCGCACGCCTGCCACACCGAGAGACCCGCCGCCACAGCGAGTGCTCCGAAGGAGATGCCGTACAACCCGACGGCGATCGCGATGGACAGGCCCATCCGGATCGCGGGCGTCAGACGCAGCGTCTCGGACGCCGTCACAGCAGGGGACGCAACGGTGTCAGCACCCACTCGCTCACCTTGGCGGTCAGCGGACGGGACTCCCACTCCTGCTCGGTCAGCTCGTCGCAGTTGGCGGCGTCCATCAGGAAGATGTCCTCCATCACCTTCGCGACGTCCGGATCGATGATCTCGCTGTTCAGCTCGAAGTTGCCCATCAGGCTGAGGCGGTCGATGTTGGCGGTTCCGATGGTCGTCCACTGCCCGTCGGCCGTGGCGGTCTTCGCGTGCACCATGGCGTCCTTGTAGAGGAACAGCCGGACGCCGTGCCGCAGCAGCGTCCGGTACGAACCGCGCGCGAGCCAGTCGGCCACGATGTGGTTGGACCGCTCGGGCAGGATCACGCGCACGTCGACGCCGCAGTCGGCGGCCTCGATCATCGCTGCGGTCAGGTCGTCGTCGGGAATGAAGTAGGCGTGCGTCATCCAGACGTGGTGCTCGGCGCGGTCGAGGGCCTCGAGGTACATGTAGCGGATCGGGAAGATGCCCATGCTTGGCACGTTGCGGGTGACGCGGATCCGGCCGTGCCAGTCGCGTCCGGTCGGGTTCGTCAGCACCGGCAGGCCGCGCGAACGGGACGCGTTCCAGTAGTCGACGAACGCGTTCTCCAGCTCCGCGGCGGCGTCGCCGGTGAACCGTGCGTGCGTGTCGCGCCAGGTGGTCGCGTAGGCGTCGCCGATGTTGTAGCCGCCGAGGAAGGCGATCTCGTGGTCGACGATCAGCATCTTGCGATGGTTCAGGCCGGGGCTGCGAAGGCTCATGGCGCGCTTGATGCCGGTGAACGGCCAGTGGCGCAGTACGTGGACGCCGGGGGCGAACCGGTAGAACGAGCGGGGGACCACGAGGTTCCCGACGACGTCGTACACGACGTGGACCGCGACGCCGCGGGCGGCGGCGGCCTCCAAAGCGTCCTTGAACCGCTGCCCGACCTCGTCGGCCTTCCAGATGTAGGTCTCGAACAGGATGCTCGTGGTGGCGGCGTCGATGGCGGCCATCATGTCGTCGTACAGGTCGACGCCCTTGGTGTAGACCGTCACCGTCGAGGGCCCGGCCTGAAGCTCGCGAGCCGGGGCGCTCGGAAAGTCGACGTGGTCGCGGCGCTTGCGGCGGCGGTCGAGCAGCACCAGCCCGGCGACGGTGACCGCCTGGGCGCCGGCCATGCCGAGGCCGGCCCACGTGATGATGGACGAGACCGGGACAGAACGCAGGGCGCGGAGGTGATTCATGCCGAGTGCCATGGGCCCATCCAACCAGACGCCTCAACCGGGGTTTCGAGATGCCCACCGCGAGCCCATTAGGCTGGTCCGACGATGACCGACTCCCTGTTTCCCGACCTGTTCGCCGTGCCGCAGCCCGCGGGGTCCGCCGTGCCGGCACCCCCTGCGGTGGCGAGCGAGGCCGGTGAGCGGCGTCCCGAGCGCCGCAAGCGCCCCTCACCGGAGGAACTGCTGCAGGGCCTCAACCCGCCGCAGCGGTCAGCCGTCGTCCACGAGGGTGGACCCGTGCTGGTGGTGGCCGGGGCCGGGTCGGGCAAGACCCGCGTCCTGACCCGGCGCATCGCCTACCTGCTCGCGGAGCGCAACGTGCACCCCGGTTCGGTGCTGGCGATCACGTTCACCAACAAGGCCGCGGCTGAGATGCGCCACCGCGTCGAAGAACTGGTCGGCAACAGGGCGCGCCTGATGTGGGTGTCGACGTTCCACTCCGCATGCGTGCGGATGCTGCGCAGCGACATCGACAAGTTCGGCATCAAGAAGAACTTCTCGATCTACGACGACACCGACTCCAAGCGGCTGATGACGCTGGTGTGCCGCGACCTCGAGCTCGACCCCAAGCGCTACCCGGTACGGGCGGTGATGACCTGGATGTCGAACATGAAGAACGAACTCGTCGACCACGAGACGGCGGCGACCCGGGTCGGCGGCACCAATGAGGAGCCGTACGCCGAGGCCTACGCCGAGTACCAACGCCGGCTGCGCGTGGCCAACGCGCTCGACTTCGACGACCTGATCATGACGACGGTGCACCTGCTGCAGGCTTTCCCGGTGGTCCGCGAGCACTACAGGCGGCGGTTCCGGCACGTGCTGGTCGACGAGTACCAGGACACCAACCACGCCCAGTACGCGCTCGTGCGCGAACTGTGCGGCACGCACCCGCTGGCGGGCGGCGTCCCGGCGTCGGAGGCGCCCGAGCTGATGGTGGTCGGCGACTCCGACCAGTCGATCTACGCGTTCCGCGGCGCGACGATCCGCAACATCCTCGACTTCGAGTCCGACTTTCCGGGGGCCAGCACCATCCTGCTGGAGCAGAACTACCGGTCGACCCAGACCATCCTGACGGCGGCCAACAGCGTCATCACCCGCAACCCGAACCGCCCCGAGAAACGGCTCTGGTCAGACGGGGGCGACGGTGAACGCATCGTCGGCTACGTGGCCGACACGGAGCACGAGGAGGCGCAGTACATCGCCTCCGAGATCGACCGCCTCACCGACGCCGGCGTGGCCAAGCCCGGCGACGTGGCCGTCTTCTACCGCACCAACGCCCAGTCGCGGGCGTTCGAGGATGTCTTCATCCGCGTCGGCATGCCGTACAAGGTGGTCGGCGGCGTCCGGTTCTACGAGCGACGCGAGATCCGCGACGCCATCGCCTACCTGCGGGCCATCGCCAACCCGGCCGACGACGTGTCGGTGCGGCGCATCCTGAACGTGCCGAAGCGCGGCATCGGCGACCGGGCCGAAGCAGCGGTCGAGGCTGTGGCGTCCAGAGCCCGCATCCCGTTCACGGAGGCGATCGGGCGCATCGAGGCCGAGGGCACGCTGGCGCCGCGCTCGGTGCGGCTGCTGACCGGCTTCAGCGAGCTGATGGACCGGCACCGCGAGATGGTCGATCTGGGCCTCAGCGCGGACGCCGTGCTCACCTCGATCCTCAACGAGTCGGGCTACCTCAAGGAACTGGCCGAGTCGACCGACCCGCAGGACCAGACCCGTCTGGAGAACCTCATCGAGTTCATCTCGGTGGCCGCCGAGTTCGTCGCCGCCGCCCACACCGAGGACGTCTCCGACCTGGGGGAGGAGGCGGCCGGGCTCGCAGAGGCGTCCCCCGAACCGGACGACTCGTTGGGTGCGTTCCTCGAACGCATTGCGCTGGTCGCCGATTCCGACCAGATCCCGGACGCCGACGGCGCCGGCGGGGTGGTCACGCTGATGACGTTGCACACGGCGAAGGGGCTGGAGTTCCCGATGGTGTTCCTCACCGGCTTCGAGGACGGCATCTTCCCGCACATGCGCGCCATGACCGACCCGGCCGAGCTCGCCGAGGAACGGCGGCTGGCCTACGTCGGCATCACCCGTGCCCGGGAGCGGCTCTACCTGTCGCGGGCGACCGTGCGGGTGATGTGGGGGCAGCCGCAGTACAACCCGCAGAGCCGGTTCGTGGGCGAGATCCCGCCCCGGCTGTTGGACTGGCGCCGCTTGGGCAGCACGGGCGTGGGCTCGTGGGGCAGCGGCGCCCAGCGGCGCACCGAGCAGTCCTGGCGCTCCACGGTCGGCTTCGGCGCGAAGGCACCCGCCCCGAAGGTGGTGTGCAGGACGCGGTCTCCCGTCTTGAGTGACGCCACGGTCGGCGTCTTCGGCGGCGTGGCACGTCCGG
>RRZT011976503.1_pt1 | contig 14765 bp, 16 predicted proteins | sample 2165551 | NCBI WGS metagenome assembly RRZT01 (sample SAMN10456910, study PRJNA506462) | wastewater metagenome | biome: wastewater; feature: sludge; material: wastewater sludge; isolation source: wastewater sludge with Escherichia coli K12::gfp cells carrying plasmid... | place: USA: Moscow, Idaho... | reverse complement strand
TCAAATATTTTACACCAGTATCGTGAAGATTTTTATTAAGTTTTAATCTTAGTTCCTCATAATAAGGATTATTTTTCCCTTCTTTTACAACTTGTGCAAATTTCTGAGAGTCAATATTATTAGCTACACTAACTGCTATTCATGTAGCTTCTGACCCTGCACCTTTTCTTGCAAAATTATTAATTCCAAAGTAATCTGTAATACCAATCATTACCAATACAAAAATCATTATAAAAAAAGATACATTTAGAAAAGACATTTTAAACTTTGCTTTATTTTCCATAGAAAAACCCCTTTTTCGTTTTATTTCTATAAGTTTAGCTCATTTTTGATGAAAATAAAAATAAATTTTCTTATAAATATTTATATCTTTTATAATTTTAATCTAATAAATATTTTATTTACCCTAAAAAATATTTATCCCTAATTTAGTTAATTCTAATCTAGTATTTCAAGTATTGATTTCATTGAATTTTCAAATTCATTTTCATTATTATTTTTAAAAATTAATAAGTCATCTTTTACATCTGGATCATCTAAATTATTAGGAATTTCAAAATTACAAGATTTTATATACTCATCCCAATTTTCTAATTTCCACGTATCTCTGTCCGAATTTCTTTCTATCATTCTCTTATGAACTATTTCTGGAGATGTTTCAACCCAAACTACCACAAGATTTGCAGACTTTTCTTTTAATTTTTCTTTCAAATTATTAATATAGTTCATGTCCCTTATCTCACGAGTAAAAGGTGCATTAATAAGAACTATATCATCATATTCTAATGCCTCTAAAGCTAACTCAACTATACAATCATATTCAAAATTTCTTATATTTTCTTCAAAAAAATCACTACTTCTATTATATTCTTCTCCTGCTACTACAAAAATTTGTTTAGATAAAGTAATTAAAGTATCTTTATCTAAATAAACTACATGTTTAAGCCTTTTTGCTAATTGTTTAGAAATATAAGTTTTCCCACATGCTGGTGGTGAAGTTACTAAAATCAATTTTTTATTCATGTATAATCTCCTTGTATAAATTTATTTCTACAATTTTAATCTATTTTTTTTTAAAATGAAAGAAGAAATTTATTTAAACTATGTAAAATTTTTACAACTAAAAAATATCCCTAAATAAAAAATTTCTCTAAATTTTAGAGAAATTTTTCAGATACTATGCTTTTTGAAGTTTTCCTTTATATTTTTTTAATCTCATTATTGTATAAATTAAAAAAATTATTGAGTAGAAACTAAGTTTTATATAGTCTAGCCCAAATTTTGTAAAAGCACATGCAGCTATGTGTATATAAGTTAAAAAATAAAATAGATATGAATAATTTTGTAATTTTTTCCAAGTAGCTCCTTTCATCTTTTTTCTTATAAGCATAAAAGATGTTATAAATAATGGTATCATTATTATTGTAGCAATAATACCTGAAAAGGTTACTACGTAATTCTTTATAGGCATATGTTTCCCTAATAAAATTCTAGGTATAGTAAAGTTTATAAATCTTACTAAATATAGTCCTATATGAGAAAACATTAAAATTGAAGCTACTATAGATAATTCCCCTCTTATTTTTAACAAATTTTGAGCCATTTTCAACTTATTATTTAAAGCCCCTGTAAACATAACTACAATAAAAATCGCTGTTGGAATAAAACCTTTTGTAAAATAAATTAGAATTTCTGATAGAAAACTTCCTCTTTCAATTCCAAATTTTTTTGAATTGTAAGCTATATAAAATACTATTACAGATATAACCAAAGATAGTATATATATTTTAACGCTATGTTTTTTTATAAATCCTCCTAAAAAAATTGAAAATACTGTTACAATAATTAATGAAATTATAAATGGTAGCATATGTCCTCCTAAGTACATTTTTCACTAATTATAAAGAATATCAAATTATTTGTCAATAAAATTCGTTGATTGTAATGTTTTTTATTTTTTAGTTGTTTTCATATAAATTTAGTGATATAGTTTATTAAATTTATCAATTTGAAAGGAAATTATATATGAATTTTAGAAGAAGTAATAAAAATGATATAAATAAAATTATGGAAATGATTGAAGAAGCTAAAGAATACTTTAAATCTAATAACATAGACCAATGGCAAGATGGATATCCTAACTATCAAGTTATTTTAGATGATATAAATAAAGGCTATAGTTTTGTTTTTATAGAAAATGACAATATAGTAGCTTCTGTAGCTGTCTCCTTTGAAGGTGAAAATACTTATAATAAAATTTACGAAGGACAGTGGTTAAGTATTCAAAGTTATTGTGTTATTCACAGATTAGTTGTTGACTCTAGACTAAAAGGAAATGGAATTTCTTCAAAAATTATTAAGAAAATTGAGGAAATTTGTTTAGAAAATAATATTCATAGTATTAAAATTGACACTCATAAAGAAAATCTCTCTATGCAAAAACTTTTGAAAAAGAATAATTTTTCTTATTGTGGAATTATTTATTTAGAAGGTAAAGCTCCAAGAGTTGCTTTTGAGAAATTATTTTAATGGTTTATTTTTAAGTTAAAACTCTATAATCTCATATTCATTATTTAATAAATCTATATATAATAACTTATTTCTTAGATAATTTTTTTTATTTAATATAACTTTAATAGCCTCACTCACTTGTATTGAAGCTATTACTCCTGGGGTAAAAGAAGGGTTCCCCAAATCTTTTTCTTTTCCTCTAGTAATTTTATTTTTATAAATATAGTCTAATGTATTATCCTCTGGGAATATTGTAGATACTTGGCCATACCAACCTGCAATTGCTCCATATATATAGGGAATTTTATTTTTCTTAGCACTATTCCCCAATAGCTTTCTTGTTTCTATATTGTCTAAAGCATCAATTACTATATCTTGCCCCTCTAGTATCCTATCAACATTTTCTTTATCTATATACTCTACCAAAGCATTTATTTTAATATTACTATTTATTTCTTCTACTCTTTTTTTTGCTTCTAAAGCCTTACTTTCCCCAATATTTTTTTCCTTAGAGATTAATTGCCTATTTAAGTTATTTTCACAAAAATTATCTCCATCAACTATGCTAATCTCTCCTATTCCTATTCTAGAAAGCATCTCTATTATATATCCTCCTAATCCTCCACAACCAATTACACAAACTTTTGTTTTTTGAAAGATTTTCATATCTTCATCAGTAAACATATTTTTATTTCTAATATATCTTTCCAAGTTTAACCTCCTCCCACTGGTGGGAAAATCGATACATAGTCACCTAATTCTAATATCCTGTCAAAGGAACCATCTCTTCCGTTAATCAATAAAATTGCAACATCTTCTTTAGGTATATTAAGAAAATTTATTATTTTTTCAACTGTTGCAGGCTCTTCTACTTCCAATACCAATTCTTTGTCTCTTCCTTCTCTTAATGTAGCAAATAATCTAACTTTTATTTCCAAATTGTACTCTCCTTTTTTTCTAAATATTCATCTATTACCTTTTTTTAGCTTTATTTTTACCAATCTATTTTTTCAAACTTCTTTGCCCTACATACAATGTAAGAAAGCTTAGGCATTTAGGGCTACTGAATTAGAGACAATTTTTAATTTTTTGGGCTTCTTCCCAAGGTTTTAAAAACTACTTCTAATTCAGCAAGCTCTATTTAGAAAAATACAGAGCTTACAAATTATTCAAGCTCTGTATCTATTATTAAACTATAAACCTAATTGTTTTTTACGTTCCTCTGTAGGGATTCCTGTTTTATCCCAACCTCTTAGTTCATAATATTCTGGTAAAAGTTCTGATAGTCTAGCTACATTCCCTTTTGATGGTCCTTCTGAAATTGGATCTTCTAATAATCTTTTTGGTAAAGTGTCTTGTGAAGGATCTATTCCAGCTTCTAGATTGTATAATCTTTCCAAATTCCATATTCTTTCCCCAGCTTCAAGTATATCTGAACTTTTCCAATCTGTTCCCAAAATTGCATTAATCATAGAAGTATAATCATCTGCATTCATTGCGAAAGAAGTAAATAAACAAAGACCTGCCGAGTCAATAAAAGCAGTTAAATCTTGAAATATTTTTACCCATTGAGCTTTCCCTTCCAAAGTAAATCTATCTAATTTTTCAGGTAAAGCTAATATTTCAGGAGAAATCATATATCCTCTAACATGACAACCTCCTCTATTAGATGTTGCATATTGTAATCCTTGTCCTTGAATTGCTCTTGGATCATAAGCTGGTAATTCAAGTTTTTTTACAGTCATAGAAAGCTCTGGTGCTCCGTAAGATTCTGCAAATCTGTAAGAACCTTCTGCCATTTTATCTCCAAGACCTTCTCTAAATCCAATTCTTTTTATCCAATCTACTACAGCTTGTCCATCTCCAAATTTCAAAGATACTCCATCTAATTCATCATCTTTAATATATCCTTTTTGATAAAGTTCCATAGCTGCAGCCACTGTACATCCAGCAGAAATAGTATCCATCCCTAACTCATTACACCAGTGGTTTGCATAAATTATTGTTTTCATATCTGAAACGCCACAATCTCCTCCAAAAGCCCATAGTGACTCATATTCTGGCCCTGCAGTTTCAAGGTCGTCTACTTTGCAGAATCTTCCACAAGCTATTGGACAACGATAACACCCAACTCTCTTAATCAAGTATTTTTCTGCTAAAGTTTCTCCACTTATTTCTTCAGCTTTGTCAAATTGAGAAGTTTGATAGTTATTTGTTGGAAATACTCCATTCTCATTAATTATATTAACTAATACTGCTGTTCCATAAGCAGGAAGTCCTTGCCCTGTTACACCGTTTTCTTTTATTTTTGCCATACAATCTTTTACTACTAACTTTAAACTTTCTTCATCAAATAAATTTACTTTTGATGTTCCTCTTACTGTAATAGCTTTAAGATTTTTTGACCCCATTACTGCTCCTACCCCTGAACGGCCTGCAGCTCTGTCAATGTCATTCATTATTGCTGCCATATTAGAAAGTTTTTCTCCTGCTGGCCCTATTGTTAATATCCTACTTTTTTCAGGAACTTCATTTTTAAGGATTTCTGTAGTTTCGCTTACTATTTTCCCCCAAATATGATTGGCATTCCTAAACTCAATTTTCCCATCTTCAATCATTAAATACACTGGTTCTTTTGATTTACCCTCAAAAATAATAGCGTCATACCCTGCAAATTTTAATTCTGGTCCCCAGTGTCCACCTGAATTTGATGAAGCAATTGTTCCAGATAAAGGTGACTTTGTTACTACCATATACCTTCCACCTGTAGGAGTAGGTGTTCCTGTAAAAGGTCCTGTTACAATTACTAGTTTATTTTCACTACTAAGTGCTTCTACCTTAGGATTAACCTCATCAGTATATAACTTTGTTCCTAACCCCCTTCCACCAATAAATTTTTTTGCCATGTTCACATCAAGATCTTCTACCTTGTAACTGTGTTCTGTCAAATTAACTCTTAAAATCTTACCAATGTAACCATAATTCATAACTTACCCTCCTTGTTTGATTTGTTTTTATTTCAAATCCTTTCCAAATACGGGAGGCAAAAGCGTTTCCTCTTTTACCCATTGGTTAAAGTTCATAGCAAAAGCCTTAGATACTTTAACTCGGATATGATAAGTTTATTATTTGTAATTGCTCAATTATAGAAATTATCAACTTCTAGTTATACTTATTTATTCTATTATCTCTATCAAATCTCCTTCTTTTATGTTTCCAGATTGAAGAACAACTGTAAAAATACCTTCTTTTGGCATTATACATTCTCCCACTTGAGCTTTAATAGCACAGCCATTATGACATTCTTTCCCAATTTGAGACACCTCTTGTATTGTTTCTCCTATTCTTATCTTAGTTCCTACTGGTAGCTTATGCAATATCAGTCCTTCTGTTGTTAAATTCTCTGCAAATTTCCCACTACATAATCCTTTTACTCCTTTTTCAGTCATCTTGTTAACACTTTCTTTAGCAAGCAAACTTACTTGTCTATGCCACTTACCTGCATGTGCATCTCCCACAAGCCCATGATCTTTTTCAAAATATCCAACAGGTATTGTCTCTTTTATCACTCCTTTTTCTTTACTAAAATTAATTGCAATAACTTTTCCTATTTGACTCATATTACAACTCCTTTCTTATAAAATCTCCAGATTTCCCACCTTGCTTTTTTATAAGCCTTATATTTTCTATTACCATTTCCTTATCTATAGCTTTACACATATCGTATATTGTTAATGCTGCTATTGATACAGCACTTAAAGCTTCCATCTCTACCCCTGTCTTGCCTAGTGTCTTTACAATTGCTGTTAATTCTACTCCATCTATTTCTACACAAAAATCTAAATCTACTCCACTTAACATCAAAGGATGACACATAGGAATAATCTCACTTGTTTTTTTGGCTCCCATTATTCCTGCAACTTGAGCAACTGAGAACACATCTCCTTTTTTTATTTCTCCTCCTGATATGGCTTTTATTGTTTCTTCTTTCATTCTTATAAAAGCTTTTGCCTCTGCAATCCTCAAAGTATTATCTTTATCTGATACTTCTACCATTCTTGCTCTTCCATATTCATTAAAATGTGTTAATGACATTATTTACCCTCCTACTTGTATCATATTTCTTGTAATATAATGCCCTTTATCAAGCTCATGGGATAAACTTTTCTTAGCATTTACTATTTTTATTAATTCTCTAAACTTTTCTTTGTCTCCAAAAGTTTCTTTTAAATCAAATTCTTCATTTGAATGAAGACAGGGCTTTAAAAATCCATTTGATGTTACTCTCATTCTATTACAATTATCACAAAACTTACAACTTATTGGACTTATTAAACCTACTTTACCCTTACTATTTGGTAACTTATAATATACTGCTGGAGAAGATAAATTCTCGTTCTCTATTTTTTCTAACATTGACATCTTATTTAAAACTTCTTCATTAGACATATACTTCTCTAAAGACCAATGTATTTCTTCACCGATAGGCATTAATTCTATAAATCTTACATCAATTTTTCTATTTATTGTCAAATTTACAAAATCCTCTATTTCTTCATCATTAAAGCCTTTTATTAAAACCACATTTAATTTAATTGGTCCCAACCCTATTTTTTCAGCTAAATCAATTCCTCTTAATACTTTCTCTAAATCTCCACCTCTAGTAATTTGACTATACTTTTCCTTTTTTAAAGAGTCTAAACTTATATTAACTCTATTCAATCCTGCCTTTTTTAATTGCTCTGCCATTTCTTCTAATAATAATCCATTTGTTGTAATTGCTATATCTTTTATTTGAGAAATTTTTTTTATATAACTTACAATACTTACAATATCATTTCTTACAAGAGGTTCTCCTCCTGTTAACCTTACTTTATTTATTCCTTCTTCTGCAAAAGACTTAATTACAAATTTTATATTTTCTAAAGTTAATAATTCTTTGCATTTTTCTTTCTTTTCTGATTTTTCAGGTACACAATATTTACATTTTAAATTACATTTATCGGTTAGTGATAATCTTAAATAATTTATTTTTCTTCCATAAGAATCCTTCATTTGCTTGTCATCTCCCCGTTTTAAAAAAACTAAAATACAAACATTAAAAATTATTAACTTCAAAAAATTACTACTATTATATATACTCTATATTACCTATATTTTCTGTGCTATATCCACCTATTTCTTTCAATTTTTCTATAAACTCTTTTGATTTTATATAATCTATAAATTTTTTCACTCTTACATCTTCTAAAAATTCTTTTTCTATAGCAAAATCATATTCTTCATAATCAAATTCTATAAAATCCAAATCCATTATTTTTGATGCTGAATATACTCCAAGTCCCACATCTGCACTGCCCGATTGTACTGCTACTGCTACTGCTAAATGAGTACTATATTCTCTTTCATATCCCATAATTTCCTTAGAATCTATATTATATTTTTTAAGATTATAATCTAGAAGCTGTCTTGTCCCTGCACCTTTTTGTCTATTAACAAAACTTATTCCTTCCCTTGCTAAATCTTCAAATTTTCTTATATTCTTAGGATTACCTTTTCTAACAATAAATCCTTGTAATCTCTTTACTCCTTTTATCAAAGCCATTGTTCCTTTTTCAAAATTCTCTCTAAGCACTGATTTGTTGTATTCTCCATTCTCTGAATTTATAAGATGTATTGGAGCAATATGGCACTCTTTTTTCTTTAAAGATAATATTCCTCCAAAGCTTCCTACATGAGCAGACGTTAATGGAATTTTATCAGCTATATAGTCTAATAACAAGTCATGACTCCCTATAAATACTATATTTTCTTTAAGTCTATCTAAATCTCTCAAAAGTTCAACTTTCACTTTTTCTCCTGCCTCAAGACCTTCCACTTCTCTTTCTATTTCAATAACTCCATGGGCTCGCACAAGACTCATTGTCGCGCCTGCTCCTCTAGTTAGAGCTGTTGCTATCCATTTCTCTTTCACTTTACCCAGAGTTACTCTTACTATCTCTTTATATTTAAAAGAAGACACTATTCTCTTTGATAAAAAAGCTTCTATACTCTCTCTCTTTATATTTTCTCCTGTGAATAATCTTAAAATAGGCTCCACAAAAGTTTTAAATACTATATAAGAAGATACTGGATATCCTGGTATTCCTATTACACCTTTCCCATCTATTTTTGCCAAAATAGTTGGTTTTCCTGGTTTAAGAGCTACCCCATGGCAAATTATTTCACCCATTTCTTCTAATACTTGAGAAGTGAAATCTTTTTTTCCTGCAGAAGAACCTGCATTTATTATCAAAAAGTCATTATTTTCTAGAGCTTCTTTTATTTTTTCCTTAAGTTCTTCCTTATTATCCTTTACAACACTATATATTCTTCCAAAAGCTCCTTGCTCCGAAATTAATGCACTAAATACTTGAGAATTAGAATCTATTATTTTCCCTGGTTCTAACAGCTCTTTTTTCTGAACTATTTCATCTCCTGTAGGAATTATCCCTATTTTTGGTTTTTTATATACATAAATTTCTTCTATCCCACCATTTATCAATGCACCTAAGTCTAAAGCCCTTATTTTATGCTTAGAAGGTATTATCATTTCACCCATAATAATATCTTCTCCTACAGGCCTTATATTTTCCCACGGGTGTGTTGCTTTTATAATCTTTGCATTCCCATTCTCATCTATATTTACATCTTCTATCATTATTACTGAATCTTTTGTTTCCTCTATAAGATTTCCTGTGTTAACATAATTAAAATCTTCTTCATACTTTAAAGTAATCGGATTTCTTTCTGAAGCTCCATAACTTTTTATCGCCTTTACAACTATTCCATCCATTGCTGCAGAATTGTAACTAGGAGAAGAATTTTCTGCTATTACTGCTCTAGAAGTCACTCTCCCCAAACTTTCTTCTACCCTTATTTTTTCTATTTTATTCTCAATTTTTAAAGCCTCTATATATTTCTCTAAGACTTTATCAACAGGTTCATTCATAATAAATTTATTTGGTCTATCTTCCATCACAATTTTCCCTCCTGCAACAACTTAAATTTTATTAGTGAACCTTTTTTTAACCCCTCTTGATTTTCTGAAATAACTGTATAACTATTACTTCTAGAAAAAATACTTATCATTCCTGATTTCCCATAAAATGGTCTAGCATAGTATTTAGAATCTTTTTCTTCTACCTCTAACATTTGGTACGTTTCTCTCCCAGGTGAACTATGAATATCTTCTAAAAGTACTGCTTCTAATTCTATTTTTTTAGACTTTTCTATTCCCATAAGATTTTCCAAAAATTCTTTAACTATTGCTTCAAACACTATTAATGCTGAAACTGGGTGTCCTGGTAATCCTATAATAAAACTATCTATTTTCCCTATAATAGTAGGTTTTCCCGGCTTAATTCCTATACCATGAACAAAGACTTCTCCATTTTCAAAAGACTCTATCAATTGTCGTGTGTAATCTCTTTCTCCTACTGAACTTCCTCCAGACATTAAAATCAAATGAGACTCTTTGTTCAATAATTCTATGGTTGATTTGAGCTCATCAAAATTATCTCCTACAATCTTTTTATGTATGACTTCACAATTTAAAGCCTTGCATAAGGAGTATAGTCCATAACCATTGACATCTCTAATTTTTCCAAAGTCATTACTTTTATTATCTATATCTACTATTTCATCTCCTGTAGATAAAATAGATATTTTTATTTTATCTTTTACTACCACATAGTCTATCCCAACAGAAGCCAAAACAGAAATATCATAGGCAGTAATTATTTGCCCTTCTCTTAAAATTAATTCACCTTTTCTGATATCTTCTCCTTCGAATATTATATTTTCACCATAAGAAGAACTTTTATAAATTAATATATCTGAATCTAATATTTTCTCTGTATTTTCAATCATTGATACAGAGTCCGAATTAAAAGGCACTCTCCCTCCTGTGGAAACATAGACACACTGACCTTTTTCTATTTTAAATTCTTCTGCTTCTTTCATAGTTACTTCACCAATTTTTTTTAACATACATGGAATTGATTCACTCGCTCCAATTGTATCTGAATGAATTAAACTATACCCATCTACTGTTGATCTATTAAAAGGAGGTATCATATATGGAGAATATATATTTTCTGCACTTACTTGTCCTAAACTATCTAAAAGATTTATTTTTATTGTCTTTATATTAAAATTTTTAGAAATTTCTTTAAGAATTTCTTTTGTTTCTCCTACTGATTTGACTTTAAAAAAATTCATTTTGCCTCCTTTTATATCTAATTATTAGCTTGTTGCAAAACTCCAACACAATTAAATAAATATTATTAGTTATGTTTTTCTGCACATTCTTTTGCTCTTTGTAACATAATCTCTAAACCATGTTCTAAAGGATCTAGTATGTATTCTAAAGACTCTTTTACTGCTTTTGGACTTCCAGGTAAATTTATAATTAAAGTTTCTTTTCTCATACCAGAGATAGCTCTAGAAAGCATAGCTTTTGGAGTTATTTTTAGACTATAATTTCTAATGGCCTCTGATATTCCTGGAGTCAATCTATCTAGTATCTCTAATGTTGCTTCTGGTGTTATATCTCGTGGGCTAAACCCTGTTCCCCCTGTTGTTAGTATTAAATTAACTTTCAATTCATCTGACATATGAATCATTTCATCTTTTAATTCTTCTTTTTCATCTGGAAGAATTATATATTTTATTAATTTATAATTTCTTTTTTTCATAATTTCTTGTATCAACTTACCACTTAAATCTTCTCTTTGACCCTTTGACCCTTTATCACTTGATGTAATTATTCCAAAAGTAAAAATTTCTTTCATATTCTTTACTCCTCTACTTATATTATTATTTAGTTTGTTGCAAAATTATAACAAATTGATTTTATTTGTATACAAATAATTTTTTAGTTTTGCAACTAGCTAATATTATTATATTCCGTCTGATAAAAGCCTATATGCCTAGGTGACACAAATTAATACCATTAACATCAATGGTAAGCTTTTCATTTCTCTATTATTCTTTTACACTAGCTTCATTACATATAGGATGTTAATGCTTTAACTACTCTGCCATATAAAAATTTCAAATATCAATCATTTGACTTTGGCGTGTGAAAAGATGAGAACTGTACAATATCATCAACTCAGTGAATCTCCATCTTATAATGATAGACTTGAAGTTTTAAACTTTTTTGCTTTCATCACGACTACTCTAAAGCTTTGATTTTAAAATATTTACTATATATGAGTATTTTTTAGTTTTATTCCTATGTAATTTCTCTAAATACTAAGGACTTTTTAAAAATAAAATGTCTTTATTAATTCTTTTTGCTTGTTCCATGTTATGAGTTACTAGAATAATATTTGTTTTTTTGGTTTCTTCTCTCAATATATCCTCTAAAATATATGTAAAATCTTCATTTATATTTGCAGTAGCTTCATCAAGAATTAAAAGAGCAGGATTAAATATCATGGCTCTTCCTAAAGCTAACCTCTGGGCCTCTCCACTAGAAAGATGTATAGCTTTTTGGTTTCTTACTTCACACAATCCAAATTTTTCAAGATATTCCATTGCTTTCTCTTTAATTATTTTCTCTGAATAATTCCTTATTTTTAATGGAAAAATTAAATTTTCATAAACTGTTCCCTTAAATAAATAAGGCTTTTGTCCTACATATGTTATATTTTTATAAAATTCCCTCGAAAGCTTCTCTCCATTATAAAAAATTTCTCCATCATAATCATTATCTAATCCAGCAATTATTTTTAATAATGACGTTTTCCCACTCCCGTTAACTCCCATAATTGTATGAATATTAAAATTGGAAAATTCTAAATTTTCTATATCTAAAATTTTTTTTTGGTTATAAAATTTCTTCAATTTATTTATTTTTATTTCCATGATCCCTCCATAGTATAAGTATAAATAAATGAATTTATTATAAAAGAAATTATTATAAGTATTAATCCCATTGCTAGAGATTTATCATAATCTCCCATACTATTATTCATTGCTATAAAAGTTGTCATTACCCGAGTAGAACCTTTTATATTTCCTCCCACTATCATTACTGCTCCAACTTCAGATATAGCTCTACCAAATCCAGTAATAATAGAAATAGAAATCACTACCTTTAATTCTTTTAATAGAACTAAGAAACTTTGTTTTCTAGTACAACCTAAAGTTTTTGTTGCTTCTAAAATTTCAAAAACATGAAGTTTTGTATTATTGTATACAATTCCCGTTGTTATTGGTATTAACAAAATTGTTTGTGCTATTATCATAGCAATTGGAGTAAACATTAATTCTAAATGCCCTAAAGGGCCTTTTCTTGATAAGAATAGTCCTACTACTAATCCTATAACCACTGGTGGAAAACTCATTCCAGTATAAATTATTTTAACTATTATTTTTTTAAAAAAAATTTTTTTTATAGATAACATAAGCCCTGTTGGAATTCCAATAAATGAAGCAATTATTGTTGCATTTATAGAAACAAATAAGGATAGAGCTATAATTTGATATACTTCTTTATCCAACTTTAATAAAAGTATTAATGCTTCTTTTAATGTACTAAGTAAATAATTCATTTGCTCCCTCCAGTAAATTCTTTTAGCAATTTAAACTTAAAAAATCAAATTTAAGACTCTAAAAATATCTATTTCCCATTAGGAACAAATAAAGATTGTTTGTATTCTTTAACTCCATATTGGCCTATTAAGTTTTGTCCTTTTTTAGAAAGTAACCAATCCATTAATTTTATAGCACCTTCTTTATTTATCATTTTATTTTTATTAGGATTTACAAGAATAACTCCATATTGATTATACAAACTAACGTCTTTTTCAAACACAATTTTTAAATCAATCTTACCTTTCATTGCTAAATAAGTAGCTTTATCAGAAAGCGTATACGCTAATTTTTCATTAGCCATTTGAATTGTGCTTCCCATTCCATTTCCTGCTGATATATACCAATTTTTATTTATTATATCGATATTATATTTTTTCCACAATTCAAGCTCTTTACTATGTGTCCCTGAATTATCTCCTCTTGATATAAATTTAAGATTATTTAATGATATATAATTAAGAGTTTCTTTTAAAGATTTAAAATTGCCTTTTGGTCCTAAAACTACAAATTCATTATACATCAAATCTTTTCTTACTGTTCCATGTCCTTCTTTTACAAATTCTAACTCTTTGGCCTTATCATGTACAATTAATATATCTCCTTCTCCATCTTTACCCATCTGTAATGCTTTCCCTGTCCCTACAGCAATAACTTTTGTCTTTATTCCCGTATCTTTTTCAAATTCAGGAAGTATATAGGAAAAAAAACCACTATTTTCCGTACTAGTTGTACTTAAGATAATTAATTCTTTCTTTTCTTTCCCCAAAACTAATCCAGTCATTAATATTAATAATGCCATTATTTTTTTTATCATAATTAGATCCTCCTTATATCTTTATCTATTAGTATGTTGTAAAACTCTAACACCTTTATTTTACTTACATAAAAAACTACGTTTTTTATGTAATCCCCCCACCTTCGGTGGGAAAAGAGAGGGGCAGTCGGGGCGGAGCCCGAACCCACGGCAAGGAAATATCCTCGCCACTCCATAATTCGACTAAAGACTTAAAAGTCTAAGTCTCATTAAAACCAATAAAAATAATATTTGTATTATTTTTAAATATGTACAAATAATTTTTTAGTTTTGCAACTAGCTATCTTTATCTATACTTTAATACCCCGAGTATACTTCATTAAATTATATAAGTCAATATTGTACACATCGTTCTATTTGTGAACTTTTTATCTTTTTATATATTAGTATTAGCTTTGAAATTATAAACTTAAATTTCCTATCAATAAACAGTACTTTATTTTTTAAAAATTATAAATTTCTAAAAATATAAAGAAGAGGCAATTATACACTGCCTCAAATTATATATTTTTATTTTTTACAAGCTTCTAACTACTCTTTAATAATAAAAATTTGAAATTATAAAATTCCCCTAAACCTCAATAACAATCCCACCTATAGATACTCCAGCTGAAGTTCCTATAACCATAATCTTATTTCCTTTTTTTAATCTTCCACTTTCTTTCAAAATATGCCAAGATAAAGGCATACAAGCAGAAATAGTATTCCCATAGTCTTGAATTATTTTTACAATTCTATTTTCATCTTTTGGCCATAGCATTTTATCACCAACAAGTTTCATAGCTAGTTCACT
>RRZT011014050.1_pt1 | contig 14771 bp, 10 predicted proteins | sample 2165551 | NCBI WGS metagenome assembly RRZT01 (sample SAMN10456910, study PRJNA506462) | wastewater metagenome | biome: wastewater; feature: sludge; material: wastewater sludge; isolation source: wastewater sludge with Escherichia coli K12::gfp cells carrying plasmid... | place: USA: Moscow, Idaho... | reverse complement strand
GGCGGGCAGGTTGCCCAGCGGCACGTTGCTGGCCGACACATACATCACTGTCATTGCGGGCGCTGCCTGAGCGGTCATACCCAAGCAGCTCAAGCACATGAGCACCCAGGCCCAAAGCGCACCCATCTTCCACTTCACATTCACTGGCGATACTTTCTGAGTGATATTGGCTGTTGGGGCAAGACCGCTGGTTTTGCCCAAGTAGCTAATCCGCAGCGTTCCGTGCCGACCCAAACCAGCACGGAACGCCACATCTCATCAGAAGTCCGCTTGCAGTGCGACATACACCGCACGGCCGCGCTCTGCGGTCTTGAAGTCGGCAGACTTCTCGGCCAACTTCACGTTGCCAATGTTGTCCAGACCCAGGCTCACTTGGTACGTCTTGTTCAATCGCTTGCTCACGCTAGCGTTCCAGACGTTGAACGAGGGCAGATTGACCGTAGCGCTCGCCTTGTGTGTGCCCACATGTCGCACGCCGATACGCCCTGCCCAACCGTGATCGCCCGTCCATTGCACGGCAGAGTTGCCCGCAAAACGGGGGCGATAGGTGAGGCGCGTGTCGGCCACAGCATCCTTGGCGGTCATGAGAATCGTGGCGTTGTTCACCCACGCGAACTGCTTGCCCAACTGCACGTTAGCACCCAGCTCAAGGCCTGTGATCTCGGCGCGATTCACGTTCACATAGCGGTTGAGCGTAGTGTTGCCTTCCTTGCCAATGCGCTCGCTGCTAATCAGGTCACGCACACGGTTGTGGAACAACGTGGCCGACAAATCGGCGGGCCCTGCTTTCCACTCCGCACCCAGTTCAAAGGCATCGACCGACTCAGGCTTCAAGTCCCCGTTGCCGTAGTAGATGTAGGTGCTGGAGGTGTAGACGTAATTGGGGTCGCCCTGCTTCAGATTGGGTGCGCGGAACGCGTGGCTATAGCCGCCCTTGACGACCAACGAATCAGAAGGCGTCCACACGGCATAAAGACGCGGGCTCAGCTCGTTGCCGAAGCGTTCGTGATGGTCCAGACGCAGACCAGAAGTCAGCATCAGATTGTTAGTGAGCGCCCATTCATCCTGCACGAACACGGCCTGATGATTCACGTCGGTCTTGCCGCCCTTCAGCCCTTCGTGCTTGAGGCTTTCCTTGCGGAACTCGCCCCCGAAGGTGACCACATGATTTGTGAACTTGCGGTTGAACGAGCCATCCACCACCTGCTCCTTGAGCGTGTGATCGGCCGTAGCGTCTACGCCTGCTGCTGGCTTGTTGATGGATTCAATATCGCTCATGTATGCGCGGGCCTTGCCGCTCCAACCCGCCACGTCACCGCGCCAGCCAATGTCGGCATGTGTGCGGTTGATGTCGTAGCCGTTGCGATACGCACCCTTCTTAGAGCTTGAAGTGTCGAAGAAGCGCTCGTCCTTGCCGTGGAAAACATTGAAGTCCACCTTGTGGCCTTGCGCCAGATTGAGCACGCCACCCACGCCGCCCTGCATGTTGTGGCGGCCTTCCAGTTCGGAGATTTCAGGCTTGAGTGGATTGGCAATATCGCTATTGCGTGCATTGGTGCCCGTGAGCTTGAGCGACAGCACATCATTGACCTTGCCCGCGCTGTAGATCGACTGCTGCACAAAGCTGCCGCCCGAACGATCCGTCTGCGTGCCGCCCTTGAGCAGCACCGAGGTGCGCCATTCGTCCGTGGGCTCGCGCGTGATCATATTGACCACGCCGCCCAGCGCTTCAGAGCCGTACAACGTAGACATCGGCCCGCGAATCACTTCCACACGCTCCACCGCGACCATCGGCACCCAGCCAAGCGAGTAGTCCGAGTGACCCACCACGTCATCACTGCCCGCGATGCGCTTACCGTCAATCATCGTGAGAATGTGCTTGCTCTCCATGCCGCGCAGGGAAAGTGTCTTGCGGCCTGCCGTGCTGATGACGTCAAAGCCCACACCCGGCTCATCCTGAATGGCTTCCAGCAAATCAGAAGGCATGCGTGCGTCGAGTTCTTTGCGATCCACCACGCTCACGCTGGCTGGCGCGGTGCGTACGTCGTGCTCCGCCATAGTTGCCGTCACTGTCACATTGGGCAATGTGGCAGCAGTCTGCTGAGCCATCGCTGGCATTGCCAGACACAGCGCCAAAGCCAGCGGCGTTGCGCGAAACAACGGTTTCGAGGAGGAGACAGAGGAAGGCTGGACGTACATCGCCGTCGCGCGCCCAGCGCGAGCGCACTCATTCATAAAGGACATTGGCAGTTGGCTTTCAAGAGGCTGGCACCCTCGCCGCCTATTGGGCTGCTGGTGCAAAAAATGGACTCATCCGGAGCTGATCCAGACAAGAAGTGAGAAATTGTATATGCGAATCGTTATTGTTCGCAGAATTATTTGTATTTTTTGAAGCCGATAGCCAACGCCTGCCCCCTGAACACGCTAACTGGGGCGTACAAAGAAAAAACCCGCTGGTTGTACAGCGGGTTTTTGAGAGTGCTAGTTCTGGCTGTTTACTGCATCAGCTCGCGCCAGCTAATGCGCTTGCCCTTGGGCTTGGGCGAAGCAGTCGGAATCGGAATATCGATCGGTTTGTCAGGGAAGGTGCTTGGCGTCACGTGGCTCGTCACCTTGCCGTCTGGCGTGGAGCTGAGGTCGTTACCCATGATCAGGCCCTGATTCACACTTACACCTGCAGGTCCTTCCTTGTTCGTGCCCTCGTTCACCGCACGACCGGTCTGATAGTTCAGGTAGTTGACCCAACCCGTACCACCCGAAACGCATGGCTCTGTGGATGGCACATTGCTGGAAACCACCAAGGTGCTGCCTGCCATGCGCATGTCGACGTTAACGCGCTCTCCGCTGTCCGGCAGATCGATATACCAACCCTTGCTGTCGTCATTGCAATCAGCCGTTGCGCTAGTGCACTTGAGCGTGCGGGTCATCGGTGCAAGGCCCACGGCGGCGACGTTAGTCAGCTCCGAATGCTTGAGGCTAGCGCGCAAAGAAGCTCCCGTTGCGTAACCCGTCAACGCATCTTCGAAGCCGTACACCGACTGCACCTTGGTCGTCGCAGCAAGGTCACCAATACCTAGCAACTTGCCGGTTGCCACCAGAATGCGTGGCAGTGTCGATCCAGCCTTGCCGGCCACCAACTCGATACGAGTGGTGATTGGCTGCGCATTGCCAGATGCATCGGTCAATTGCACCACCTTTGTCGACGAGTACTCAGTACCCGTCCACTGGAAGCGCCAGACGTTGCCCTGCATATCACCACCGTAGAACAGGCTGGTGGTGTTGTCGCCAGCGGGGTCCTTCACGAAGTTATTCAACTCCTTCAAGCCCGAGCCTGTCGTAGCGATGGTCTGAATCACGGCACCGGTGTTGGCGTTCAACACATAGACGCGGCCCACGCCATCACTGTTGTTATAGCCCGAGGTGAGGAACACCGCCCACGTGCCATTTGGCAACTTGGAGATCAGTGGTTTGCCGTAGCTCATGCCCATCGTTGAGAGCGTGCTTTCCCACAACGCGACTGGCGCCTCAGGATTGGTCACGTCGAGCGCGTAGTAGCCCTTGCCACCCTTGTTGAAGCCACCCACGATGATGGTCTTCCAAGTGTTGCCCACCTTGATATCGGCGGTCACAGGCGAGCCGTCCACAAAATAGCGGTGCGCGCTTTCGTAATCCGTGCTGGCAAGACGCGGCATCTCGGCCATCATCGCGGTTGGCACAAAGGCCCAGGCTTCACGCGCAGCCGCCAGCCTCGTAGTGCTGTTGACGGTGATGGTCTTGGTCAGATCGGTTTCCGCATAGAAAGCATGCAGCATGCCGTCGTTGCTACCCACGTAGACCATGGGCTTTCGATCCTTCTGCGCCAGACGGTATGAGGTGTACCCCTCATCCTTGTACAGGCGCCGTGGCTTGCTGATGTACAGCGGTTGCGAGCCGATGATGTCACCCAGACGGCTATCGCGTGTGCGGTAGAGCTTAGTCACATCGTTCTTCAGGAAGCCCTCTGCCGAGCGATCACCACGCAAGAAGTTCACGAGGTTTTCGCCCATAGCGGCAGTCTTCTGCGCCGCAGACATCTGGCCTGTCTGCGCCAACTTGGCCTCAGCTGCCGCACCACGGAAGTTGTCTTGCTGCGCACTACTCATACTGGACCAGCTGAACGGCTGCAGTGTCTTCGTCGCATCCATGAAGTAGATGGTCCGGTCGTCAGTGCTCAGATTGCGCGAGTCAAGCTTGGCCTTGGCGGACCAATCCTGAACCTGCGTCCGGGCACCGCCAGTCACGCTGATCTCATAGGCCAGCACGTCGCCATACCAGCTTCCGCTACGGTACATCGCGCCATAAGCGTAGTTGTCACCCGTGCCGACCACGGCCGAGGTCACCGCCACACCCGCGCCAGAGCCGATGGCCGAGCGGATATCCGCGAAGACTTGGCCCAGACCGGTTTCGATGGACTTTGGATCATTGGCGCTGAAGTAGCGGCCACGACCATTGACAGCGGTGTGCCAGAAGTCGTCAATCGATTGCGGTTGCTCGAAATTCGACGTTGGGCTGTTAGGCGGCCACAGAGGCCACCACGCCGCACCCGTACGCAGCGCGGCAAAATCGCCAGCACCATTCTTGTAGTCTTTGTCGTATTTCAGCGTGCCGGACACGCCCATGCCGATCACATAGGTAGACATGTGCTGCCATGTGGCTCGGTCATCCTCCGCACCGGTACCTGCAGGCTTGACCAGATTGTTCCAGCCACGCGGTGTTGCCGAGCTGTCGCCTGGTCGCAAGTCCGTCGCATAGTAGTACTGCGCCACGTCGGCCAGCGAATTGCTACTACCAGCGGTGACACTGCTTTGCACCACGTCGTCGCATGGCAGTCTCGTGCAAGACTGATGCGTGCTCGGCAACGCGGCCCATGGCTGCGTACCCGGTACAGGACGATTGTTAGGCGGCTGTGTCAATGTGGCACCAGCACTCAGCACGCTCGCTGGGTAGCAGACCGATGGCGACTCCAGATCTCCGGAAATCGTCTGATTGCCCGGTGGGTTGACCAGCGTCGGATTACCGATAGCGGCAGTACCTGTCAGATTGACCTTGTTGGTCCATGCAGTTCCGGCAAACACCTTCTTGTTACCCCAGGCAATCTGGCAGGTAGCAGCCGGGCAGCTTGCTGGCTGAGTCGTCACGAGTTCCGTATGACCATTGCCAATGCCTGAGCAGTCTGTCACCTTGTGCGTGACGGGATCGTAGCCGGGGACACACAACTGGCCTTCCGGCACCGCAACTGTGGTTTCTTCCTTCGTGCAGGTCGTGATCACGCCAGATGCGCTAGTGCCTTGCTGACATTGGGCCGCAAAATCCGCAGCCGATTGCAGATAAGTCAGGCCGCCATTGGTGCTGGCATCCACTTTGGTGCAAGTGGTGGTGGTCCAGTTGTTTTGCGCGCTAGGCTGGCCGGCACCCGGCAAATTAGCCACCGCTGCGTCGCAAGTGCCGGGAGCCATGTCGGTGTTGACAACGAAATCACGGCAGTTGGCAGCGTTGGTTCCATTTCCGGTGCAGCTTTGCACAGGCGTGACCGGCTCGTTAGCTGCCACGCAGCTCACTTGTTGCCACGTTGGCGAAGCCGGTGTCACATTGGTACATGTTGGCACCTTGTCCGGACCCGTGGTGTCGGTTTCACAAGTGGTGTAAATACAGCCATTGGCTGGCGTTGCACTCTGATTCACGCAGGTGCCAGGGTTCACTGGCTGGTTGGGTGGCACAGGGTTGTTCTCCGTGCCGGCTGCCGGTGTACAGGCGGTCCCTTGGCTAGCTTCAGCGCATTCCGTACCAATCCAGCCATTGGTGGAGTTGGGTGCTATAGCCGTACAAGTATCCGTAGGTACATAGCCGCCACCTTGAATCGCGCAGACCTTACCTTGGGTCGGGTTGTTGATACAGGCGGTCGAGCCCTGCTGCACCGGGCCACTCCATGTGGTCACAGGTGGCGAGGAGCATTGCACGGTGTATCCAGTGTTACCAGTGCCAGGACATGCACCAGAAGACACCGTGGTGGTATCGACCAGCGTAGGCTGAGCACATTGGTACTCTTTGCGGGCACTGGTCTCCGGCAACGGCCCGGCCACACAGGTAGCAACCCACTCACTTTTTTGCAGCTTGGTGCACGACTCGTACTGCATGCTACTGGCGTTGAAATCTGTAAAGCCGTCGGGGCAAGAGTTGTCTACCCCGGTACTGACGATTTCTTCGGCGCAGGTTGTCCGCTTGTAGCCATTCGTCGCATCCGCTGCTGTGACCGCCACGCACGCAGTCTGGGGGACATAAGCAGTCTCAGTCTTGTTGGTACAAGCCGAGTAGATCACGTTTCCAGTCTGGCCTCCGGCCGCAGTGATGGCTGCAGACAAGGTAGGATGGATCACGTTACACGATGGAACGGCACCCGTATAGGCGGGGATATTGCTGCCCTCGCACTGGATCGTGCCGATGCCGGCGACGTATTGGTTGTTCCGAGCTGGGCAATACGCTGTCCAGGACACGGCCACTTCCGTGTTCCGGCATTGGTACTTGAAACCATCGCTGTCGGTTGTACCGCTCAGCGTGCTCGGGCAGGACTGCACCACTTCCCACTGTGTGTCATTGCCTTGCAACGTGCAACCGCTGGGGAACGCCTGACATACGGTTTTGTCCGTAGTCTTCTGACGCACTTCACCCATGCTTGGGTCGCGATACCAATAGAAGTACTTCAGCCGCTCGGCCTTCTGTGCGACCGATTTGGAGTAAGGCGTCTGAGTCTGCTCAACCCACGTAGTCGTGGCCTTGTAGCGATACTTCTTTCTGATCACTTCCGTCCACAGCAATTGTTGGCGATAGCGCGTCTTCGTGACGGTGCTAGTGCCTTGCGCGTACCAGTACGAACGCTTGCTCTTAGGGAAGTTCCAGTCGGTGATCTTGCCGGAGCGCTGCACGATCGTGCGGGTGCTCTTCTTCCACCATGTGAAGTCCATCACCTTTTGGGTGGCAGTCATCACATCCTTTTCGATGATCTTCTTATAGATGGTTTCCTTCTTGGTACCCGCTGCAGGCGTGGTCACATTCCAGCCCAACTGGCAAGGCGCAGTGCTGTAGGTCACGGTGGCATCGCGCACCAACTTGTAGCCGCTGGTGGAAGCATCGTAGACCGGGCGAGGAATCAGACCATCCGCCCCCGTGAGCGCCAATGGCGGGCCATCCTGCTGACCGATGGGCGTCACACCGTCGATCTGCACGGGGCCACGAGTCTCATCATCAGGGTTCCAGTAACCATCAGTGGTGACGATCGCATAGTGGCGCTGGCAAGCCGAGATCACCGGATCGACAAACGGCGTCATCGACGAGTTGATGCTGTCGCTCTTGCCCGAGTAATAGCGCCCTACCCGTGCAAGTGCTTCACGCGTTGGAGACGACAAACCGGTCTGGATGCCTTGAATGGCGGTGAACCAAGCCTCTTTGTCAGTTCCACCGAAATCCTTGACCGGCATGAACTTGCTGTAAGGCTTGGTCGGGTCTGGATTGGCTGCTGTCAAAAAGCCCACACGGAAGTTGTCACTCAGCGAAGCAAAAGCCAGGCTCACGGATGACTTCGCCATGTTCAAGCGCGTGCGGTAGTAGCTGTACCAGATGGCAAAGTTCTGCTGCTGATCGGCGCCAGTGATCGGCGTGCGCAGCCAGTAGCCAGCCGGCGTACCGGCGGTGGTTGACGTAGGAGCCACGCCAGGCATGGCTTCGCCTTGTGTCTGCGTACCGTCATCGAAACGGGTCTTTGGATAAGCCGCAGGCACCTTGTTGCAAGCGCCAATGGTGTCATTTACCGCTTCAAAAACAGGGTCTGGCCGCGTCCCCGCAGCGGTGTTCTTCACCCACGCAAAGTAGTACGCAGGCTGAGGCGTGTCGTTGTACAGCGGGGAGTCTCGCGTGTCAGCGTCGTACGCCTGGAAGGCCAATGACAGATCCACAACCGGCGCATTAGTGGCCAAGTTGTAGCCATCTTTCTTGGCGGCAGTGAACGATGGCATCGGCAAGTCACTGCCGTTGGGGGCCTTAGGAAGGGTATAGACCGTATTGGGGTTGTAGTACAGCGGGTTACACAGCGAGCTCTTGTACCCCATGGAGAACAGATTGCTGGATGTATTGGCTGGCTCCCAGTCATCAGGCATGTGCGAGCGCCTCATGGATCCCGAGGTGTCCAGAATCAGCATCACGTTAGGCTTGCTCTGATCGGCAAATGTGGCCACCGGCACATCGGCAATATCCACGGTCTCCACCGGCGTGGCATCGGCCAACGCCAATCCGCCAACAATCAACGCGGCGGCTCCTGCCACTGCGCCAACCGCAAGCATCAGCTTCTTCTTGGGTTGCCATGTACGCGCATTCGCGTCGTGCATCGCATCTGGGCTGGTGTCTGGTATGTTTTTCATATGCACCCTCTTGTTCTGCCAACGTCTAATGAATTAATAGAAGCTCATCTGCACGTAGCTCAAGGTGTCCCGCGGACCCTTGACTTGTGCAGTGATGCGATACATGGGTTGGTCATTGCAGGTCTGAACACTGCCTGCCGACTCTGAGGAGCCCGGGCAGCCAGCGCCCGAGGGCAGCACGCAGCTTTGACCTGTCGCGTTCCATGCCCCCGCAGAGGTGCACAAACGATGAATCAGGTAACGCACCTCATTGCCCATATCCAGCTTGGCATCTGTAGGTGCGGGCAAGAGCACGGAACTCGTCCAGGGCAGATCCTTGGCGACCACTTTGGGATCGACACTCGCAAAATACCCCGCCGAAGTGTCATTCGCCTCTAGCTTGGTTGGCCCTTGGGCGTACAGCGCATTCAAACCTGCCAGACCCATTTCCAAGCCCTGGTCAGCACCCGAAGTAGCGGATTGCTTGAGTGCCAGACTGCCGGATACTCCGGCTCCCAACGTACTCGTACGCACGAGTGCCAACCCGGTGATGGTCATCACCAGCAGCACCACCAGTGCGACCAACAAAGTCACGCCGCGTTGTGCACGCACCTTGAATGAATATTGAATGCCCCTCATGGCAATTGCCCCCAGATGGTGTTGCGCAGCGGAATGACGCTTTCGTAGACGCGATAGCGGTAGTGCTTCCAATTGGTGTCTCCAGTCGAGGAGACCGCGCTCAAATCGAATTCTTTGCTGCCGTTGGCCCAACGGGGATTGACCGTAGTGACTTCATCCCGCTCGAACTGCGAGGTACGCACAAGGATTGCAACGCGCACAGCAATCAATCTGCCGAGTTCTGGCGCTGCGGGAGTCGTAGCGGTCCATTCATCGCTTTGATCGATCTTGCCGCTGCCGTCCCTGTCGTAACCGTATTCGGCCGCCATGATCAACACATCTTGCGCAACGGCAACACGTGCAGTTTCGGTTTCATTGAGAAAGTTGTAGCGAGTAAGCTGTCCATCCTGCAAGCTCCACACTGTCAGCGTAGGCTTGGGTCCGAGGCTGAAGATCACGCCTTCACCAAGACTTGTGGAACTGGCATCCAGAATGTTGTTACTAGTTCCGTTACGCGTAGCCTGTACGGCCTGATTGGTATAGAAGCTGGAATAACTGGTGTCCTTGTGCTCGACACCTGTATAGGCTTCGACAGTGGTCGACGCTGGCAATGTCACCGTACTGCCGGCCCCCTTAGTGACTTCCATCATCAGGCATTGGGCCGAATTCGAATCATTGGTGCCGATCATCACATCACCAGGCTGGAAGCCGGCATTGGACTTGGCCATTTTGAATTCGCCATTGGCACTGGCGTTGTAGCGTGCGCCGGTAAACATGTTGCCGGACGATCCCGTCATGACACGCAACTCACGACCGTCCTTGATTTCAACCGGCTGCAGCGGAAACTGAAACGTCACAGGAGTGCGCGCCGAATTGGAGGCCGTTACGGTGCAACCTAAATATGTGGTGTCAAGACTGGCAAAACCCAAACCTGCCGAGCGAATATCGCGCTCAATGGAAAACAGCGCCATTGCGCCCGCGCTCTGCGCTTGACTGACTGCAGCCACAGTACGACGACGGCCTTCCGAAGTGGCAAACAGCTGATAGATCGCAAGCAGCGTCAGCAAGCCAATGGCCAATCCCACCATGATTTCAATAATGGTGAAGCCGCTACTAGCCGCCCTGCTCCCTGAGGCAGCACGGTTTTGTTGCAGTGATGTGTATTGGCTCATAGGATTGCAATCCTTTTTTCTGGGCTTTTGTTCACACAGTCATTCGGTCAGTCCGCGCAACGACTAGTGCACGAAAGCCTGGAATTTGTAGTTGCGATTCGCCTGATCACTGGGCCCCTTCCAGCACAACGTGACCATCACACGATTGATGTTGCCTGTGGTGTCGATCTGCACTTGCTGTCCTTCGGCAGTGGCGCCCGGCAAACCCGCGACCGTAGTCAATCCTCCACGCGCTCCTTTGAGAATTTGGCCAAGTGCCGAGGTTTCACTCACGCTGCTGCCGCTGAAGCTGCATGCGGTTTGTCCGCCAGTCTCGTTGTGCTTAAAGCCTTCCAGTGAAGTAGCCAGCGATTCACTGGTTGTGCGGTCCACACTCAGCGAAATCATCTGCACGATCTGCTCAGCAAACATGCCCGCTTCGGTCCGATACTGCGCCTGGCCCGTCAAAGTAGTAGAGCGAGCCACCAGACCCGCAATCCCCAAAATACCCAGCAGGACGATCAGGACGGAGACCATCGCCTCGATGATCATCATGCCGCGTTGCTGCTTACGCGAACGACGCGCGGCAAAGCGGAATTCAGGTGAACGATTCAAACGTGCGTTCAGCATTTGCGGTTATCTCCAGCAGTACTCACGGACGGGTCACAGATACGAATCTGTCCACCACGCGAAACAATCACATCGAGGCAACGTTGCGAGCCACCCTGCTTAATGCAGCCAGTTTCGCTGCCCGGAAGAAAGTTGATGGTGTTGGCTGCCGATGCCTGACCCTGGCTGTCGAAAGTGACAGTCGTCACCGTGGCGTTCACAGTCAGTGTGTTCGCTGACTCGGGCGGCTTGACCGTGAGATCCGCACCACCCGCAGTCACCTTCCAGCCTTGGTTGGAGTCCGTCAGCGTCACGGCCACATTGCCATTACGACGCAGCGCTTCAGAGCGCGCCATCTGCGCACCATCGTAGTAAGCCTGTGCGGCGGTACGGATCCTGGTATCCACCAGATAAGTGCGAATGCTCGGCATGAGCATCACAAGGATGATCGCCATGATGCCGATCCCCACGGTCAACTCGATCAGGCTAAAGCCGCCCGCGCGATCGTTTCTGATGAGGACACAGCGCGCAGACATCAGCAGCTCCCATCCTTGCGTGCCGACCAGCAATTCGTGCCCGCAGTCCAGCCAGGCGCTGTACCTGTGGTGCTACGAGCACCGTTCTGATTCAGTGTGAAGACGAAGCCTGCCATGCCCCCCTGACCTGTCGCGGTCACCGTATAGGTTGATGCGGCGAGATTGCAGCTATAGACAAAGCGCGCAGTGGTGACCGGCATCGGTGCAACGGTACCTGTAGCACAGGCCCCCACAAAGGTGCGGTTGTCCTGAAAGTACTGCTCCAGCTTGCCACCCATGTCCGCCAGCGGCACCAGACCATCCACGATCTGTCCGCGCTTGACGTAATCGTTGTAGTTAGGAATAGCAATCGCCGCAAGAATCGCGATCACCGCCACCACAATCATCAACTCGATCATGGTGAACCCGCGCTGAACCCGATGTGCCGCCAGCTTCAAGTCAGCACGAACCGAATCCACCACAGAACCGCGCACGCACCCCTCGCCGGCACGCAGTGAAGACGAAAAGTAAGGAGCTTGGTTGATGTGTGACATAGATAGAAATTACAAATCAATACGTAACATGCATTAAGTTATCAAATACAAATTCGACAATCAATAGGATTGATCAATTGCATGATGAACCTTTGTCAATTGCTGCCAGGAAAATCATTAAGTAGGAATTTCCTTTCATAGCAACGACATAGCGTCCTTCAAGCTGAGGGTTCGGATGGATTTCCAGCCCACCCAATACACCATGGCTATTTAGACAACTGTATCATGAATCGCCCCGGGTTTCCTAGACACCTCTGAGCCTCAAATCTGAGGCCCAATAGGAGGTGCCATGACGAACAAGCAGCCTTACCCCGAAGAATTCAAGATTGAAGCGGTCAAGCAGATTACGGAGCGAGGCCACCGCGTGGCCGATGTATCCGCACGGATCGGCGTGAGCCAGCACAGCCTGTACAAGTGGATCAAGCTTTATGCAGTGCCCGCACCTGAGCGGCAGGCGCAGGCATCTCAAACCGAGGAGTTGCGGCGACTAAAGGCCGAACTTAAACGAGTGACCGAGGAGCGCGACATCCTAAAAAAAGCCGCCGCGTACTTTGCCAGGCAGTCCGGGTGAGGTACGCATTTATCGAGCGCCATGAGCAGGAGCACAGCGTGCGGCGCATGTGCAAGGTAATGCAACTGCACCCCAGTGGCTACTATGCGTGGAAGGCGACACCGCAGAGTCCGCGGGCCAAGGACGACCAAAGGCTGCTGGGCTTGCTCAAGCAGGCATGGCTCGAGAGCGGTGGTGTTTATGGCTACCGCAAGCTGACATTGGATATGCGTGACCTTGGAGAGCGCTGCGGCAAGCATCGCGTGGCACGGTTGCTCAAGCTGGAAGGCTTGCGTTCGCAGACGGGCTATGGCCGAAGGCCAGGAGTGCGTGGTGGAAAGCCAGCCTTGGTTGCCCCCAATCACTTGCAGCGCCACTTGGGGTCTCCTCGTTTTCAGTGCAATAAGTGACGGTACGCAAAGCTAGGGAGACGCTGATTTATTCCCCGGTCGTGCGCATGCATATGGGATAATGTGATCTTTGCAGGGTATGAAGGGTGGTACGGATGCAATCGAGTTTTTCGGAACTGGAATACGCGGCGAAGAAGAAAGTCACCCGACGGGACCGGTTTTTGTCCGAGATCGAAGCGATCACGCCATGGGTAGAGCTGGAACGGACGGTTGCCCCGTTCTATCCGAGCGGCAGGGGGCGTGGTCGTCCGCCGATTGGACTGTCGCGGATGCTGCGCATGTATATAGCGCAGCAATGCTTTGGATTGTCGGACGAAGGCATCGAAGATGCCCTGTACGACAGCCAGTCCATCCGCCGCTTCGTCGGCATCGACCTGTCACGGGAATCGGCGCCGGATGCCACGACGCTGTTGAAGTTTCGTCGCCTGCTCGAAAGTCACGAACTGACCGAATCCATCTTCAACGCCATCAATGCCCATCTGGCCAAGAAAGGCCTGCTGCTGCGGGAAGGCACGATCGTTGACGCCACACTGATCGCTGCACCGCCCTCGACCAAGAACCGGGAAGGGAAACGTGACGAAGAGATGCACCAGACAAAGAAAGGCCGGCAATGGTACTTCGGCATGAAGGCGCACATCGGTGTCGATGCCCAGTCGGGCTTGGTACATACCCTCATCGGTACAGCCGCCCACGTCAGTGATGTTACGCAAGCGCAGGCCCTTCTGCACGGCGACGAAACAGAGGCCTTCGGCGATGCTGGCTACCAGGGCGTGGAAAAGCGTGACGAAAATCTCGAGTGCCCGGTGACGTGGCACATTGCCCTACGCCCGAGCAAGCGTAAGGCATTGAAGGATACGCCGCAGGGCAAACTGGTCGAGTGGATTGAGCATACCAAGGCCAGCATTCGGGCCAAGGTCGAGCATCCTTTCCATGTAGTGAAGAATCTCTTTCGCCATCGCAAGACCCGCTACCGCGGACTGGCGAAGAACACGGCTCAGCTCTATTCGTTGTTTGGCTTCGCCAATCTGGTGTTGGCGAAGCGAGCGTTATTGAACGTCAGCACCCAAGGTGCGTCTTGAAAACGAAAAACAGGGGGAAAACTCCTCCCAAAGTCGGGAAAGCCGCAGAAACGCGCCTCTTTGAAGGCGCAATTGTCCTCGCTGACCAAATCATCAACAGAAACGCGATTTGTTCAGCGTCTCCTTAGGTTTCCAAACCAAAGGAAAGAAGAAAGCAGAAGACAAAGACAGGGTTGTTAAATATAGGAATCCTGAGAATGAAAAGGAAACCTATTCAGGACATGGAAGACAACCAAACTGGCTTGTTAAAGCAATTGCAGATGGCAAAAAGCTAGAAGATTTCAAAATAGCTGAATAAACAACTCTTCAAGATATTGCAAAGCCCCTATATGGGGCTTTTTTCTTTTGTGGATTGAGCAAGGGGGAAACCCCCTTTAAACCCCCATCACTTGAAAAGTGTTCTTTGCTTCACAGCAGCCAAAACACTAAATCAAATTCTCTTCTTTATTTGTTAATAGCTATTCACAAACAAGAAAATTGAACCATCATATAAGCCATTTTTTGAAGTCAAATAAAAAACAACAAAACACAACAACAGCAATAGATAGCAAAGAAAAATCTAAAAATCTGTCATGTCAATGTCTAACATTTGAAAATTAAAATCTTCAATAATGGCAATGCTTTTGAAGATATTTGTCAAACATTTAATAGGGGTCTATTGCATTTTGATTTTTTTCTGTTATAAATTAACTATAACAAGGAGAATATAATGGCATATAACAAACAAGCAATAAAAGAAGTTTTGGAAAAACTAAACAAAGACAAAAAATATTATGATGGATTAAAAGACTTATTTAGTGTGAGCAATGGAGTGAACAAGGTTAAGGAATGGGAAAAATATGAAGCCATAACACCACCT
>RRZT010191051.1_pt1 | contig 14771 bp, 14 predicted proteins | sample 2165551 | NCBI WGS metagenome assembly RRZT01 (sample SAMN10456910, study PRJNA506462) | wastewater metagenome | biome: wastewater; feature: sludge; material: wastewater sludge; isolation source: wastewater sludge with Escherichia coli K12::gfp cells carrying plasmid... | place: USA: Moscow, Idaho... | reverse complement strand
GTAGTTTTTTAGCGATTCTTTCGCCTGATAAAATTCTTCAAAGCCAACGAAACAATAAAACTGACAACAGCGCCTACAACGGCTAAAATAACTGTACGTACCAGGTCTTCTACGAATACATTGCTGAAAACTGACAGCAACATACCACCGCAAGTACCGGCATACACATTACCATTTGTAGCAGTTTCAAGGAGTTTCATTTTGTTTCGCTGAATCGTCAGTATCAACGGCTGTTTGACTTACAGCGGTCATTACCCCGCCTGCCAACACAACATAACCGGCAATGGAAATCACCGCAGCGGGTAATGCAATCGGAGCTGCTAAAAGAGCTCCACCGGCAGCGGCTAATGCGATACCGATTGTACGTAAAGTTTTGAAGAACTTCGGCGTTGGAGCTTTAACCCGTTCAACTACGGTCATTTCATTCGGGTTGGTTGTGTTTAGATTTTCTTTTTCCATAAACGTTGAATTAAATTAAATTATAAATACTACCTCTCTAAGAATTGAAGCCCCTCCCAAATTGAATTTTCCTTTTTCCTTCTACCATTGGAGAAGGTGCCCAAAGGGCGGATGAGGTCGGGAGGGGTTAGGGGAGGCTTTAAATCACTTCAACAATCGCCAACACGTTGTAAGCATTGTTATTCAATGAATAATCTACATTGTTCACCGATTGAACAAAGTCAATTGACAGCAAAAAAATCTTTGTTCCTTCAAGTTCTGGAATTTCAGCAGGTTTTACTGACAAAGCCTGTGCTACTCCGTTGGCGGCAATTCGAACTGGTTCTGAAACCGTGATTTCGCTTTCACCTGTTAAAAAGTTTATGCTTGCAAAACCGCTACGGAATACAATATGAGTAGCTCCTTGTGGGAGACTAACGTCATTCTGGGGAGTAAGAGCTGCAATACTTATTTCACCGGTAGCTGCGTTCAATTGATAGGGTTTATACAAAACAGCTCCAATAACTGCATTAATGTTGAAGTTGAAACCCTTCAACAATAATTTTGCTTCGGCTTTCGCCATGCCCTCGGCTGCACTTCGTTCACCTCTGGCATTTGCTTCATCCATGTTTTTAATCTGAGCCATGATTTGTGTCAGTCGAGAAGTCACGCGTCCATCCGATGCATTTTGGCCTAATACACGAACGGAATCGCGCAATAACTTTCCTGCTGAAGCTGCATTACCAAACTCAGCACCATTTTCCCGGGTACGGGCAAATCCAGGATCATTAGCGATTCGGGAAGCGTCCACACCACCTTTTTCACGGGCAAGGTAACCGTCTTTCGACTTGTAGAATGAAATTCCACCAATGGTTCCCCGCAATTTGAGAATACTTTTTTGTTGTGCCATAATACTATGTTTTTAAAATTATACGGACAAAAGTATATTCACAAATATCATTTTGTAGCACAGGTACTTCCGTCTTTGTCAATCCTTTCCGTTTTTTCCTATACTGACACATTTGAGTATACATAAAATTTGTACTTTTGCATAAAATAGTAAGAGAAATGGAAGTGAAACGTATTTGTATCTATCCGAAAGATATCCAGCGTATCACCGGAAAGAGTGAACGTTACGGAAGGTTGTTGCTTGCTAAGATAAAAGAACGCAACGAAAAAGAAGAACACCAATTCGTGACTGTTGATGAATTCTGCCGATACACCGGATTAAAAATTGAACAGGTTGTCCCGTTTATTGTGGGTTAGTGTTTGATGTATGGATGAAGTATGGATAAAGCATACCAACGCCCTACATAATGTATGAAAAAAAGCCGTATTGGTTGCAACAATACAGCTTTCATTCAAAACATTTGGATAAAAATACTTACTTCCTTTAATTCTCGTAAAACTTATAATTGAAATGTGCTTCCCATGGCCTTTAATTTATCCGAAAGAATTTCCATATCATGTCCGATTTTATTATCCGTAATACGGGCGTAAATCTGGGTAGTCTTGATATTGGTATGTCCAAGCATTTTCGATACAGATTCAATAGGCACTCCCTGCGAAAGAGTAATGGTGGTTGCAAATGTATGCCTGATATAATGTAAAAACAACCGCATAACAGCTACAAGCGAAACACCGCAGTTTGATAGGTAATACGTTTTAAATGAACCGATTTGCTATGATTTGCCAGTGATTGAAAATTCAAAACCAAGCGGAATTACGCACCTTTTGCGTTACCACATCGTTAACCGATCAGTTACCGGAGAAGAATAGGTAACCCGAAGCAGAGCAAGGAAGTTTAGATTGGGTTTTTATTCGCTGAATTACAGTATTTTGCATACCAAAGAGCACTTATATAACCGGTAACTTTGCCGTCGGCAAAGCCCACAAAATTATAAGTGTCATGAAACAAGAAAAATTCAAGGTTCTGCTTTACCTCAAAAAGAGCAGCCCCGACAAATCGGGCAAAACCCCAATTATGGGAAGAATTACTGTCGGCCGTTCGATGGTTCAGTTCAGTTGCAAACTTTCCTGCACGCCCTCCCTTTGGAATCCACGCGAAAGTCGCCTGAACGGCAAGAGTCGTGAGGCAGTAGCTACTAATGGCAAGTTGGATAGATTACTACTTGCCGTCAATTCTGCTTATGAGTCCTTATTGGAGAAAAAACAGCGATTCATAGCCGAAGATGTCAAGAATCAGTTTCAAGGAAGCGTTGATACTCAAATGACCCTACTGAAACTCTTTGACCACCATATTGAAGAAGTAAAAGCACGGGTAGGCATTGACGTGTCTCTCCGCACCCTGCCCAATTATCTCTACACTCGAAAACGATTAGCTGAGTTTATCAAAAAGGACTCCAACTCGTCCGACCTTGCATTCAGCCAGCTTAACGAACAGTTTATCCGTGATTTTCAGGATTATATAATAATTGACAGAGGATATGGTGTGGAAACTGCCAGGCACTATTTGGCTTTACTGAAAAAGATTTGCAGGATAGCGTTCAAAGAGGGACATTCCGATAAACATTATTTCGCTAACTATCCACTACTGAAACAGAAAGAAAATCCTCCCCGTTCTCTTAGTCGGGAAGAGTTTGAGAAGATACGAGATATAGAATTCGAAGAACATCGCTGGTCACACATTACCTCCCGGGACATGTTTCTTTTTGCGTGTTATACCGGGACTGCCTACGTCGATGTGGTAGCCATCACAAACGACAATTTATCCAAAGACGATGCGGGTGACTTGTGGCTCAAATATCAGCGGGGCAAGAACGGCAAACTGAGTCGTGTCAAATTACTGCCCGAAGCTATTTCTCTGATTGAAAAGTACAGGAACAAATCAAGAGAAACCCTATTTCCTAAAATGGAATATAATACGCTGATGTGGAACCTGCGAAGCATACGGCAAATGCTTGGTATGCAGGGGGCTCTGACCTACCATCAAGGGCGACACTCGTTCTCAAGTTTGATTACGCTCGAAGCAGGTGTTCCCATCGAAACCGTATCCAAAATGCTCGGGCACTCGGATATAAAAACCACGCAGATATACGCTCGTGTCACCCCGAAGAAGCTTTTTGAGGATATGGATAAGTATATCGAAGCAACCCAAGATTTAAGATTAGTTCTCTAAAACCATAAAAACAAAATTATTATGCGTAGTACATTCAGTATATTATTCTACATTAACCGCAGCAAGGTGAAAGCGGACGGCACAACAGTGGTTCTATGCCGTATTAGTATTGACGGCAAGCAAACCGTTATATCGACAGGTATCTTTTGCAATCCGGACGACTGGAACGCTAAGAAAGGAGAATTAAAAATTGGCGATAGCCAAATTCAGAACGAGAGAGCCAATAACAAGCTTATCACCTTTAGAAGCCGTGTTGAACAGTCCTATGAGAAAATTCTCAAAGAACAGGGCGTTATCAGTGCGGAACTGCTCAAAAATACGATTACCGAAGTAAATTCCGTTCCAACGATGCTATTGGAGGCAGGAGAAGCCGAAAGGGAACGATTAAGAGTACGTTCCAAAGAAATAGACTCAACTTCTACCTATCGCCAATCGAAAGTTTCTCAAAGTAATCTGCGGGAGTATCTGCTTACCTTGAAAAAGAAAGATATTGCATTTACGGCTATTACCGAAGAGTTTGGAGAGGGCTACAAGTTGTATTTGAAAGGTAAAGATTATCGTTCGGGACATATCAACCATTGCTTCACTTGGCTCAATCGATTGATATACATTGCCGTTGATAGGGAGATACTCCGCTTTAATCCGATTGCCGATGTTTCGTATGAAAAGAAAGAACCGCCTAAGTTGCAACACATCAGCCGGAATGAACTGAAAATAATCATGGAGCATCCCATGCCCAACAAACTGCAAGAACTGACCCGAAGAGCCTTTATATTCTCGGCATTTACAGCACTCGCATACGTTGACGTGAAAGGCTTGTATCCTCACCATATCGGAAAGACGGCAGAGGGGCGATTGTACATAAGGACATTTCGAAAAAAGACAGAGGTAGAGGCTTTTATACCGCTACATCCGATTGCCGAACAGATTATCCAGCTTTATAATACGACGGACGATACGAAGCCCATTTTTCCACTACCTAATCGCGACCAGATATGGTATTGCATCAATGAGATCGGTTTTCTTGCCGGAGTTAGGGGCAATCTTTCCTACCATCAAAGTCGGCACTCGTTCGGAACACTCTTATTATCAGCGGGTATTCCGATAGAAAGTATCAGCAAAATGATGGGACACAGCAATATTTCCACCACGCAGATTTACGCCAAAGTAACGGATGATAAAATATCAGAAGATATGGACAGGCTTATTGAGCGAAGAAAAACGATGCAGAATTCGAACTTGTGAGAATCGGCGGAGCCAATAACGCAATTCAAACCGTATTCCCATGAAAAGAAAAATAATCACAATCACCGACAGCGGAAATGTAACCGTTCCGAGTGAAACAAAAATGAGTACTCTAGAGATAGCCAACCTGTTCGGTATCTACTACCAAACAGCAAAGCGACATATCCGTGCTATTGAGAAATCAAATATTGCCTCTGGCGATTACTCGTTGACCTGCACAGTTGATGGAAAGAGCATCTATCCTGATTATTACGGGTTGGAGATGGTTATTGCCCTTGCTTTTCGGGTGCAGTCGGAAAAAGCGAAGATATTTCGCAGGTGGGTATATAGGCGAGCAACACACAGCAGTGTACATACTGTATTTACTCTATCGACACACGGCAATGTATTGAACTGATAAACAGCATTAACGATATATTTGTATGTTGTATTCACAGATAAGCGGTTTCGGAGTCTTCCGAAGCCGTTTATACTTTAAAATTAGGGTTAAAAACTCTTTTCTTTTTCATTCGGACACAAATTTCAACGGCGGGAATAAAACGCCAACCCCAAGCCGCAAGCGGTTTTTCGGACAATCTTCCTCTTTCCCTATCGGGCGAGCGTATTCTCCTGAAAAAGGGTTGGTTTATTTATTCTCCACCATTAGAGGAGTGTTTACGAATTTAAAAAGAGAAAAAATAATCAGTGTGGAGGAGTGGGATACCGGACATGGGATACTATAATTGTAAACTTATTCACAACCTTTCATGTTTGCAAATTACCAAATTCTAAAAAGCGACTTTTTTAAAAATCTATTGAGAAATATAATCTTTTCAACCTTGCAAATCTCCGTTCAGATTTGAAAACAACACTGAACTAAAATCAGATTCCAATATAAGTCTCATATTTTAGTTCAGAATAAAACTCAGCTTTTAAATCACCTCTTTTTTTCCGCAATCATATCAAAACGAAGCAGAACGGCGCATAATAGCCACAAAGTGTTATTGTTCAGAATAATATCATTTTATTTGCATACTCAATCGGCAGTTTTCAGGTCTGAAATACAATCTGAAATCGGTATGGGTTTAAAGTTCTAACTCAAATATAGTGAAAGCCGAGGGCAGAGCCAAGCTTGCTTGAGCTATGCCGAGGCGCATCCTATATTCTACAAATAAAATATCAATTATGAGACAAAAAAAGATTTCACGGGAGGAATATGTTAAAGCCTATTGCTCCGAGAGACGAATCAGAGACCGCAAGGTATTGTATGTAAGCGAAGAAACCCACCAAAAAATCAGGTATATCGCTCATTTATTCCGTAACGAGTATGCTACTGTTGCATCTCTTGTCGATTCCATACTGACACAACACATCAAGCAGCACAAGGATCTGTTCGCGCAGTTGGGACAGAAGGATCAAGAAGAACTTCGTTACGAGGGACATTCTGTTTCACAGGATGAAGAGGAAAATGAGCTGGACGAAGCTTGTGGTGACGAAGGCGAATCGGGAATTTAGCGGCAGTCTTAATCTTGCCGCCGTTTTAAAATGTTCCCGATTAGTTGAGGGTGTTGGGTTTGGATTTTATACACCCTACCGACAAGTGGTCTGCGACCAACGGGTATTTCTGTAGGAAATACCATAGCTCATTAGGGTATTTTCTTTACGCTTCCGTTGCACTCTCACTAAAAATACCCTCCTGAGCCGATGGGTTGCACCCCTCTGGACACCCCGATGCCTTGCGGCAAGGGCATTACCCAACTCTGAATTGTTTGAGGATAGTCAGAGCGGTAATACCCGAAGACAGCGGACTGAAAGATAGCCGCTGTGGTCTTTGCCTAAAGAAACAAGGCAAAGAAAGTTTGATGCAGGATGCATACCCTTTATGCCCTGCATAGTATTGAATCAACTTAAAAATTTATAGATATGGGTTTCGTGGTACTACACATGGAAAAGTCGCACGGTACGGATGCAGGAACAACAGCACACATCGAGCGTACCGTTATACCCTCAAATGCTGACCCCACACGTACACATCTTAATAAGGAACTGGTCGAACTGCCTGACGGAATGAACCGCACACAGGCTATTCAGCACCGCTTGGAAACGGCAGGACTAAAACGTAAAATCGGAAAGAATCAGGTGCGGGCGATACATATCAATCTGTCGGGAAGCCCCGAAGATATGCAGTTTGTTCAATCCGAAGGGCGGTTAGAAGAATGGTGCAAGGACAATATGAAGTGGTTAGGCGACACGTTCGGCAAAGAAAATATCGTCTCGGCGGTGCTTCATCTGGATGAAACCACACCCCATATTCATGCTACACTTGTCCCGATTGTGACAGGCGAAAGGCGTAAGGCAAAGGACGAAGCAGCCAAAAATACAGGAAAGAAGAAGTATAAAAAGAAGAACACCAATGCTGCCCGATTGTGTGCCGATGATGTGATGACACGCATTAAACTCAAAGAGTATCAGGATACCTATGCCCTTGCAATGGTGAAATACGGCTTACAGCGTGGAGTGAATGGTTCGGAGGCTCGCCACACCACCACACAGGAGTATTACCGCGAGTTGTTTACTCAGAAAGATACGATTGCCGATAAAGTAAAATACCTGAAGCAGGAGCAGGAAGAAGTGCGCGGAATGACATGGGATTTATACGACCGAAAGGACGAAGCGCGAGAGAAATTTCTTGCGATGAACGACCATCTGGAGCACAAAAAGACGGAGCTTTCGGTAGTGGAATCGCAACTTAAAGAGGTGAAAAACGACCTCGATCCAAACAGTATCCGCAGCGATTTTGAACTGGCCTGTGAGCTTTTCCCGAGTCTGAAAGAGGCTGTTCGGGTGGCAAAACAGTGTATCGGATTAGGTTTTTCTAAGGACGACACACGAGAGTTAACGCAAGGTAAAACCGTTCAATTTACGGGCGAACTCTACTCCGACGAACACAAACGAAGCTTCAATGCCGAAAATATTACGGCTCGTATTGAACCCGACCCCGAAAAGAAAAACCGTTTTCGGTTGAATATTGACGGTACACCTATCACTGAGTGGTTCAAGAATCTTGCCCGTACAGTTCAAAAGGCAGCAAGAACCATAATCACACCAAAGAAAAACACGGGGATGAAAATGTAAATATATTGAAAATGAAAAGCAGATTGTTATTCCGAAACCGGCTAAGAAAAATAGAGAGAAGAAAGTGTGAAACTATTTTAAAATATACTCGGTTAATGTTAAGAGAATGATACAAACGATTATTATTTTCAATATATTTGCATTAAATACCAATACAGACATGAAAAAAGAGCATATAAATAGGTTAAAAGTCGTGCTTGTTGAAAAAGAGAAAACGGGCAAATGGTTATCTGAACAATTAGGCAAAGACCCTTCAACCGTCTCAAAATGGTGTTCAAATAAGATTCAACCTTCTTTAGAAATGCTTGATAAAATAGCAATTCTTTTAGGTGTTGATAGACGTGAACTGTTAAATAAGAGCAATAAAAATGGGTGATTCAAAATTTTTCACAAATCATTCAGGCAATACACTTTTCGACAAGTTTAAAGGTATTCGTGAAGGAATGATTTCTCTGCATAGCTTCCATGCTGTAGTAGGATATTTCCGAAGTTCGGGATACTTTAAGATACGTCAGGAACTTGGCGATATCCAAAAAGTTCAAATATTGGTTGGTATCAACATTGACAATATTTTCCGTAGTCATAACAAAAGTTTATTGTTTATGGCCAGTAACAACAATGGAGATAAAATTCATGATGAGGCCATGGAGACCTATAAGCGTGATTTTATCAAAGATGTTAAAGACGCAGGATATTACAAAGATATTGAAAATGGAATACTACTACTTGCAGAAGATATTCAAAACGGTCGAGTTGAATTAAAAATACATGCTACCAAAGATTTACACGCTAAATTCTACCTGTTCTTACCGGAGAAACACACCAAACACTCCGATGGTTGGGTGATAATGGGCTCTAGTAATTTGTCAAATTCAGGGCTTGGACTAACCGAACCACCCCGCTACGAACTTAACGTTTCTATGAAGGATTTTGATGATGTAGCTTTTTGTAAAGAGGAGTTTGATAAATTATGGAAAGATGGATTACCTCTAACCTTTGACGATATTGAACAGTTTCGTAATGAAACCCACTTGGGACAAACTCCAACACCCTACGAACTCTACATGAAGGTATTAATCGACTTTTTTCAGGGACAGGTTGAAGATGATTTCTCTCTTGAAATGCCTGATGGAGTGATGAAATTAAAATATCAAACCGATGCTGTGGGACAAGGATATGAAATGCTTAAAAAGCATAACGGCTTTTTTCTTGCCGATGTAGTTGGGCTTGGTAAAACTGTCGTGGCAACAATGGTTGCCAAGCGGTTTATAGAAGAGAATGGTATACGCGAAACTAAAATTTTGGTAATCTATCCTCCAGCATTAGCAAGTAACTGGAAAGACACCTTTGAGAAATTTAAGATCGCAAAAAATACCGATTTCCTATCATGCGGCAGTTTAGATAGGGTGTTAGAGGGAACGCATAATTATCGCAATGCTGAGGAGTATGATATGATTTTGGTTGATGAAGCACACCGTTTTAGAGGTGATTCATCTGCTATGTATGATAAATTGCAACGAATTTGTAAGGCTGACAGAGAGTATGAAGGACGTGTGGGAGGACGCAAAAAGAAGGTTATGCTGATTTCTGCAACACCGCTAAATAACCGTCCTGATGACTTGTATAATCTGTTGATGTTGTTTCAAGATAAACGTAACTCAACCATTGATGGACAAAATAACCTACAAGATTATTTTGCACCGAAAATTGCTGCATACAAACTGTTAATGTCTTCAAAAAATGAGAGCATAAATGTCGAAGATGTAGATAAAATATATAATGAAATCCGTACTGATATTATTGACAAGATTACTGTTCGCAGAACTAGGGAAAACATCATGCGTAACCCTGATTATGTAAAGGATTTGCAGGAACAAAAAATCAAATTTCCAGAAATAGAAAAACCAAGGGAAGTCGGATATATACTACCCCCTGACTTAAAGACCCTTTTTGAAAACACAATGCTTACACTGACCGAAGGATTGAAATATGCACGCTACAAAGCTATTGAGAACCTTACGGCAGAATATAAGAGTAGGTATCCAAATGCCGAAGCTACATCTCGTTCTTTGGCTACAATCTATCGTACACACATGGTTAAGCGATTGGAAAGTAGTTTTGAGGCTTTTCGCAAGTCGCTTGGTAATCTTCGTCGTGTAACGCAGGGAATGATAGATATGTTGGAAGCCGATAAAGTTATTATAGCTCCGGACTTGAAAGTTAAAGAGCTTCAGGATAAAGGTATTGAACTAGATGAAATCATAGAAAGAGGAATTGAAAAATTTGGAATTGAAAAAGAAGATTTTGTCTATCCGAAATTTGCATTTAAGCCGGAATTTATTGAAGACCTGAAATTTGATATTGTAACTCTTGACAATCTTATTGTGCAATGGAGCAAAGTCTCTGTAGATCCTAAATTAGACCGCTTTGTTGAATACTTGCAAAGCCAAATTTTCAATAAAAAAGAAAATCCAACAGGTAAACTAGTTGTATTTTCGGAGAGTAAAGATACTATTGCATACCTTGAGAGAGAGTTAAAAACTCGATTGGGGAGAAAAGATATTTTATCGGTATCATCCGATGACCGTAAACAGCAATTTGCAACTATCCAGACAAACTTCGATGCCAACCATAAAACAAAGAAAGACGACTATAATATAATTATTTCAACAGATGTCTTGGCAGAGGGCGTGAACCTCCATCGTGCCAATGTGATCGTGAATTATGACACTCCATGGAACGCCTCGCGACTGATGCAACGTATTGGTCGTGTAAACCGTATCGGCAGTGTGGCAGGAGTAATTGTAAACTATATGTTCTATCCTTCGGCTGAAGGTGATGCACAGATACGACTTTACAAGAATGCGTTAGCGAAATTGCAAGGATTTCATTCTGCTTATGGAGAAGATTCGCAAATATATTCTCACGAGGAGATAGTACAGCAGTTTGAATTGTTTAATCCTAACGTTGGAGATGATGTAGATAGATCTCTTGCATTTTTGCGTGAGGTCAGAGAGTTCCGAGCAGCAAATCCCGAAGATTATGAGCGTATCAAAGAGTTACCTTTTAAGTCTCGGACGGGACGTGAGACAGCACGAGCAAACAAAAGAGGGATTAAGCCAAATACCTCTCTTGTTTATATTGCATCACCGTTTAAGCAAGAGTTTTATTTGGTTGATGATGGAGGTGCTAGAGATATTGGGTTCTTGGAGGCTGCGGAACTATTTAAAGCTGCACAAGAAGAAGAATCAGCTGGATTGAATGATGCCCACTATAGACAAGTGGCTGCCGCACAAACTAAATTTGACAGAGATATTACAGCTATGATGGATGACAACACATCTACGGCTAGCGACAGAGACACACCTACGGATGCGGCACGTTCGCTCCTCAAAAAAATGAAACGCGACTGTCCCAATACAAAAAATGTGACTAATTGTGATATACTCATGAAGTATGTAGAACTTGGCACATATGTACAACTCACACGAGAACTTCAACGTCTCGAGCGTAAACTAAATAGAACAGAGGATACTACATTGGAAGAAGTGGAGATTAAACTCAAAGGTTTTGTAGCAAAATACCACAAAATACGCAGTGCTAAAATAGTGGAGGTAGAAGATACTACCCCGCAAATTGTCTTATCTGAAACTTTTGTATAATTATGAGAGAGTTTAGCGATTTTGAAAAGAAAATATTGGGAATAATGGTAGAACTGCAAGCTAAAAATGAGCTTTGCAGGCAAAATATTCTTAAATCTTATTTTGAAAACAAAGTAAGATTAGAGAATGACTCTATCAAACTATACTGCTATCATGACAGCTCTTTAAAGAAGGAGGATATTAGTATTATCTTATTAGAATGCGGGTTTCTATATTCATATCTTAAATCAAATTATTATATCTATGATATTCATAAGAGCTTAGTTACATCAAATACAAAAGCATCAGACAACTCGTCTAAAAATAAATTTGAGGTGCCTAATTATGAAGAATATTGGATTGCTTCATATAATGTGCACTATAGGATAATTCTTTCTCAAACGATTGTCAGCTTAGTTCTGAATGACTTTAAAACTGCCGAGCAAATAAGATTTGAGAAACAACGTAAAGATACTTGGATTGGCATAGGAGTCGCATTGGGAATTGGAATAATCGGTATTATCTTAAATATTATAGCATTAAGCAAAGATACCAATATAAACAAAGAGCAGATTAAAAGTATACAAACAACCATTCAAGAGAATAAAGTTGCTATAGCCAATGATACACTGAAAGTTAATAATCTTAAAGTAGTACAGCATAATGACCAAGAAAAATAAAATACAACTGTTCGAAGATAAAAAGGTTCGCACCATTTGGGATGATGAAGTTGAGAAGTGGTACTTCTCTATTGTTGATGTTATCAAGATATTAACAGATAGTGTGGATCCTACAGCATATTGGCGTAAACTGAAACAACGACTCAAGGGAGAGGGAAATGAAACCGTGACGAATTGTCACGGTTTGAAAATGCTTGCGGCTGATGGCAAAATGCGTATGACTGATGTAGCGGATACGGAACAACTGTTTCGGCTCATTCAGTCTGTCCCATCGCCAAGGGCAGAGCCATTCAAACAATGGATGGCACAGGTGGCAAGCGAGCGTTTAGATCAGATGCAAGACCCTGAACTTTCAATTGAGCAGGCAATGGTCGATTACAAACGGTTGGGTTATTCCGAAAATTGGATAAATCAACGACTAAAGAGTATCGAGATTCGAAAGGAGTTGACTGACGAGTGGAAAAAACACGGATTGCAGGAAGGAGTACATTTTGCTTCACTAACAGATATTATATATAAAACTTGGTCTGATCACACAGCCAAAGAATACAAGCAACTTAAAGGTCTCAAAAAAGAAAACCTAAGAGATAATATGACCAACAAAGAATTAGTGTTGAATATGTTGGCAGAATTATCAACAAAAGAAATATCAAGTGTTTCGCAGCCCGAAACACTTGGGGATCATGCTGAAATAGCTAAAAAAGGTGGCGAAGTGGCACGTAACGCAAGATTGGAGTTAGAACAAAAAACCGGAGAAAAAGTTGTAACTTCACTGAACGCCAAGAACATCAAAAAAATAGAGGAATAACAATGGATAAGCTACAACTACAAAATATATTCAAAAGTTCATACAACACGCAAACGTGGCAGCAAGTGCTGCATACAATATTTGGTGCTACAGAGCTGCGTCGCGAACCAAAATCGTTAGACAACGAAGGCAATGAAAATGTTGAAGGCTTTGAACTTGGACGTATTGTTACACCGGATCATTACGAAATTGGTCTCTATGAGTTTGAGATAAAGGCGAAACATAAGCTAGCTATGAACCGAGTAGGACTTCGGGGGCTTGTGAAAAGTTTTTTGAAATTCAAAGTTGAAGCTGCACTGGTTGTCTATTACGATCAAAACGAGTGGCGATTATCGTTTATATGCGACTTACGTGACGAGAAAACCGCTCCCAAAAGATTTACCTACCTATTTGGTAGCAATACCGAGACTTATCGTACACCTATTGAACGTTTTTTGGAGCTTGCTAAACATAAAATTAATTTTGCAGCTATACATGATGCATTCTCGGTCGAAAAACTAAGTAAAGAGTTTTTCAAAGATTATAAAAATCAGTATGATAAGTTTCTAAAATATATTGGTGCAGATAAAAAAAGTAATAGAGACTATGTAAAAAAACTACTTGGACGATTAGTCTTTTTGCAATTTCTACAGAAAAAAGGCTGGATGGGAGTGCCGGCTAGCAATGCTGTGGGAGACTGGAATGGAGGAGATAAAAACTATTTATTGAATTTATTCAGAAACAGCGAATATAAAGACAAATTTTTAGAGCGTGTTCTTGAAACACTATTCTTCGACACTTTGAATAATGAACGTATACATGATGTAGCAAGCCCAATATTGGGCAAAAACATACGCATCCCATATCTAAACGGAGGCTTATTTGAGCCTGACTCAACTGATAGAAAAGCAACTAACTTTCCCGCCGATTATTTCAAGGAGTTATTGGAGTTCTTTGGGCAATACAATTTTACAATTGACGAAAATGACCCTCAAGATGCAGAAGTAGGTATCGACCCCGAAATGTTGGGTCATATATTTGAAAATTTACTGGAAGATAATAAAGATAAAGGGGCATTCTACACTCCCAAGGAGATTGTCCGATATATGTGCCAACAAAGTTTAATTGAATATTTGCAAACCAAACTTGGCAAGCACGAAGAAATAGAGGAGTTTATACAAAGCGGTACTATAACGGGGCGTAATGATAGAAAAAATTTCATTGTAGCAAATGCCAAAGTTATTGAACACGAACTCGATTCAGTTAAGATTTGCGATCCTGCAATTGGTTCGGGGGCATTCCCGATGGGGATTTTGAGCGAGATTTTCAAAGCAAAGATGGCTCTGAATCTGACTCTTGACCCGGCTGAAGTGAAAAAGAAGATTATTCAGAATAGTATTTATGGTATTGATATAGAACAAGGGGCAGTTGATATTGCGCGTCTTCGTTTTTGGTTATCACTTGTTGTAGATGAGGAAATTCCACAACCATTGCCCAATCTTGATTATAAGATTATGTGCGGAAATTCTCTTTTGAGTCGCTTTGAGTTGGATATGTCTTTCGACGATGTGTTTCAAGAATATAACAAAGGTAAAAACGAAGCGGATAAAATATCGCTTGCTAAATACAAAAAATTGGTCGCAGATTATACAAACACATCCGACCACGATAAGAAAGATCAATTTCGTGCAACTATAGAACAAATAAAAAGTGCCTTTCGCACAGAG
>RRZT010905291.1_pt1 | contig 14773 bp, 16 predicted proteins | sample 2165551 | NCBI WGS metagenome assembly RRZT01 (sample SAMN10456910, study PRJNA506462) | wastewater metagenome | biome: wastewater; feature: sludge; material: wastewater sludge; isolation source: wastewater sludge with Escherichia coli K12::gfp cells carrying plasmid... | place: USA: Moscow, Idaho... | reverse complement strand
GGGTCCGGCAGATTACGTGCTGTTTATTGATAAAAAAGCCGTGGGTGTGATTGAAGCAAAAAAAGCAGACCTGGGGCATAAAATCACCGAAGTGGAATGGCAAACCGAAGGCTATGCCAATGCCCGGTTGAAGTGGATCAAAAACGCCAAGCCGCTTCCTTTCCTGTACGAAAGCACCGGCATCATCACACGTTTTACCGACGGGCGTGATCCCAAACCACGTTCACGCGAAATTCTCAATTTTCACCGTCACGAAACAATAAAAAAGTGGATCGAACAAGGCAACAGTTTGAGGGAGCGCCTGCACCACATCCTGCTGCTCAATCCGCATCACTTACCCGCCAAACAATTGAAACTGCGTGATTGCCAGAAAATTGCCATTACCCATCTGGAACAATCATTCAAGGCGGATCGTCCGCGCGCGCTGATCCAGATGGCGACCGGGGCAGGAAAGACCTATACTGCGATCACCGCCATGTACCGCCTGCTGAAATTTGCAAATGCCAAGCGTATCCTATTTCTGGTGGAGACCAAGAACCTGGGCGAACAGGCCGAGCAGGAAATGATGTCGTATGTGCCACTCGACGATAATCGTAAATTCACCGAACTTTATACCGTGCAACGTCTCAAGTCCTCTGTCGTGGCCACGGATAGCCAGGTCTGCACTAGCAACCATCCAGCGGCTCTACTCCATCCTCAAGGATAAAGAACTCGATGAATGCCATCTTTCCATCTACAATCTGTGGCTGCAAGTACTCGATTACTTCGATGCTAGCCTGGTCGGCTTCACCGCCACATCAGAGCTTAAAAAGAAACCACTGTGTTTTAACGATTTGCAGGATTTTACAATCCGTTGAGCCGTCATCAGCGCCAGGAGACCTGGAATGAGCACAATGCGGAAGGTCGCTGGTGTAAACACAGCTTCGAGCAAATCATGGCGCGCGACAAAACCAATCTAGATATTTTCTGGATCAAGGATAAAAGCCTGTCCGATTTGGACAATTTGCCGGAACCGGATGAACTGGTGAATGAAATCATCGAGAACCTGGAGGCTGGATTGAATAGTTTCCGGGATATCGCGGCGACACTGTCAAAGTAATGAAAGATAAGTCGGTTTGTATTGCATTCGAACCCTGGAACGAATGGGCTGCCGGTAAGAGTGATTGCATTGCCGTGTTTGACGGCCTGGATCAAATGCTGAACAGTTTGTTTGAGATCAAGATGTAAAGGCATCACATGGAATATCAATTATTGGAAACCGAGAAGGGCAAGCCGATCAAAATGTGGACCCACGGCGTCCCTGTCGAGCACGAGGCGCGCGCGCAGTTGATGAACACCGCCAGTATGCCATTTATCTTCAAGCATCTCGCGGTAATGCCGGATGTGCATCTGGGTAAAGGTTCAACCATCGGCAGCGTGATTCCAACGCTGGGCGCAATTATCCCGGCAGCGGTGGGGGTGGATATCGGTTGCGGCATGATGGCTGTGCGCACGACACTGACAGCGCAGGATTTGCCGGATCATCTGTTTGAGTTGCGCAGCGCGATTGAGCGCGCCGTACCCCATGGCCGCACTTTAAAGCGCAGCAGGCGCGATAAAGGTGCATGGGATACGCCACCCGCATCAGTGGATGCCATGTGGGCAAAGCTGATTCCTGGATTTGATCGCATTGCCGGGAAATATCCGCGTTTGCATAAAACCAACAACTACAAGCATTTGGGCACGTTAGGCACAGGCAATCACTTTATTGAAATTTGCCTGGATCAGGTTGATCACGTGTGGTTTATGTTGCATTCTGGTTCACGGGGCGTCGGCAACGCCATTGGCACCTTTTTCATCGAGCTGGCGCAAGCAGATATGCGTCACCATATTGCCAATCTGCCGGATCGGGATCTTGCTTATTTCGAAGAGGGCAGTACGCATTTCGATGATTTCGTCGAGGCCGTGGGTTGGGCACAGGATTTTGCGCGGCGTAACCGTGCGGTGATGATGCAAAATATCATTGCCGCAATTCGCCAGGTTATTACCAAGCCGTTCTTGATTGATGCCGAGGCCGTCAATTGCCACCATAATTACGTGCAAAAGGAAATCCACTTCGGGGTGGAAATTCTGGTAACACGCAAAGGCGCCGTATCTGCACAGAAGGGTGAGCTGGGCATTATTCCCGGTTCCATGGGCGCAAAGAGCTATATTGTTTGTGGCCTTGGTAACGAGGAAGCATTCTGCTCATGCAGCCATGGCGCCGGGCGCATCATGAGCCGCAACGCAGCCAAGCGCCGCTTTACTGTTGCAGACCAGATCGCGGCTACAGCTCATGTCGAATGTCGCAAGGATGCCGCCGTGATCGATGAAATTCCGATGGCCTACAAGAATATCGACGCGGTCATGCAGGCACAACGTTCGCTGGTAGAGGTCGTTCATACCCTGAAGCAAGTTGTTTGTGTCAAAGGATAATCCTGTGCAAACGGTGATGGTATGCAGATTTTCTGATGTCATTCAGGTTGCGCAACGATACGATGCAAACATTGCCCCTGTTTGATCCTATCGACTTCATTTCTGGCAGTACCTATCATTCTTATTGAGTAGCCAGGATATAAGTATTTAAGTGACAATCAGAAAAGTTTAATCTAACTTATGTAAAATTTTTGTAAAATACATAGTTAAATATTACTTGGAGTTTTTCCTTAGTATTCAATTTCGAAGTGAGAATAGCTTGAAAAAATAATTTAACTTTTCTTCGTCAAAACAGGGTGATTACTTAATCGTATACTATCGGTATGAGGATTTTCTTTTATGCAGCAGCGCAAAGTTAACTGTCCACAATGTGGAAGGAAAGTGATTTGGGAAGTTACTAACCGTTTCCGGCCATTTTGTTCCGAGCGGTGTAAAACAGCAGATTTGTCGCAGTGGGCTCAAGAGTCCTATCGAATTCCAGAGCCTATGATCAATCAGGAAGAAGAAAATAACTGAGCCTATAGAGAATGAATGATTCGGTTTATGATAAGAATCGTGAGTTGCAGCGTAAATTGGATCACTTCATTAAGCAGGCCAGAGCCAATGAAAAAAAACAGGAATTATACGAGACCTTCGGTTTTGAAATCATTGGTGCCAGCAACCCCAAGCAGTTGCGCGATTTGCTGCTATCGCGAAGTGTTGCGCGTTTCCAACTGCTGGATATGGTGCTGTGTCTTGTGGATCATCAAAAAGACGCCGATCGGTTATTTTTTGAGCATGACGAAGAAGCACGTTTGGGTTTGGCAAATAAATTATTGATTCTTGATGCTATAAAAGATGTTGAGCTGATTCAATCGCTTACCGTGATCCCACTATTAGGAGCAGAGGCTCTGACGAGATATCGATGGATGATCAATGACTTAAAGTGTAGAGATCAAGTTAAAAGTGCAGCCTTTTTTCCGCTGCTTCGCAGTAACCAGGTGATTGGCGCAATGATGTTGTTAAGCCAAGACCCACATCGATACCAAAAGGGCATTGGCACCCTTTTTCTACAAAAACTTTCCGCCATGACTGCGGTTGCAATAGAAAACTGCCTCAACCAGCAGAGAATCAAAGAAATCAGTTATCAAGACGTGTTAACGCAAGCCTATAACCGTCGTTATTTTGATCTGCGTTTTAAAGATGAAATTGCCCGATGTGTTCGCTGGGACGATGATTTGATCTGTATGTTTCTCGATGTCGATCATTTTAAGAAAGTCAACGATAACTATGGTCACCAAACGGGTGATTCGGTACTCCGGCACATGGTGAATCTGATCAAGGAGCAGGTAAGATCGTGCGACATCGTAGCTCGCTATGGCGGGGAAGAGTTCGTCGTGGCGCTGCCTTCAACAACCTTGCATGCTGCACACGAAATTGCTGAACGGTTGCGCAAAGCAATTTATTCTTCAGCAATTATTCTTCATGACAAACAACTCAATGTCTCGGTATCCATCGGGATGGCCAGCTTGCGGGACCTATCAATCTCACTACAACATGACGCCGATTTTATTTGCACAGCCCTGCTTGATAGAGCGGATAAGGCCTTATACGAAGCTAAAGAAGGTGGAAGAAATCAAGTGGCTGTTTATACCAATCCCATTCTATAGAAAATTATGATTGTACGATGCCACGCATCATAGCAATACCCTGCGCACCCATTTCCTGCGCGATGACCAAATCTCCCGAACTCATCCCACCCAATGCATAAACCGGCAATGAGTAGCCGCGAATCATTGCAGCAAATTTTTGCCAACCTAATGGCGACAATTCCGGATGGCTTAAGGTAGATTGAATCGGTCCCAATACAACGAAATCAAGCCCTAATTGCTCGGCTGTAAAGAGTTCTTCGGCATTATGACACGATGCGCCGCACAATCCATATTCCGGGCCAGGACGAGATGACATCGCCATCAGTTGCGATGAAGTGAAATGTACGCCATCAGCGCCTGTCTCGCGTGCCAATTCTGCATCGCTATTTATCAGGACTTTTGCTTGATAAGGGCGTGCAAGCGCAAGCACTTTTCCGGCAAATTCACGCAGTTTATTTCTCTCCATCTGTTTCTCGCGTATTTGCAGTAAGCGTAAACCGCCTTGCAATGCATGATCAATCTGTTGCAATGTTAATTCGATCCCGATTTCGTTTGCGTGCGTGATGGCATAAAACGATGGTAACAACAGTGCCTGTAAAATCGGGCCATTCGCCGGCAAGATAGGAGAAACCACAATTTGATGTGACATCTGCCAAGATACAGCTTGCATTTCCCTTGGCATCAGCTTGCCTTCCCATGCCACCACGCGGAAAAAATGCAGTCGCACAGTCGCATGCGCATAGGTGAAAATCCGTGATATCCAAGGCTGAGCATAGCTAACGTGGATGCCTAATTCTTCCCATAGCTCACGCTCCAGCGTGTGTAATAAGGATTCGTCAGGCTCAACCTTGCCCCCGGGAAATTCCCAATAGCCCGAATACACTTTACCCTCAGGTCTCTGCGCTAGCAAGAACTGGCCATCCGGCTGTAGAATTACCGCCGCGACGACTTCAACGATGGGTGTTAATTCAGCACTGGGCGCTGCGAAGTCGTTCATAGGTTCCGGTTGATGCTAACGGATTTTTTTCTTCCGGCCAAATCCCGTGCAAATTGCCAAGCCACGCGCCCGCTACGCGAGCCGCGCTGCAATGCCCACTGTAAAGCTTCGGTACGCGCTAGTGGGGTCATATTGTTGATGCCAAAATAGATCAGCCAATAACGCACAATTTTCAAATACTGATCCTGGTCGAATGGATAAAAAGACAGCCATAAACCAAAGCGTTCCGACAATGAGATTTTCTCTTCAACAGTCTCGCTCGGATGCACTTCTTCGCCGATATGCCGTGTATCCAGGTTATCGCGCATAAACTCCGGCACCATGTGACGACGATTCGATGTCGCATAGACCAACACATTATCGGAGACCGTGGCAATCGAACCGTCCAGCACTACTTTGAGCGCTTTATAACCCGGCTCGTCGGTTTCAAATGATAAATCATCGCAAAATAGAATAAAGCGCTCCGGGCGTTGATAAATCTTTTCTACAATTTCATGCAAATCGATCAGGTGGTGCTTCTCCACCTCGATCAAGCGCAAACCTTCCTGCGCATACTGCGTTAGCAGTGCTTTAATCAGCGATGATTTTCCCGTACCTCGCGCACCCGTGAGTAATACATTATTCGCCGAAAATCCTTGTACAAATTGCCGTGTATTCTGATCAATGCGTTGTTTCTGATCGTCAATTCCACATAGGGCATCGAGTGTAATCCGATGCGGATGAATCACCGGCTGAATAAATCCGGCATTTCCCTGCTTGCGCCAGTAAAAAGCCACCGATGCTTGCCAATCTAGTTCTGGTTGGGTCACGGGCATTATCAGCTCCAAACGATCTAAAAGCTTGCTCGCCCGTTTATAAAGCTTATCCAAATTACTCATAATTATTTATTCCACAGACCATCAGCTACGATAACTTGCATTAATTTTGACATAGTCATATGAAAAATCGCAGGTCCATACTGTCGTGGAAGCCCTGCCACGATTAAGAGCGACGCGGATAGTGATTTCAGCCTGATTCATCACGCGTTGGCCATCTTCTTCACGGTAATTCTTTGCTCGCCCGCCTTTTTCCGCCACCAGCACGTCATCCAGATAGAGTTGAATCCCATCCACATCCAAATCATCGATGCCGGCATACCCAATCGCCGCTAAAATCCTGCCTAAATTCGGATCAGATGCGAAAAACGCGGTTTTGACCAGCGGCGAATGCGCAATTGCGTAAGCCACCTTGGCACATTCATCCTTGCTCTTACCCTCTTCAACTTGCACGGTGATGAATTTGGTTGCACCTTCGCCGTCGCGCACGATCATTTGTGCCAATTCCGCGGCAACAACAGTGACCGCATCCTGCAATTGGCAGAACTCCTCGGTGTGCGGATTAACAATTTCTTTGTGTTTCGCCTTGCCGGTCGCCATGACGATGAACGCATCGTTGGTCGAGGTGTCGCCATCCACGGTAATGCGGTTAAACGAGCGATCTGCAGCATGTTGCACCAACTTTTGCAGCATCGCCTGGCTGATCGCTGCATCGGTCGCGATAAAACCCAGCATCGTCGCCATATTCGGATGGATCATGCCGGAGCCTTTGGAAATTCCGGTTATTGTCACGGTCTTGCCTTTAACCTGCACCTGCGTTGACGCCGCTTTCGGTACGATGTCCGTGGTCATGATCGCGTGTGCAGCATCAAACCAATTATCCGCTTTGCAATTTTCTACCGCAGCAGGCAATCCCTGTACGATTCGATCTACCGGCAATGGCTCCATAATTACACCGGTTGAAAACGGCAATACCTGTTGCGGCGCAAGACCCAGCAACATGGCCAATTCCGCACAGGTCATCTGAGCATGTAAGATACCTGCTTCGCCCGTTCCGGCATTGGCATTGCCGGTATTTACCACCAATGCACGCACCGATTGCGCCAGATGCTGTTTTGCCACAACCACCGGCGCGGCGCAAAAACGATTTTGCGTAAACACCCCGGCGACTTTCGTGCCCTCATCTAGCACCAGAACCAGCAAATCCTTGCGATTAGATTTTTTGATACCGGCTTGCGTAATACCAAGCGTTACGCCCGAAACGGGCAAAAGTTGTTCGGGCGCTAATGGAGGAATATTGACAGGCATAGTTTGGTTCTTACAGTTATTGGAATGCCACTATGCTACCGTATCTGGATGGGTTTTTCAGGAATTCCGTACAAATTCGAGTGATCATTCACAGCGTGATCAGGCTAGAGTCATTGCGGCCTATAACTAGCATTATGTTGATCTATATCAAAGTAGTTAATCCTGATTCGGTTCATAATTTCTACACTTACTTAAATAGAGGAGTGAACAAGGATATGAGTACATTAGAAAAGACAGATGATTCCGAAACAGTTAAAAAAATGAGTATCAATGTTGCAGTGATATTCGGCGTGATAACAGCTCTGATTATTGTATCAATATACTTAGCTGAAAATTTGAGCTGATTTTCGGTGTGGGCGATATTAGAGAGGAATCTACAGTCGACGGGTTCTGGGGCATATATTTGATTTTGAAAAATTGCTTCCAAGACAAGATTCCCAGGAGTGAGTTTACCTGCGAAAGGAGTCAATCGACTGTAGACAATTATTGGGCTCAACTACTAATGTGAGTTAAGTCGGAAATGAAGAAACACTATCGAGTCACCCCTACAAAACATCGAGCAATATTTATCGTGGGCAAGTAATAATTATATTAAATTTTACATGTCATCAGTTTCAAAAACCGTGAGTGGTGATCTGGCGCGTTGTATAAGCCAAGTAACTGGTAATGTTGAATTTAAGTGATCATGCAACTGATCCAGCAATTGACGCTTGTTTTTTCCCGTAACCACCAATGTAATCTGCTCACTTTTCGCCAGCATCTCCAATGAAAGACTGACACGCAGCGACGGCGCAATCGGTGGTGCAATGGCTGCGCAGTGATGTGTAGACAGTACATCAGGATTCATGCCAGGAAACAGCGAAGCAATATGTCCATCTTCCCCCAAGCCTAATACGGTTAGGCTTAATGGCAGCGGCAGATGATCCAGTCGTTGGTGAATTGCTTCGACGGCATCAAAAGGGCCTTTGTGCTGAGTCTTGAGACCAACGAAAGGTGTATCTGCCGGGAGATATGCCATCAAATACTTTCTTGCCAGATGTTCGTTCGATTGTTCATCGCTGACATCAACCCAGCGCTCATCTGACAGCGTCACGGTAATTCGATCCCAGGGTAGCTGACATTTTGCCAATGCGGGCAGGTAATGACGGGGGGTGTTGCCACCGGGAACAACTAGGGTGGCTTGGAGTTTTCGAGCTAGCGTATTTTTTAACGTGGTTGCGGCAAAATCGGCAAAGCCTTGGCTTAACGATTCGATATCCGGGTAGATATGTCTTTGCATCATCATGGGCTAGTTGAATCGACTAACTCGCGTAGATCGGGGATAATTTTAATATGAGCCGGAAAAGGATTTGGATCGCCTGGAAAAACGCGCCCAAGGAATGCGGTATTGTTGGCTTGTGCGCCCTCCAAATCCGCAATCGCGTCGCCGATCATCAACACGGATTCGGCTTTCAGGCCATAGGTCGATAAAAAATCTGCGATGATATTCTTTTTCAGTGCTGGAGCACCATGCACTGCTTTGAAGTAGGGCGTGAGGCCGCGGCGTTCGACAATGATCTTGAGCTCTGAGTCCGGCGTGCCGGAGGCGACAAACAATGGGATTCTTTCTGCTTGCTGGCGAATCAGTTCGAGTGCACCGGGTACCGGATCAGCCGCGATGACTGCTTCGACGACCAATTCGGAGAAACGGATATCCAGCTGTTTTACTTCCGCTTCGGTCAACGGCGGTTTGTTGAGATAGTGTTGTTGAAAGTGTCGGAATTTGTGGTAGCGGGACATGCCGCCGTTTTGATTGTGAAATTGCACAACTTTTGCGACGATGTCCTCACCGTGCGGCTGGTACAATTCTGCGAATGCCTGCGTTTTGATTTTTCCAGATTCCACCACGACACCGTCAAAATCAAAAATGATCGCCTGCCAGTCAAAGTTTTTCATGGTTATGCGCGGTTATCCGAGGTGGTTGGAGTGGCGTCGTCGTTTTCATCGTTATGATGCAAATCCTGGTGAATTTCGCGCAGGCAGTCGAGCATGCCTTGGCCCAGGTCAACATGTTCATTCAAAACCAATTTTCGGCCAATTCTCGGTTGAAATGCATACGGTGTGATTTTATAGTGATGCACGGTATTGGCTTCATCGAAATGCAATTCCACTGGCCACGGCAACATTTCCGTAATCATTGTCATCACGTCTCGAATGCGCAATTTTTCCTGGCCGGTCAGAATCAGGTGTCGATTGGCGAATTCTGGCGCCAGCACTTGCACGCTCATGCGCGCTGCATCCTCGACATGGATGTACTCGCGCATTGCATCGCCGCTACCTTTGTAGGTGATCGAGTGCTGTTCGACTGCTTCGTGCAGCATGCGATAAATGCCGTTGCGTCTGTCGGCGCGTCGGCCATACAGCGAGCCATAACGCAGGATGTTGTAATCCAGGCCGTAGCGCTCGTGATAGGTTTCAGTGAAACGCTCCGCGGCTTGCTTACTGGCACGATAGAAAGAGCCGGATTCGGAATAAACATAGACGCTGCTGGCAAATACAAAACGGCGCGCACCGGCGATACGGGCGGCTTCGAGCACATGCATGTTGCCCAGCACGTTAATCGTTGCGGTGGGAATGGGTTTGTCGTGCGCTTCGTCGATATCGGCAATCGCGGCGAAGTTATACACGATCGAAGTTTCCTTGGCGGCTTCGATCACTTGGTCGAGATTCATGATATCGCCAACGATCATTTCCTGGTTGCTTTTAAGAAACGGCGAAGGATTGCGATCGAATAGCCGCACTTGATAACCTGCGACGGATAATGCGTCGGCGACATGACTACCTAAAAAACCGCTGGCGCCAAACACGATTACTTTTTCATTCGAAATTGCTGTCATTGAATTACACCTGTTTTGATCAATCCTTGCAGTAAATTTTCCGCTGCTTCGATTTCCATGAGTCGCCGTGACTCTCTAGCCAGGGAACCGACATGCGATGTCGCGATGATGTTATTCAATTCAAGCAATGCTCCTTGGTAAGGTTCATGCTCAAAAACATCCAGTGCGGCCGCACTGACTTTGCCGGATTTGAGTGCATCCGCCAATGCGCTTTCGTCGACCAATCCGCCGCGTGCTGCGTTGATGACAATGGCTTCTGGTTTCATCGCTGCAAACGCCTGGGCATTCAGCAAATGATGCGTGGTGGGTGAGTAGGGCAGGTGCAAGGTGATAATGTCGGCATTTGTCAGCAACTGCTCCAGCGGCAGCAACGTGACGCCATCAGGCACTTGTGCGGCATACGGATCATGTGCGACAACCGTGGCTTCAAATGCTTGACACAAGCGTGCAACCCGGCGGCCTATATGTCCCAGACCGATGATGCCGACGGTTTGTGCTGCTAGCAGGCGGCCTTGCGTGCGTGGCCATTCGCCTTTGCGCACGGCCTGATCAATTGCGCTGATCTGTCGCAGTAGATTTAAAATGTATCCTAGTGTCAGTTCCGCAACCGCCTGCGCAGGGGCTTCCGGCGTATTCAGGACAGCGATGCCGCGATTCTTGGCCGCAGTCAGATCGACGCTATCCAAACCGGCACCGCAGCGTGAGATGACTTTCAGGCTGGGTGCGGTTTGAAAGACTCGTTCGGTTAGGGGCTCGATGCCTGCGATCATGCCAATCGAGCCATCTTTCAGTAATTCGATAATTTCGTCTTCAGTCAGCTTGCGGCGGTGTGGATTGGTGATGATGCGGATACCCTTTTGCAGCAATTGCTGCAGCGGCGGGTTGTTATCGATGTCAAACGATGAGGTGGAAATAATCAATGTATTCATGATGTTTTCAGTGTTTCGCGAATGTTATGTAAATGGGTGCGGCAAATTGAATCCAGAATACGGATATCCAATCCATATCCAAGAAAATTAAAACCTGTTTGAATGCGTTGTTGCAGCGCTTGCGGATCGGGTTCGATAACATGAATGCCGCCAGGTTTGTTGGCGCGGCGACCTGCTTCTAGCACCTGCGCGATCGCTGCCTGTACATCGGGATGGTCGAGATCGCCGGGACGCCCCATGGAGCCGGATAAATCGTACGGACCAATAATATATGCATCGATGCCGGGAACCTCTAGGATGCTATCGATGGATCTGACAGCGTCGACATGTTCAATCATCACGACAATCACCGCATTATCTTCCAACCATTGGCAGTAAGCCTGAAAACTGTGGCCGTAGCCTTGCGCGCGTGCCAGGCCGACACCGCGCTGTCCGCGGGGCGGGTAATATACGCCATCGACAGCGGCTTTGGCATCCGCGGCACACTTGATCATTGGCACCATGATGCCAGTGGCGCCAGCATCCATAACACGTTTGATCTGATCGGGATGATTAGATGTCAGGCGCACGATAGCGGGGCATTGTTTGCCGTCCAGCACCTGGATGAGCGATTGCACTTCGCTGAGCTCCAGCACACTATGTTCCATGTCCAGCACCAGCCAGTCAAATCCGGCAGCTGCCATGATTTCGGCAATCGAGGGATGCCCCAGTGTGACCCAGGAGCCGATGGTCAATTCGGAGCGATTCAATTTTGCTTTTAATGACATAGTGATTCCTAGTAGCGGACGAGCAGCGGGTCTGCTTGCATTAGTTTTTCGACGCGCAGCAGATCCGCCGGGGTATCGACCGCTTGGGTGTTGAATTCGGTCGGTACCATTTTAACCTGCAGCCCATATTCGAGCAGACGCAACATATCGATCGATTCCAATTGCTCCAATGGCGTGGGCGTCAGGCGGGTGTATTGAAATAGCGTTTCGCGGCGGAAAGGGATAATGCATACTTGCTTGTACGCGGCCGTGTCGGCGAAACCGGTTTTAGCAAGCGATGGGATCGGGCGGCGTGACATGTAGAGCGCATTGTTTTGTTGATTCATGACAACTTTGATGGTGTTGAAATCATGATAATCAGGTTCGTGATCGATTTTGCGTACCAGATTCACGCAGCCTAATTCCGGATCGTTTCTAAAGGGCGCAACAGCGGTATCGATCATGTCCGGGTGCGTCATCGGTTCGTCACCTTGTACCATCACGATCAAGTCTGCATCGGGGATCTGGGTGACTGCTTCGGCGACTCGATCGCTGGCGCGTTCGTGCGTGTCGGCAGTCATGATGACCGGAGCGCCAAAACTTTCAGCGACTTGGCGAATTTCTTCGTCACAGGTTGCAATGTAAGTGGCGTCGAGTGATTTACTCATGGCCACACGTTTGTAAATGTGCTCAATCATCGAGCGACCCAGGATTTGTGCGATAGGTTTCCCGGGAAAACGTGATGAGCCCATGCGGGCGGGAATGACTGCGATTGTTTTCATGAAATTTTGTGTGATTGGTTGGGGTTAAAAATGTACGGCCAAAGATGATGTATTGATTATCCAGTTTTTTTTATTTCATGGGTAATAGTTATTCGAAAATTTAAATACTTTCTTACGTGTTGTGGTTTTTTCACAGGCGCGGACATGTTACTGGTAATTGGGAAGTTGCGAGAGTAAAATGGCGCGCTTTATCGAGTCATCTGTTTAAACAGGGAAAAGGCCTAAAATGCACCTTGTTCTGAATATTTTTTCATCACGGTTATGAAAGCGCTTTTTTTTCTTCGACACTATAACGATATTGACCATGTCACTCCGATTGTTTATCAATGGATTGAATCAGGGCATCAGTGTGATGTGGTACTGATTGGATCAGCGCAATTCCGGCGTGATTTTCGCGTCAAGTATTTGAGTCAGTTGCAAGGTGTGCGTGTGGCGCATATGAATGAGCTGTTTTCGTGGATGGATTACTGGAAATGGCGTTTGCAGATGCTGATGCTGACGCGCAATGTTCGGCGTATCAAAGTGATTGGTAGGCTAGCGGAAAAGTTAGCGGAACGGATTGACGAGAAAAAACGCGACCCGTTATGGCGGCATACTGCGGGATTTTTGCTGGATCGATGCTTTGGTAGCGAAGGCAAGGGTGTGGTGGCTTTTGATTGGGTTGAGCGTAATTCGGTGATTTGCATAGAATGGGTCGAGATTGTTATTGCCATGGCCAAAGAACGTGGACTGGGAACTGTATCGTTGCCGCATGGCGATAGTCCGCACGCCAGCCAATTGATTCGCCGTGGCGAGCGCAGGGCTGAACCGGACGCAACATTCTCGGCGGCTACGATATTCGATAAGGTGGTGGTTCCTAATGAACTATGTGCTGTACGTTTTCGCCCGTTTATGACAGAAAGCCAGCTTGCCGTGCTAGGTTCGCCCCGTTATTGCGAGGCATGGCTCAAAGTATTATCCGGATTGATGCCGTCTTCACCACTTACTCGATCGAATAGTAAACTTAAGATAGTCATGTTTCTACGCAAAGCCAATTTCACGACATTCTGGGAAGAAGTGGGCGAAGTAGTGCATATGCTGGCTGGGTTTTCCGATGTCGAGTTGATCATCAAACCACATACGCGTAGCGGATGGAAGCAGTCATTGACTAAAGACAGCTCGATCAAGAAGCTACCGAATGTAACTGTTGCCGGTGATGGTGCGCATTCGGTGCATTTGATGAACTGGGCTGATGTCATCATTGATTTGGCTACTTCCGTGGTATTTGAAGCGATTAGGACAAAAAAACCGGTTCTGGCTGCTGATTATTTGATTGCAGCCCGCTCCGCTGTGGCTTATTACATGCCGGAGACGGAATTGAAATGCCGCGACGATGTGTACGAGAAGATTAATTATTTTCTTGCTAACGGATTTGATTCCTTTTATGTTGAAGAGCATCGGCAACGCTTTTTAAAAGAAATGCTGGACTATCCGGACGCCGATGTGTTGCCCCGTTATGTGTCCTTGCTTGAGCGCCTGGCGAGCTGAGCCGCGACATTAGAGGCCGTACAGGGATCATGATTGATCGTTAATCCATGAGAGATATGATTCAAGCTATGGACATTTTCAACGAATTGATCGTGGCAGCCTATAAACTGAAGGGTGGCTATGCCGATGTGCGAGTGCGGGGTCAACGGATTCTGGTTTCGGTTGATCACTTGCGTACGCTCAATCGAGCCAAAACGTATTCGAAGAAAGAGCCTGATACGTTGGATTGGCTGGATAGCTTTGAACCGGGCTCGTGCTATTTTGATATTGGCGCTAATATTGGTCAATATTCATTGTATCCGGCGAAAAAATACGGCAACGCTGTGCAGATATTTTCTTTTGAGCCACAAAGCAATAATTACTATGCGCTCAATAAAAATATTTACTTGAATAATTTAGGGAGTCATATTTTATCCTATTGCGTTGCGGTATCGGGTCGCAGTGAGTTTTCCAAGTTGTATATTCCTAAATTCATTCCGGGAGGGAATCGGTCTCAATTCGGACATGAGGATCTGGAGAATATGAAAATGTCGGCAACACACATTCAAGGAATGTTTGGTGTGACATTGGATGATTTGTGCGGGAAATGGGGATTTCCATGTCCTAATTATATAAAGATCGATGTCGATGGGATAGAAATTCCAATTCTGGAAGGTGCTTCCATCGTTCTAGGAAACCCTGCGTTGAAATCAGTGATTATCGAATTGG
>RRZT010746703.1_pt1 | contig 14774 bp, 10 predicted proteins | sample 2165551 | NCBI WGS metagenome assembly RRZT01 (sample SAMN10456910, study PRJNA506462) | wastewater metagenome | biome: wastewater; feature: sludge; material: wastewater sludge; isolation source: wastewater sludge with Escherichia coli K12::gfp cells carrying plasmid... | place: USA: Moscow, Idaho... | reverse complement strand
GAAGAGGGCAGGGCTATAGTCAAGAAAGCGCTGGAGTTACAATTGAATGATTATGAAGTGGCTGATGCCAAAATGGAACTGGCCGATATTTTGCTCTACGAAGAAAAATTCAATCAGGCTTTGATCTATTATTCGCAGATTGAATTGGATTTAAAGAATGATGTTATGGCGCATGAAGCGAGTTTGAAAGCCGCAAAAACGAGTTATTTCAAAACTGATTTTGCGTGGGCATTGAAACAATTTAAGGAATTGAAATCAGCCAATACGCAGTTGATTGCTAATGATGCCTTGGAATACTTTCTGTTAATCAATGACAATACCATGGCCGATTCGACACAAACGGCTTTGAAACAATTTGCGAAAGGAGATTATCTGTTGTATCAAAATAGGAATCAGGAAGCAATAGCACAGTTTCAAGCGATATTAAAAAGTTATAAAGGACAAGAAATTGAATCCGTGACGGTATTGCGATTAGGCAAAATATACGAAAAGCAAGGTGATTTTGATTTGGCTTTAAGCCAATACCAAACGATTATCGATCAGCATAGCGATGGGATTTACATTGACGAAGCGTTGTACTTTTCAGCTGAAATTTATAACAAGCAATTGTTGCCTGAAAAAGCAAAACCCTTGTATGAAAAAGTATTGTTCAATCATCAGGACAGTATTTATTTTGTAGAAGCCAGAAAAAAATTCAGACAATTACGAGGCGATGCAAATTTATAATAATGGTACTTGTTTAGCCAATCAAGCAATTAACCGATTAACTCAATTTATAATAATGATACTATATAACGTTACTACAAATATACACGAGAGCGTTCACGATCAATGGATGATCTGGATGCGACACAAGCACATTCCTGAGATTCTGGCAACAGGAAAATTCTCCTCAGCAAGGATGGTACGGGTTTTAATCGAAGAAGAAATGGGCGGAGTCACGTATTCAGTTCAATATACAACGGATAGCAAAGAAACTTTGGAGAAATATTACGAAGAAGACGCAGCCGGTTTCCGTGAAGAAGGACAGAAATTATTTGGCGATAAAATGCTGAATTTCAGAACAGAATTAGAATTAATTGGTGATTATTAGAGTCATTGCAAGGAACGAAGCATAGATGTTGGTTGTGGGTTTGAATTACAATCTTAAAGGCTGCATTTGTGGCGTCCAATTTAAAGAAGATATAAAAAACACTTTGCGCCTTAGTGCCTTTGTGGCAAAACATAGAACATGGAAAAAGTAAAAGCAAAAAAACACCTAGGGCAACATTTCTTGAAAGATGAAAGCATTGCCAAAGATATTGCAGACACCTTGAATTTAAAAGGATATAATGATGTACTGGAAATAGGTCCTGGAATGGGTGTTTTGACAAAATATTTGTTGGACAAATCCGTGGATACCTATGTTATTGAAATTGATACGGAATCTGTAACGTACTTAGATGAAAATTATCCTAAACTAAAAGACAGAATCATTTCTAAGGATTTCTTGAAATATAACATCAACGATATTTTCGAAGGGAGACAATTTGCTATAATTGGGAATTTTCCGTATAATATTTCGACACAAATCGTGTTTCGCACCTTGGAATATCGTAGTCAAATTCCAGAATTTGCCGGAATGTTCCAGAAAGAAGTAGCGCAACGTATTTGTGAAAAAAAGGGAACAAAAGCCTACGGAATTCTATCGGTTTTAGTTCAGGCTTTTTATGATGCCGAGTATTTATTTACGGTAGATGAAAATGTTTTTATTCCGCCACCAAAAGTGAAATCGGGTGTTTTGCGCTTGCGTAGAAAAGAAGATTACAGTTTGCCTTGCAGTGAAAAATTGTTTTTTACCGTAGTAAAAACCGCTTTTCAACAACGACGCAAAACGTTACGAAACAGTTTGAAAACCTTAAATTTGTCAGATAGTTTGAGAGAAGATGAGGTTTTTAACCTTCGACCTGAACAATTAAATGTAGAACAGTTCATAGAACTCACCCAAAAAATAGAAGCCGATGGAGTTTAAAATCAGCAAACAATTAATACAAGAATTAGAGCAACTCATTCAAAATAAAAACGACCAGCAACTGGAAGTATTATTGAATGATATGCACCATGCTGATATTGCCGAAATCCTTGATGAGCTCGATTTTAATGAAGCGACTTATATTTTTAAAGTTTTAGATAGTGAAAAAACCGCCGAGATTCTTCTGGAACTTGAAGATGATTTGCGGGAGAATATATTGAGCAGGCTTTCGCCAAAAGAGATTGCGGAAGAATTAGATGAGCTGGAAACAAATGATGCGGCCGATATTATTGCGGAGCTTTCACAGGATTTGAAAGCCGAAGTAATATCAGAACTTCTGGATGTTGAACATGCCAAAGATATTGTTGACTTATTGCGGTATGATGAAGATACCGCGGGTGGAATCATGCACAAGGAATTGGTGAAAGTCAACGAAAATTGGAATGTACTTACCTGTGTAAAAGAAATGCGCATTCAGGCCGAAAATATCTCCAGAGTCCATTCCATTTATGTGGTGGATGATGAAGACCGTTTGAAAGGCCGTTTGTCACTCAAGGATTTATTGACCACTTCTTCCAGAACACCAATTAACGATGTTTACATTCGGAAATTAAACTCTGTAAAAGTAGATACGGAAGATGTTGAAGTAGCCCGAATCATGCAAAAATACGATTTAGAAGCCATTCCCGTTGTCGATGAATTAGGGCGATTAGTTGGGCGAATTACCATTGATGACATTGTGGATGTAATCAAGGACGAAGCGGATGAGGATTACCAGTTAGCAGCAGGTATATCCAAAGATGTAGAAGCAGATGATAGTATACTTGAGCATACAAAAGCACGTTTGCCTTGGCTAGTTTTAGCTCTTTTAGGTGGTTTTATCTCCGTAAAAGTGCTGGGTTTGTTTGAAGGAGCAATGCTCGAACATAGGAATTTATTCTTTTTTACACCCCTTATTGCCGCAATGGCAGGAAATGCTGGGGTGCAATCCTCGGCAATTATTGTGCAAGGTTTGGCGAACAATTCATTGAGTGGTTCTTTGTTTAACAGATTAGTCAAAGAAGTAGCACTGAGTTTGCTCAATGGGTTAATTCTGGCGGCAATATTATTTATAGGAAGCCATTTCCTGTTGAATGTCAATTACATTATTGGTGTTATCATTACAGTTGCATTAATGTCTGTAATTATAATTGCCTCGTTAATAGGAACTTTTGTACCTTTATTATTGAATAAATTTGGTATTGACCCCGCATTAGCAACAGGACCTTTTATTACAACGAGTAACGATATTTGTGGAATTCTGATTTATTTTTCGATTGCGAAATTGATTTTAGGATTTTAAATTAGTGAAGACTAAAGTGTCAATAAAAGTTGGAAATAACAGTACGCTTAATTTTTTTAAAGAAACAAAACCACAACCAGCATGAAAGTACACATTATTGGCGGCGGAAACTTAGGAGTTTCTATTGCATTAGGATTATCAAAATTCTCCTCGGACAACCAAGTTACCATTACCCGACGAAACACAGCAAGTATTCAATATCTTGAAAAATTAGGCACTACGGTTTCTACGAATAACATCCATCAAATTCAGGAAGCCGATGTTATTATTTTGACCATAAAACCCTATCAAGTTGATGCTGTTTTGGCTGAAATTTTGCCCGTAATCTCCAATAAAATCATCGCTTCAGCAGTGAGTGGATTGTCGATAGAAAATTTACAAAACAAGATAGGCGATGCAAATACAGCTATTAGAATCATGCCTAATATAGCAGCACAGTTTGGGGCATCAGCTACTTGTATTGCTTTTGATGAGAAAAACAAAGAGAAAGCAGAAGGGGTTGTTTCTCTTTTTCAGACTTTGGGAACCGCACCTATTATTGACGAAAAACTTATGGATGCCGCAACCGTTCTTGCTGCCAGTGGAACTGCTTTTGCATTGCGATACATTCGAGCTTCGATGCAAGCTGGAATCGAAATAGGATTTGACTGGCAAACCGCCTTAGCTATTTCTGCACAAACCGTAAAAGGTGCTGCCGAAATGCTATTAGAAGAAAAAGTGCATCCAGAGCAACTTATAGACCGTGTTACTACACCGCAAGGTTGCACAATAGCCGGACTGAACGAAATGGAAATGCACGGTTTTAGTTCTTCATTAATTAGAGGTATCAAAACGTCGTTGAAGCAAATTAAAGGATAAATTTTATTTGAGCGTGCTTTTATTAGAAATTGGGTCTTCTTAGCGTAAGCGTAAAAAAACCTTTAAGGTTTGCCCAAACATAATTAGGCTTTAGCCAAATGTTAAAATTTGAATTTTGGCTAAAGCCATTTAGAAACTCATTTAAAAAAACGGGCTAAAGTCCATTTCTATTGATGTCTTGTTAAAATAAATGAATTCAGGTTACAGCAAATCTACCATCAAGAATTAATTATTAACCTGAGTTGTTTTTAGTCTACAAACCTATTTTTTTTGATAAGCGATTCTAAATAAATGGATCAAATAGCATAAAAAAACCTCGTTTAAGTAATTTAAACGAGGTTTTTTTATAGGAAATTTGATTGTGAATCAATGGGGCTATTATTTTTCTTTCGCGGGTTTTAAGTTCATGTTTAACCAGAGATAACCCAAAGTTCCGGATATAAATGACGCAATTAGAATCGCAATTTTAGAATACGTAATTACTTCTTCTCCATCGTTTTTAAACGCAAGCAGAGTAATAAAAATAGACATGGTGAAACCTATTCCTCCCAGCATTCCTGCGCCTATAATGGTACTCCATTTTAAATCTCTTGGTAAGGTGCAAATTCCTAAACTCACGGCAAGGAATGAAAATAACCAGATTCCTAATGGTTTACCAACTACAAGACCCAGAATAATTCCTATCGTGTTAGGATGATTCAATCCTTCATGCCAATCACTACCTATTGCTATACCGGTATTGGCAATTGCAAATAAGGGAAGAATGAAAAAAGCCACTGGTTTGTGTAAAAAATGCTGTAATTTATAGGAAGAAGTTTTATTGCTACCGTCACCAAACGGAATTACAAAGGCTAATAATACTCCGGTTACTGTTGCATGAACCCCTGAATTTAGCATGAAATACCACATTCCGGCACCACCTATCAAGTAAGGAATAAGATTGTGAACCTTTCTTCTGTTTAAGATAAACAAGAAGCCCATGATGGCAAAAGCAATAAATAAATTAGTATAAGCAATAGTATCCGTATAAAAGATGGCAATTACCATAATAGCACCTATATCATCAATTACGGCAAGCGCCGTCAAAAACACTTTTAACGAAGTTGGAACGCGATTTCCTAAAAGGGACAGGATTCCAATTGCAAAAGCAATATCAGTAGCCATAGGGATTCCAGCGCCATTTTGTGTTATCGTGCCGTAGTTTAGCAGTAAAAACAGTCCAGCAGGAACGACCATTCCACCTAATGCACCAAAAATAGGTAAAGCAGCATTTTTTATATTGGATAATTCGCCATGATACATCTCACGCTCTAATTCTAATCCAATTAAAAGAAAGAAAATCGCCATTAAGCCATCATTAATCCAATGCGTAATAGAATGGCTTCCCACGTTGGTCTCCCAAAAGGCAATGTATTGAGTTGAAATGGGTGAATTTGCTAGTAATAGAGAGAGTATTGTTACGGAAAGCAACAAGAGTCCACCCGATTTTTCGCTTTCAAAAAAAGCTTTAAATGTTTTTGTTAATCTCATTTTTTGGTTTTTATTTATTACGTTTATGTCTGTTGTAATAAAAAATTAAGGGCGCTAATTTACAATTTTATGCTTTAATTTCCTTTTATAAAACAACAAACCGTATTTTTTTTGTTATTTTGAAGTATTAAAAATAGAATAATTATGGATATAAAAGTCCTTCACATCGATAGCAATCATCCCATACTTTGGGACCAATTGCAACAATCTGGATTTATAAATCACAGTGATTTCACCTCTTCAAAAGAAGAAATTGAAGCAAAAATTCAAGACTATCAGGGAATTGTCATTCGGAGTCGTTTTAAAATCGACGCCGCTTTTTTGGACAAAGCCACTAATTTGCAATTTATAGCCCGAGTAGGAGCTGGACTGGAAAGTATTGATTGTGCCTATGCTACGGCTAAAAACATTACGCTTATTGCAGCACCCGAAGGGAACCGCAATGCGGTCGCCGAGCATACATTGGGAATGATTTTGTCTCTTTTTAATAAACTGAATAAGGCCGATAGGGAAATTCGATCCGGTCATTGGAACCGTGAAAGCAATCGCGGACATGAACTAGACGGGAAAACAGTTGGAATCATTGGTTACGGAAACATGGGAAAATCGTTCGCCAAGAAACTTCGCGGTTTTGATGTCGAAGTACTGTGTTATGACATTCAGGAAAATGTAGGAGACGCAAATGCAAAGCAGGTTTCACTAGCCGAATTGCAGCAAAAAGTTGATGTGTTGAGTTTGCATATTCCTTGGACACCGGAAACCGATAAAATGGTTGATGCTGATTTTATCAATGGATTTGCAAAACCGTTTTGGATTATAAACACCTCTCGTGGCAAGAATATTGTCACTGCCGATTTAGTTGCTGCCCTGCAATCTAGGAAAATTCTGGGTGCTGGGTTAGATGTATTGGAATATGAAAAGTTGTCTTTTGAAACGCTTTTTAATGATAAACACACGCCCAAAGCTTTTCAATATTTGTTGAAAGCGCAGCATGTGATTCTGACACCGCATATCGCCGGCTGGACATTCGAGAGCCACAAACGCCTGGCTCAAGTAATCGTTGATAAAATAAATGCAAAGTATTTTGGTCAAGCCAAAGCCGCCGAGCCAGAGAAACGCGTTACAGGAATTGGAGGTGTCTTTTTTAAATCAAAAAATCCGAAAGAATTAGTGGCTTGGTACGGAAAACATCTGGGTTTAAAAACAGATCAATACGGTGCTACTTTTTGGTGGAGAGACAAAGAAGGAAATGATTGTGCTACCCAATGGTCGCCATTTGCAGCCGATACTACTTATTTTGCGCCTAGCGAGAAACAGTTTATGCAAAACTTCAGAGTGGATAATTTAGAAAAATTATTACAAAAATTATCGAATGAAGGAGTAACAATTGTTGGTGATGTAGCGTCTTATGAGTATGGAAAATTTGGTTGGATACTGGATTGCGAAGGAAATAAAATTGAACTTTGGGAACCTATTGACAAGATATTTCAATAATTTTTATATTTTTAGCACTTAATTAATCATAAACAAAAAAAAACATGGAAAACACAAAAAAAGAAGAATGGAATAATGCACCAATTGGTCAGCAAGAGAACAAAAAAATTATTGCTGGTGTTTTGGCTATTGTTATCGGTTCATTAGGAGTTCATAAATTTATCTTAGGATATACTAAAGAAGGAATTATTCAAATTGTAATCACTTTTGCAACCTGCGGTATAGGAGGGATTGTAGGACTTATTGAAGGAATAATATATCTTACTAAGTCAGATGAAGAGTTTTATCAGACATATCAAGTAGGGAAAAAAGGTTGGTTTTAAAATAAAAAGCAAAAATATAAAAAAACTAGTTGCCTTTAGGAAGGCAACGAGTTTTTTATTGGCCTCAGTTACAGCGTAAAGCTAGACTTTTTAGTGCGTTTTGCTTTGGCTAATAAATAAGTGATGTGCTCTTCTGCCAATTAAATCTATGGACTTTATGGCTATAGTGGTGTGGTTATTCCTCTTTTTCGCTTAATTTTCGTTCCAGTTCTTTCTGGAACTCTTCCATTACGGGTTTCATGGTGCTCTCCGGAATATCAGCAATGCGTATGTACATTAAACCGTCAACAGCATTGTTGAACAGTGGGTCTACATTAAAGGCGACTACCTTTGCGTTTTGTTTGATGTATTTTTTAATCAAAACCGGCAAACGCAAACTTCCAGGTTCGAGTTCATCAATAATTTTATCAAATTTATTCAAATCAGATTCGGCTTCGTCAAAAATGAAGTCCTTATCGGCGTCCTTCAACTTTACTTTGTATTCCTTCTTTGGGTGTATATATTGTGCGATGTACGGGTCGTAATAATTAGATTTCATAAACTCAATCATTAATGATTTGGAGAAATCCGAAAATTGATTGCTAATACTCACGCCACCCAATAAAAACTTATGTTCTGGATAACGCAGCGTCGTGTGAATAATTCCTTTCCAAAGCAGGAAAAGAGGCATTGGTTTTTGTTGGTATTCTTTGATGATAAAGGCACGACCCATTTCTATAGATTTGCTCATCATATCATACAATTCTGGCTCAAATCCGAACAAATCGTTGAGGTAAAAACCGTCAATTCCGTATTTTGGATAAATTTTTGACCCTAATCCCATTCTATAAGCACCAGCAATTTTCTTTGCTTCGTCATCCCACAAAAACATGTGGTGGTAATATTGGTCAAATTGATCTAAATCGATCGACTCATTGGTTCCTTCGCCTACTTCACGAAAAGTGACTTCTCGAAGTCGCCCAATTTCATGAAGAATATTTGGGATTTGATTCGCTTCAGTAAAGAAAACTTCATAATTCTTGCTTTGCAAAAGACGGCAATCGTTTTTTCGAGCCGCATCTACTTCAGCAATCATTTTGTCTTGACTTGCAGCGGTTACAATTGTTTTTGGACTTTTTGGAAGTTTTAAATTTGATGCCGTCAGTAATTTGGTTCCTTTTTCGAAAGGATTTGCAAGCATATATGTTTTCTTCCTCAAAAATTCGGAATAATCCTCAATCGTTGTGTGCTCGTTTTGCTCGTTTACTGAAATAGGCTTTCCTACTCTCACTTTGATTATGCGATGTTTTTGACTAAATACTTCTGAGGGTAGTAATGCCGTTCTAAAAGTGCCGCTTATTTTGGAAAGCAAATAAAATAATTGACTGTTCTTAGCGTGAAAATAAATAGGAACAACAGGAACTTGTGCTTTTCTAATTACTTTAATAGCGCCTTCTTCCCAAGGTTTGTCCACCATTAATTTGCCGTCTTTGTAAGTAGAAACTTCACCGGCAGGGAAAATCCCTAGCGGTTTTCCGTCACTCAAATGGCGGAATGTTTCTTTAATTCCCACCACGCTTGACTTAGCATCCTTGAGGTTTTCAAAAGGATTTACAGGCATAATGTATTTCTTGAGAGGCTCAATTCGATGCAAAAGAAAATTAGCAATGATTTTGAAATTGGGCTCTCTTTCCAGCATTAATTTCAATAGCAAAACGCCGTCAATCCCTCCTAATGGATGATTGGAGATGGTGATGTAAGCGCCTTCTTTGGGTAAGCGTTTTAAATCTTCTTCTGGAATTTCAAATTTTATCTGTAAATCGTCTAATACTCCATTCAAAAAAGCAACATCCTCAAGATCTTTGTTTCTATTGTATACTTTATTTAAAGTAGAAATTTTGAGCAATTTCATTAGCATCCACCCGGAAAAAGTTCCCAGAACTCCGTATTTGTCTACATTTATTGCTTTGGCAACTTCTTTGGCGGTTACTAAACCCATCTGTTTTTTCTTTTTTAGCGCAGGAAACAAAGATAGCAAAAAACTCCATTTTCTCGATTTTTATGAATCAAACTTATACTTTTTTGTTACATTTGAAACCCACATAGAATCAATGTAATTTTCCGATAAAATAAAAAAGTGGGTTCCTGACAAGCGTCAGATTTAAAAATCGGAAGAAATTCAAAAAAAAAAATTAATGAGAATTATTTCATACAACGTCAACGGAATCAGAGCAGCCATTTCTAAAGGTTTTATCGATTGGTTGCAACAAGCAAATCCTGATGTTATTTGTCTTCAGGAAATTAAGGCAACCGAAGACCAAATCCCAGTGGAAGATATGGCAAAAGCGGGCTATCCGTACCAATATTACTATTCAGCATCGAAAAAAGGCTACAGTGGAGTGGCTATACTTTCTAAAATAAAACCCAATAATGTCGTTCAAGGCACAGGAATTCACCACATGGATTTTGAAGGCAGAAACATTCGTGCTGATTTTGATGACTTTTCCGTGATGAGTTTATACTTGCCATCAGGCACAAATATTGACCGACTAGATCATAAATTTATGTTCATGGATGATTTTCAAACCTATATCAACGAATTGAAAAGAGAAACGCCAAACCTTATTATTTGTGGGGATTACAACATTTGCCATGAGGCAATAGACATTCATGATCCAGTCCGAAATAAAAATGTTTCCGGATTTTTACCGCAAGAAAGAGCGTGGCTCGATGGATTCATGAAGTCTGGATTTGTTGACAGCTTTCGTCATTTCAACAGTGAACCACACCAATATTCGTGGTGGAGTTATCGCGCTGGAGCCAGAGGAAACAACAAAGGTTGGCGTATTGATTACAATTTAGTTAGCAATTCTTTAAAACATAAATTAAAAAGAGCCGTTATCCTCTCTGATGCCGTGCATTCGGATCATTGTCCAATTTTGGTAGAAATAGAGTAAGTTTTTTTTGGAGCTATTTCCTGCTATTCGTTACAATCCACGCCCAAAAGCGTGGGATTTTCACTGCTATCAGGGCTAGGGTAGTTGAATAGAATTTGAATTTTTGCTTTCAAAAACAACAATAGAAATAACATAAATAATATAAAAATGATAAAAAAAATTTCCATCGGATTAGTAATAATGGCACTATCAACTTCTTGTGTATCCAAGAAAATATACAACGACTTAGAAAGCAAGTACACCGATTCTAGAAAAGAAAATAGAAAATTAGCAGATGAAAATGCGGAGCTTTTAAGAGCCAAAAATCAACTGGAATTATACCGTGATGGTTTGACTGCTGATTTGAGTAAAGCCAAAGCAGAAATGAATAAGTGGAAAGCAGATTACGCAGCGGCTCAAGATAAATTGAAAGTGCTACAGGATTCCTATACCGCTTTAGAAAAAAATAGCGGAGATGCGCTGCAAAGCAACATGAAGAAAAATCGTGATTTGCTGGAACAATTAGATGAAAAAGGGAAAGCGTTGGCATTAGAGCAAGAGCGTTTGAGTAAAAGCGCACAACGTTTGCAGGAATTAGAAAACTTGATCGCTGCCAAAGAAGCCAGCATGAAAAAACTAAAAGAAACCTTGTCTAAAGCCTTGAATAGTTTTGAAGGAAAAGGACTGACAGTAGAGCAAAAGAACGGAAAAGTATACGTTTCTATGGAGAATAAATTGCTTTTCAATTCTGGAAGTTGGGCTGTCGGTCCTGAAGGCAAAAAAGCAGTAATTGAAGTTGGAAAAGTTTTAGGTGACAACCCAGACATCTCTGTCTTGATAGAAGGTCATACAGATGATGATGGTTTTTCTAGTTCAGGACCAATTGCCAATAACTGGGATTTATCAACCAAAAGAGCGACTGCAATAGTGGCAATTTTGAGTGAAAACACAAAAATCAATAAACAAAATCTAACTGCTGCGGGTAGAGGGGAATTTTCACCATTAGCCAGTAATGCAACTGCTGACGGAAAAGCAAAAAACCGTAGAATCGAAATTATTCTTACGCCAAGATTAGATGAAATTGCCGAAATGTTGAACGAGATTAATTAAGGTTCAAAGTTTCTAAGATCGAAAGGTTCAGAGCGTAAGCTTTGGACCTTTTTCTTTTATACACTGGCGTTTTAGTGAATGTATACGAGTTAGATGTAAACAATAATAAATGTAATGCTGATTTGTAATGCAGCTTAATTCCTTAATGGTTTAAAAAATATTTATTGGTCACAGAAATAGTTTGAAACTATGCACTTTAATGCATTTCCCTTTCAGGTTTTAAATAATTTTACCGCAGATTCGCAGATTTTTTTTTGAGGTTATAATAAATCTGTGAATCTGCGGTTGATTTTTATTACTATAACCGTGCAGACTTTCAGTCTGCTAAACCAAAACTATGGGCTTTCAGTCCATGGTGGTTTATTTTGCTTTAGTGTTTGTTATAGAAAATAGCCAACGTGAAGAAGGTTTAGCGCTGATTCGTAATGCAACTTAATTTCTTAATGGTTTAAAAAACCATTTATTTTAAGAAAAATTCATTCGTTGAGGAAAGGGTTTTTAGCTTTCCCGTCAGCTAGTTTTTTTGCAAAATAGTTAGATAGTTATATAGGAATCAATAAACTTAAAAGATAATGCAGTAGTATCATTATAAAACTTCTTAAATTGTCATCGCCTTAATGCTTATATAATCTTAGCATATGTTTTTTATGAAAAGTAATTTTTACATGCCTCTATATTTCTTTCTTTTATTATTTGTGTCGAATAACCTATTAGCACAAGAATTACCTCCTATACAAAAATTTACTTCATTAGATTATGGCGGAGAAAATCAAAATTGGATGATTTCACAAGGGATTGATAAATTCATTTACGTAGGTAATAACGAAGGTCTTTTAGAATATAATGGCGCTAAGTGGAAAATGTATCAATCGCCAAATAACACCATTATTAGGGCTGTTAATGCTGTTGAAAAACGGATTTATACAGGTTGTTACATGGAGTTTGGCTTTTGGGAGAGAGATGTATTTGGTAAACTAAAGTACAAATCCTTAGTGTCCAAGTTTAAGGAATCAATGATCGAAGATGAGCAAATTTGGAATATTATAACCCTTGATGAATGGATGTTGTTTCAATCCTTAAATAGAATTTATTTTTATAATACGGTTAGTGGAGTCACTAAAATCATCCATTCAAAAAATGTAATTTCAAAGGTTTTCAACATTGAGAAAGTTATATATTATCATGTAAATAATGAAGGGATCTTCACCATTGAAGCTGGTAAATCAAGATTATTAGTTGATAGTTCTTTGTTTGGAAATGACAAAGTAGTGGGTATGTTTCAAATTCCAGATGGTTTACTTATTCTAACAAGAGGATTGGGTTTTTACAAGTTGATTGACGGTAAACTATCTGTTTGGAATAGTGCTGCAAGTGAAGTTTTAAAAAATATAAATGTTTTTAATAGCATTCAACTTAAGGATAAAAGTTTTGTAATAGGAACTATAAAAAACGGGGTGATTTATTTGAGTAAAGACGGTGTTGTTGAGTACGAGCTGAATAGAAGCAGGGGACTTAGTAATAATACGGCACTATGCTTGTTTGAAGATATTGATAATAATGTATGGGTAGGCTTAGACAATGGTATTAATTGTATAAACATAAAATCTCCAATAAAGGTCTTTAACGATGATGAAGGAAAGATAGGTACAGTATATACTTCTATCATCTTTAAAGGGCTTTTGTATTTAGGAACTAATCAAGGGCTGTTTTATAAAAAGGCTTTTACACAAGAACCATTTAAGTTTGTTAATGGTACTTCGGGACAAGTTTGGTGTTTGTTTCAGTATGACAATGATTTGCTTTGCGGTCACCACGAGGGAACATTTGTAATTACTGATAATAAAGCTGTTTTAGTATCTAATGTTCCCGGAACTTGGGGTTTTAAGCCTATCCCTAATGCCGAAAACATGCTTTTAGAGGGTAATTATAATGGGTTAAATGTTTTAGTGAGAGAGCAAGGAAGTTGGAAGGTTAAAAATAAAATTAAAGGATTTGATAGCTCTGCACGCTATTTTGAAATAATTAATACTAATGAAGTCTTGGTAAGTCATGGTTATAAAGGTCTTTTTAGACTTAAAATTGATGAAAATTTTACTGAAGTCAAAAATGTTTTTATAGATTCTAGAGTTCCAGTTGACAAAAATTCCAGTTTAATTCAATATAAGAATCAAATTTTATATGCTTATAAAGGAGGAGTACTTCGTTATAATACCACCAAGAATACTTTTGTTAAAGATAGTATTCTTAGTTCCGTAGTAACACAGTCACAATATGCGTCGGGTAAATTAGTGGTAGATAATACCGAAAAACTTTGGGCGTTTTCTAATGATTATATCAGCTATGTTGATGTGAATAATCTAACAAATGATTTAAAAATTAATAAAATCGCTATTTCTTATCCTTTGAGAAAAGGTCAAGTAGGTTACGAAAACATTTCGCATCTTAACAATAATAATTACCTCATTGGGATAACTGATGGTTACCTTACATTAGATCTCAATCAAATAAATAAAAGCAGGGATTATCAACTAGTCTTAAACGCAGTTGAGTTAAATTCTGTTGGAGCAAGCAATATCGCCGTTGATTTTCAAAAACCGGGAGAATTTGAATACTTAAATAACTCGGTGACTTTTAACTATAGTGTTCCAGTTTATAATAAATATAAGGAGGTTCAGTATCAATACAAACTTAAAGGGAGATACAACCAATGGAGTAAATGGAATAACAAATCGGAACTTATATTTGAAAATTTGCCATTTGGAGAGTATGACTTGAGTGTTCGTGCAAAAATAGGGGATAAGTTATCTAGCAATGTTGTAAGTTATCAATTCAGAATCAACAGACCTTGGTTTCTATCTAATACTGCTCTACTCTTGTATTTGGTTTCAATACTTGGTTTTTCTTTACTGACGCATAGAAGCTATAAAAAGTATTATAAAAAATTGCATGCACACAAGCAATTAGAAAATGAACAAATGATTACTAATATCAAGAATGAAAAGCTAAATCAGGATATTGAAAGCAAGAATAGAGAGTTAGCCATCTCGACAATGAGTATTATAAAAAAGAATGAAGTTTTAAACAGTATCCAAAAAGAACTGAAAAAAGATAGGCGTACTGATAACAATGCAGCATTAAAGCTAATAGATACTAATTTACACGACACAAAAGACTGGTCGTTTTTTGAAAAG
>RRZT012211998.1_pt1 | contig 14775 bp, 14 predicted proteins | sample 2165551 | NCBI WGS metagenome assembly RRZT01 (sample SAMN10456910, study PRJNA506462) | wastewater metagenome | biome: wastewater; feature: sludge; material: wastewater sludge; isolation source: wastewater sludge with Escherichia coli K12::gfp cells carrying plasmid... | place: USA: Moscow, Idaho... | reverse complement strand
CCGGGCCAGCCCTGCCGCGTCGGCGCGACGATCGACCTGGCGATGGCCCCGGACGACGGGCGCGACATCGCCCTGCTGCTCGAGCGCGCGCAGGAGGCGCCGTATGCGGGCAAGCAGGCCGGCGAGCGCCAGGTGCGGCGCTTCACTTGACGAAGGTGTTGAGCTGGATCACCGGCAGCAGCACCGCCAGCACGATCACCAGGACGATGCCGCCCCTGCCGACGATCAGCAGCGGCTCCAGGATGGTCGCGGTCTGCATCGCGCGGCGCTGCACCTCGGCGCCGAGCTGGGCGGCGGCGCGCTGCAGCATCAGCGGCAGCTCGCCGGTCTGCTCGCCCAGGCGGGCGAACATCGCCAGCAGCCCTGGAAAGCGCTTCTTTGCCGCCAGCGCCGAGGCCAGCGGTGCGCCTTCGCGCACCTGCACCAGCGCCTCCATCGCGTCGGCGCGCATCGCGCGGTTGGACAGCGTCTCGGCCGCGGCCTGCAGCGCCTTCAGGATCGGCACGCCCGAGCCGGCCAGCATCGCCAGTGTGCCGGCGAAGCGCGCGGCGTTGTAGCCGCGCGCGAGCCGCCCGACCAGCGGCAGGCGCAGCATCGCCGCATCGAGCCGCTCGCGGGTGGCCTCGTTGCGGCGCATCAGCACCAGCGTGGCGCCCGCACCGATCAGCGCCAGCAGCAGCGCCCAGCCCCACTGGCGCAGGAAGGCGCTGATCGCCAGCATCGCGCTGGTCAGCAGCGGCAGCGCCTTCTTGCTGCCGGCGAAGACCTGTGCGACCTGAGGCACCACGTAGGTCACCAGGAAGATCACGATGACGACCGCCACCACCGAGACGATGGCCGGATACAGCGTCGCGCCGATCAGCTTGGCCTTGAGCGCCTGGCGCTCCTCCAGGTCGTCGGCCAGGCGCTCGAGCACCCGGCCGAGCTGGCCGCTCTGCTCGCCGGCGGCCACCACCGCGCGGTAGACCTCGTCGAACTCGCGCGGCGCGCCGGCCAGCGCACGCGCGAAGGGCGATCCGGCATTGACCTCGGCGCGCAGATGCGCGAGCAGCTCGCGCTGGCGCGGCTCCTCGGCCTCTTCGGCCAGTGCGGTCAGCGCCCGTTCCAGCGGCAGGCCGGCGGCCACCAGACCGGCGAGCTGGCGGGTCCAGACCGCCAGCGTGGTCGCGGTGAAGACCCGCCGGCGCAGCAGCGAGGCGCCCGCGCCGCTGCCGGTGGCCTCGCTCTCGGAGGTCACCGGGCTGACCTCCAGCGGCACCAGCGACCGCGCCCGCAGCTGCGCGCGCACCGCGCGGGCGCTGTCGCCCTCGAGCAGGCCGCTCTGGGTCTTGCCGCTGGCGTCGAGCGCCTCGAATCGGTAGGCGGGCATCAGTCCCTCGTCACCCGCAGCAGCTCTTCCATCGAGGTGATGCCGGCGGCCACCAGCCGCTCGCCGTCCTCGCGCATCGAGCGCAGGCCGGCGCCGCGCGCCGCGGCGATCAGCTCGGACTCGGGGGCGCGCGCATGGATCAGCGCCTGCACCCGCTCGTCGACCGTCATCAGTTCGTAGACGCCGGTGCGGCCCTTGTAGCCGCTGTGGCCGCAGTGGTCGCAGCCGACCGGATGCCACAGGCCGTCCTCGCCCTGTCTGCGGCAGTGCGGGCAGAGCTTGCGCACCAGGCGCTGCGCCAGCACGCCCAGCAGCGAGGACGACAGCAGGAAGGGCTCGATGCCCATGTCGGTCAGGCGGGTCACCGCGCTGGGCGCGTCGTTGGTGTGCAGCGTCGCCAGCACCAGGTGGCCGGTCAGCGAGGCCTGCACCGCGATCTGCGCCGTCTCATGGTCGCGGATCTCGCCGATCATGATCACGTCCGGATCCTGGCGCAGGATGGCGCGCAGCGCCTTGGCGAAGGTCAGGTCGATCTTGGCGTTGACCTGGGTCTGGCCGATGCCGGCCAGCTCGTACTCGACCGGGTCCTCGACCGTCAGCACATTGGTGGTCGAGGTGTCGACCTGGCCGAGCGCGGCATAGAGCGTCGTCGTCTTGCCCGAGCCGGTCGGGCCGGTGACCAGCACGATGCCGTGCGGCTGCGCGATGCGCTGCGAGAAGCGCGCCAGCGTGTCGCCCTGCATGCCGAGGCTGGCCAGCGAGAACTTGGCCTCGCCCTTGTCGAGCAGGCGCAGCACCGCGCGTTCGCCATGCACGCCGGGCAGCGTCGACACCCGCACGTCGATCGCGCGCCCGCCGATGCGCAGCGAGATGCGGCCGTCCTGCGGCAGGCGCTTCTCGGCGATGTCGAGCTCGGCCATGATCTTCAGCCGGCTGATGAGGGCCGCGTGCAGCGCCTTGTTGGGCTGAACCACCTCGCGCAGCGTGCCATCCACACGGAAGCGCACGGCCGAGGAGCGCTCGTAGGGCTCGATGTGGATGTCGCTGGCGCCGTCCTTGGCGGCCTGCGTCAGCAGCGCGTTGAGCATGCGGATGATCGGCGCGTCGTCGGCGGCTTCCAGCAGATCCTCCACGGCGGGCAGGTCCTGCATCATGCGGCTCAGGTCGACTGCGCTCTCGACCTCGCCGATGACCGCCGCGGCGCTGGACTCGCCGCCGGCATAGGCCTGGGCGATGCGCTGGGCCAGACGCTCGGAGGCCTCCAGCTCGACCGCATCGACCGCATGCAGGCGCATGACCTCGGCCAGCGCGGCGCGCGGTGCCTGGGCATCGGCCCACAGCACCAGGCGCTCGCCGTCGTCCTCGAGCAGCAGGCGCTGCGACTTGGCCCAGGCATAGGGCAGGGGATGGCGCACGGCAGGATTCCTTGGCGGGATCGGGCTTCGGGTCAGGGCAGGGAGCCGTTGGACGAGGCTGGGGGGCGCGGCGCTGCCGGCGCCGTGGGCTCCGGCAGCGTGGCGGCCGGTCGTTCGGGCAGGGCCGGCAGCACCGGCGCGTCGTTGATGTTGCCCAGCGTCGCCGACGGCGTCGGCTGGCTGGTCTGCTGGCGGGCGCGGATCGCCTCGTAGCGGTCCAGCGTCAGCGCGGTGGCGTCCGCCTGCGTGCGCATCACCACCGGGCGCAGGAAGACCAGCAGATTGGTCTTGACCCGCTTTCGCGAGCCCGACTTGAACAGGTTGCCGACCAGCGGCAGCGAGGCCAGACCCGGCACCCGGTCCTCGCCGTCGCCGAACTCGTCCTTGAGCAGGCCGCCCAGCACCATGATCTGGCCGTCGTCCACCACCACGGTGGTCTCGATCGCGCTCTTGTCGGTGGTCGGCCCGCTGGTGGTGCTGGTGCTGACGACGCTGGAGTTCTCCTGGTAGACCTGCATGCGCACCGTGCCGTTCTCGCCGATCTGCGGCTTCAGGCGCAGCGTCAGGCCGACGTCCTTGCGCTCGATGGTCTGGAACGGGTTGGTGGAGTTGCTGCTCGAGCCGGTGCCGGTGAAGCTGCCGGTGACGAAGGGCACGTTCTGGCCGATGACGATCTTGGCCTCCTCGTTGTCGAGCGCGACCAGATTGGGCGTCGACAGCACGTTGGCGCCGGCCTCGGACTCCAGGAAGCGCGCCAGCGCGCCCAGCGTGTAGACGCCGTTGACCGCCTGGATCAGGCCGACGTTCAGGCCGTTGCCCAGCAGGCTCGAGGCGGTGGTGGTGGCGCTCAGCGAGGAGGTCGTCGTCGTCGACAGATTGACGATGTTGCCGGTCGCGCCGTAGTTGGTGCCGGCCACCAGACCGTACTTGTCGCCGTTCTTGCCCAGCAGGCCCTGCCACTGGAAGCCGAACTCGGCCGTCTTGTTCGCGTCGATCTTGACGATCATCGATTCGACATAGACCTGGGCGCGGCGCGCGTCGAGCTGGTCGATGACCGCACGCAGCTGGCGGTACATCGGCTCCGGCGCGGTGATGATCAGCGCGTTGGTGGCCGGATCGGCCTGGATGAAGCCGCCGGTCGACGGGCTGGCTGCGGCATTGACCGGGCTGGTCGACTGGGTCGAGGCGCCGTTGCTGCCGTTCTGGCCCGCCATCGTGCCGAGCCCGCCGCCGCTGGCGGCGGTGCTGCTGCCCAGGCCGCCCGCGCCTGACAGGCCGCCGGAGGCACCCGCCCCGCCGCCGCTGCCGCCGGCACTGAAGGCCGCGCGCAGCACGGTGGCCAGCCGGGTGGCATCCGCGTTCTTCAGGTAGACGACGCGGATGTTGCCGGTCGCCTCGGCGCCGGTGGGCGGCTGGTCCAGCTTGGCGATGACCGCGCGGATGGCCGCCAGCCGCGCGGCATTGGGCGCGCGGATCAGCAGCGCGTTGGTGCGCGGGTCGGCCAGCACCGAGACCGCGCCGCCGGTGGTGGCCGGCGGTGCACCGGGCGTGCCGCCGGCCGAGCTGTCGGCGAAGCGCTGCACCATCTGCGCGATGTCGGAGGCCACCGCATGCCTGACCGGCACCACCTCGACATCGGTGGCCGCCGGCGTGTCCAGCGCCGCGATGATCTTGGCCAGCCGCTGCAGGTTGTCGGCGTAGTCGGTGATGATCAGCGTGTTGTTGCCGGGGTTGGCGTTGATGGTGTTGTTCGGCGAGATCAGCGGGCGCAGCACCGTCACCAGGTTGTTGACGTTCTCATGCTTCAGGCTGAAGACCTGGGTCAGGATCTGGTCGCCCGAGCGCACCACCTGGCCGACCGAGACGGTGCCGGTCTGCAGCTTGGCCTCGGCCTCGGGCACCACCTTGAGCAGGCCGGAGACCTCGATGACGGTGAAGCCCAGGCCGCGCAGCGCGGACATGAAGTTCAGGAAGGCCTCGCGCTCGGTCAGCGGCTGCTCGCTGTAGAGCGTCATCTGGCCGCGCACCCGCGGGTCGACCACGATCTGGCGCTTGACGATCGCCGCCATCGCCCGCGCGACCGCGTCGATCTCGGCATTGACGAAGTTGACGGTGACCTTCTGGGCGCTGGCGGCGGCCGCGCGGCGGCTGCCCTGCTGGGCCAGCGCGTCGGAGGCGGGGGCGAGACCGCCCAGCGCGGTCAGGCCGGCCAGGGCGGCGGCGAGCAGGCGCGGCGGCACGGGAGGGCGGGAGCACGGCTTCATGGTCATCCGATCGAGAGCAGGGACCGCGCGCCCTGGCGCCGTCCGATGATGTTGAGCAGGTTGTCGAGCGCGGGACGCTCGGCCTCGCGGGCGCTGGCCTCGCCGCGCAGGCGCAGGCCGCCGGCGCCCCAGCTGCCGGTGGCGCTGAGCTGCAGCGCGCCGTCGAGGGTGTCGAGCCCGATCTGCGCGGTGCCCGCCTGGGCCGCATCGCTGCGCACCGTCAGGCGGTAGCTGCCCAGGCGGGGCAGCGTGGTCAGGCGCGAGGAGAGATCGCGCAGCTCCAGCATCGCGCTGCCTTCCATCGAGAAGCGGCCCCGGGCCCAGGTCAGGCGGAGGTCCTGCGTGCCGAGCTGCAGCGCGCCGCCCGGCCGCATGGTGTTGAACGGCGTGCCCAGGCCGACCAGCCAGGCCGCCGGCCACTGGCCGATGCGCCCGTCCGGGCTGTCGGGCGAGGGCTGGATCCGCACCTCGACCCGACCCAGGCCGGGGCGCACGATCAGTCGCGGCTCGCCGCCCAGGCAGCAGTCGTGGCGCAGCGCCAGCTGCGCGGCCAGGCCGTCCAGGCTCAGCCGCCAGCCCAGCCGGCCGGGCAGGGCCATGGCCTCGCGGCTGCCGGGGCCGGCGGTCAGCACCAGCACCGCATCGCCCGCCCAGAGCGAGCCGCGGGCATCGGCCAGCAGCACATGGCCGCGGGTGGCCGCACTGACCGCCTGGGCCAGCCAGGCCGCCGGCGCGACCAGCGGCAGCGTGACCAGCGCGCCGGTCAGCGCGCCGGCCACCGCCCAGCGGCGGCTGGAGCGGGCCTGCGCGACCCAGCCGGTGCGCGAGCGCGTCAGCGCATCGTCGAAGGTCGACAGCGGGCCGACGCTGGGCTGGTAGGTCGGACGCCACGGGCGGGAGTGCAGCGACAGGTCGGGTCGTCGGCTCATGCGGGCGGCCTCGTCAGCGCGGTGCGGCCAGCGTCAGCACGATGCTGCCGCTGTAGCCATTGCCGCTGCGGCCGAGCTGGGCCTCGACCACCCGGGCCCGCGCGGCGCTGCGCACCTCGTCGAGCCAGGCGGCCAGCGCCGCCGGCTCGATGGCGGTGAACTGTACGGTGATGCGCTCGCCGCTGGCCTGCAGTCGTGCGGCCGCCCCCAGCCGCTGGGTGGCCGACTGCAGCGCGGCCTCGGCCTGGGGCGGCGCCACCGGCGGCAGCGCACGCAGCTCGCCCGCTTCGGCAGCCAGGCGGCGCATCTGGGCGAGCTGCGCATCGACCTCGGCCAGTCGGGCCGGCGCAGTCGACAGGCTGCGCAGCGCCGGTGCGATCGCGACGCTCCACAGCAGGAAGAGGCCCAGCACCAGCGCGGCAGCGCCGACCAGCAGGCGCTCTCGCGGGGCCAGCGCCGACCAGCGCTGGCGCAGCGGCGCGAGCTGCTGCATCAGCGCGCCGAGCCGCGGGTCCGTCGCCGGGGCGGGGCGGCTCATCGGGGCGCTCCGCCGCGGGCCTGGCTGATCTGCACCTGATCGGCGCCCGGTTCGAGCCGCCAGCCGCCGGGCGCCAGCGTGGTGCGCATCTGCTCGAGCAGCTCGGGCGGCAGGCCCTGCACGCCCAGGCGGATCTGGCCCGGCTCGAAGGCCACGGTCTGAGGCGGGCGGCCCTCGGGCCAGACGCTGGCGGCCACCTGCATCAGCGTTTCCAGGTCGCCGTCGCCGGCGCGGCCGGCGCTGGTTCGCAGCATCTCGTTCTCCCGTTCCATCTGCACCGGGGCATCCAGCACCGCACGCACCTGAGGATGGGTGCGGGTCAGCAGCTGGGTCATCTCCAGCCGGCGGCTGCGGATCTCGCGCTCCTGCAGCCAGGCCCAGGCATTGAGGCCGACCACCTGCACCAGCGCCAGCCCGAGCAGGCCCAGGCGCACCGGCCGCCAGGCCGGGGTCATGAAGCGGCGCCAGCCCTCGCGCAGCTGGGCCAGACCGCGGTGGCGCGGTGCCAGCTCGAACTGGCGCAGGTTCCAGGGGCTCTGCGCGGCGGCCAGCAGCAGCTCGGCCTGACGGGTGACCTGCACCGGCTGGCCCAGCCAGCGCTCGGCCGGCGCGGCGGCGGCCGGCTCGGCCGTCCACAGCGTGTCGCCCGGCAGCGGCTCGGGCAGCAGCGAGCGCGCCAGCGAGCCCGCCACCGGCCAGGTCGACACACCCTGCGCGTCGGCCCAGCTCAGGCGCGGGCGCGGCGGTTCGTCGGCCGGGTCGACATGGAAATGGCCGCGCGCCAGCGTGTCGGGCCACAGCATCGGCACGATCCGGTCGACCGCCCGGCCGCCGGCCTCGATCGCGCCGATCTGCGCCACCAGCCAGTCGCGGTCGATCGCGGCCAGCCAGCCGGGCTCGCCGGCCTGCGCATCGGGTGCGGCGGCCAGATGCAGCGCGTCGGTCTCGTCGAGCAGCGCCTCCTCGGCCAGGCCGGCCAGCGCCGCGCGCAGCCGGGCCGGCGGCGCCTTGGGCCAGTCGATGCGGTGGAAGGCCACATCGGCCGGACCGCAGGCCAGCACCGTGGTGCCGGCCTGGGGCAGCAGCGCGGCGGCGCAGCGGCCTTCGGACTGGACTGTGCGGCCGTCCGGACTCAGCACCCAGCCCAGTTCCTGTGCGGGTGCCGCAGCCGTGCGGCCCTGCGGATGCAGGCGCGGACGGTCGGGCAGTTGGACAACGAGCAGGCTCATGCGGGTTCGGTCAATTCGGGCCGATTGTAGGGCGCGGGGCGGGGGCGGACTGTGACCGGGCGTGGTGTCCGTTTCATGAACAGAGCGGCATTTCCGGCCTGGTTCTGCCTCGATCGACGGGGGCCGCGCTGCTTCAAGGGCGCTTCAGGGCTGCAGCAGCGCCTGCAGCTCGAGCGGATCGGTCAGCCGCCGGGTCGACAGCAGCCGCACCTCGCGGCCCTGGCGCTCGATCAGCGAGCGCTGCGCGATCATCATCGTGTCGAGCCGCAGCGAGCCGGTCACCACGAAATAGGCGCTGTTGACGCTGACCCGGCGGGCGTCGGTCAGCGCGCGTTCGCCCAGCACCCGCTGCACCTCGTCGGGCGATCGCAGCGGATCGCGCTGGCGCGCCTGCACCAGGCGCTGCGCGCCGGCCAGGTCGATGCCGGGCAGCACCGCGGCGATGACCTCCTTGGGCGCGGTGTTCAGATTGACCGGCGTCTCGCGCGGCAGCAGCACCACATAGGGCCTGAGCGTGCGCACCACCGGCTCGGACAGGCCCAGCCAGCCCAGCTCGTCGACCGAGGGCGGCATCAGCGGCAAGGCCGCCGTGCCGGTGGCCGATTCGGCCTCGGCCTCGGTGGCCCCGCCGGGCGTGGCGCGGCGCAGCGCCAGCGCCAGCCGCTGCGCGACATCCGCGCCCAGGCCGATGTGCTCGCACAGCCGCGTCAGCGTCTGCAGCTCGGGCGGGCTGATCTTGCCCTGCTGGATCAGATTGCGCAGGTTGTAGCGTGCCTGCGCATCCTCGATGCGGCCGGACAGGAAGGCGTCGGGCATGCCCTCGCTCATCTGGCGGTCGGCGGCCAGGAAGGTCGACAGGCGCGCCTCGGCCAGCGGCGCGGCCCAGGGCTCGTTGAGATGGTCGGTGCCGCCGCTGCGGGCGTCCTCGCGCAGGATCATGCGCGACCAGTCCATCGCGCCCTGCAGCAGCCATTGCGCCTGGGTCTGGGTGCGTTCGGCCGCCTCGACCTGCAGCGCGCGCCACTGCTGCCAGAGCATGCCCGCCGCCAGCGTCGCCACCACGGTGACCAGGATCATCGCGGTCAGCAGCGCCGCGCCGCGGGGGCGTGCCGGCAGCGCGCGGCGTCGGGCGAGGAGGATCGGTCTCATGGATGGATCAGGCGGATGTCGCGGGTCAGCGTGCCGGCGGCGGTGCCGCCCTCGCCGAACTGCAGCAGCAGGCGCACGCCGTCGGGCAGGGCCTCCTGGTTGACGATGACCGGCGGCGTCGCGCTGTTGCCGGCGCCAGCGCCGCCGCCATCCGGGCTCTGGCCGTCCTGCCGCCCGGGCGTTGTTGCCGGCTCTGCCGCCGGTGCGCTGCCGGCCAAGTCGCCGCTGGACTGCGCATTGCTCCAGCTGCTGCTGCTCTGGTGATAGTGATGGAGCTGCCACTGGCTGACGCCGTGCAGCATCGCCAGCGTGCCGGCCTCGCTGCCCAGCAGCTGGTAGCTGCGCATCCAGTGCTCCTGCAGCGCGTCCATCGCGGTGACCGCCGGCGAGCTCCAGCGCCACAGCGTGCCGCCGCGCAGCGTCCAGGCCACCACCTGCAGGCCCTCGGGGCGGCGGCGGGTCAGGCGCAGCGTGGCGCCGTCGAAGTTCAGTCCCGGCACCACCTGGGAGTCATGCACCTCGCGCAGGTCGATCTCCCACTGCGACATGACCGACTGCAGACGCAGCAGCCGCTCCATGTGCGCCTGGGTGATCTCGCGGCTGCGCACCACCGCGTCGACGCCCTGCCAGGCCATCGCGGCCATGACGGCCATGATCGACAGCGCGACCAGCAGCTCGATCAGCGTGAAGCCGCGCGACCGCGACCGCGATCCGGGAACGGGTGGGCGCATTGGCATCAGAGCCTCGACATCACGGTGCTGTAGGTCAGCAGGCTCTGGCCGTCGGCATCGAGCATGCGCACGTCGATGCGCCGGAACAGCGGATTGGGCGTCGGCCGCACCGAGACCCGGCCGGCATAGCTGCGCCCGAGCTGCTCGCAGCTGAATTCGCTGTCGCCCACCGGCGGGAGCTGGCGCGACAGGCGCAGGTTGGCGAGATGGCTGTCGGCGCACCACTGCGCGGCCAGCGTGCTCTCCAGCCGCTCGGCGTTGCCGCTGAGCGCGCCGGCGGCCTTGATGCCGGCGGCCAGCGTCAGCGCGACGATGGTCAGCGCCACCAGCACCTCGACCAGGGTCAGGCCGCGTTCAGCGCGGTGCCGCATCGCCGTCCTCGCTGATCACCGCGAAGGGCGCCAGGCCGTCGCTGCCCAGGCGCACGCTTCGGTCCTCGAGCCGCAGCACCAGCTGCTGCGCCGGAATGACCGGCTCCGGCCCGAGCACCAGCGCGCGCTGACCGGGCGGCAGCTGCACCTCGATGCGGCCGGAGAGCTCGCGCTCGGCCCAGTGCTGCGGCAGGCCGTGCTGCGGCGGCAGGCCCTGGAAATGGAAGTCGGCGTCCTCGGCGCGATCGTCCGGGCCGAAGCTCCCCGGCCGACCCGGCCCGGGCGCCCAGCCGGCGAGCGTGCCCGAGGCGCGGGCCTGCACCCGTGCGGCCTCCAGGATCGCGGCCAGCCGCGAGGCCTCGCGCTCCAGCCGGGTCGAGGCCGGGTCCGGCAGCGCCATCGTGACGACCGCACTGGCCAGCGCGACGATGGCGACCACCACCAGCAGCTCCAGCAGCGTGAAGCCGCGCTGGCCGCCGCGCTGGCCGGAACGGCTCACTGCCAGGAGCCGATGTCGGCGTCCTTGCCTTCGCCGCCTGCCTGGCCGTCCGCGCCGTAGCTGAAGACGTCGATCGGGCCCTTCACGCCCGGATTGGCGTACTGGTAGGCGCGGCCCCAGGGGTCGGCGGGCAGCTTGTCCAGATAGGGCTTCCAGTTGCCCGGCACCGGCGCGGCGGTCGGCTTGGCCACCAGCGCCTGCAGGCCCTGCTCGCTGGTCGGGTAGCGCTGGTTGTCGAGCCGGTAGAGCTTGAGCGCCTGCATCAGGTTGTTGACATCGGTGCGGGCGGCGGTGGCGCGGGCATCGTCGGCACGGTCGAGCACGTTGGGCACGACCAGCGCGGCCAGCACGCCGATGATGACCAGCACCACCATCAGCTCGATCAGCGTGAAGCCGCGTGCGGCAGTGCGGGCGAGACGCGAACTTTTCATTCGGGCAATCCTGTCGGGCGATGAGTCGGCGGGGTCGTCGATCATAATCCGGCGCCATGGCAGCACGTTGGACAGCATGGTTGGTATGGGCCGCCCTGGCGGGCAGCCTGGTCTTCTGGGGCCTGCGCCTGGGCGTGCGTCCGGGCGGTCTGCCGCCGCAGGTGCAGACGGTCGCCACCGACCAGGCGGTGCGTGGCGATGTGCTGCGCATGCTCGGTGCGGTGCCGGCCGCCGCCGTCGGTCTGCCGGCGGCCGCACCTGAGGCGGCAGCACGCTTTCGTCTGATCGGTGCGGTGGCCCGCAGCGGCGGCGAAGGCTGGGCGACGCTGGCGGTCGACGGTCAGCCGGCGCGCGTGGTGCGCGTCGGCGCCGCCGTGGACTCGAACTGGGTGCTGCAGTCGGTGAGCGCCCGTCAGGTCACGCTCGGCCCGGCCGGCGCGCCCGCGCAGCTCACGCTCGATCTGCCTCAGCTGCCGCCGCCGGCCACCGGCGTGCCGGGTCAGCAGGGCGCAGCGGCTGCGCCTGCGCCTGCGCCGGCCGGCATGATGCCGGAAGGCATGCAGCCGGTGCCGCCCATCCAGGTTCCGCCCGACGGCGTGATGCCGGGGCAGCCGCCGATCATCCAGGCGCAGCCCGAAGGGGCCGGCACCGTCAGCGGCGGGGTGGTCGAGCCGCCCATGGTGCGCTGAAGCGTCTCAGCCGCGCACCGGGCGCGGGTCGAAGTCCGACGGCGTGGTCTCGGCGGGTTCGGCCGGCGGCGGCATCGGCTCCACGGTGTCCTCGACCTCGGTGAGCAGCGCGCAGGCGGCGCGCACCAGCGGCCAGCTCAGCGCGGTGCCGGTGCCGTCGATCGACTCCAGGCCCAGCGCCAGCAGCGCCGCGCTCTCGAAGCCGGCCAGCACCACATCCAGACCGCGGTGGTCGGTGCTGCGGCAGAACAGCGCATAGTCGACCACCGCCGGCGCGATCTGCGAGGCCACCAGCAGCGCGGCGCAGGCGCTCATGCCGTCGACCAGGATCAGCATGCGCCGCTCGGCCGCGCTCAGCATCGCACCGACCATGACCGCCATCTCGAAGCCGCCGAAGCTGGCCAGCGCCTGCACCGGATCCTCGCTGCCGGGATGGCGGGAGTGGGCGCTGTGCAGCACCGCCAGCACATGGTTGAGCTCGTCCTCGTCCATCCGGGCGCCCGAGCGCACCAGCTCGCGCAGCGGCAGGCCGGTGATGCGCGAGATGACCAGCGCGGCCGATGCACCCGAGCCCACGCCGAGCCCTGCGCAGCCCAGCACATTGCCCGGCAGCGCCTTGGCGATCTCCATGCCGGCCCGCAGCGCGGCATTGACCTGGTCGAGCGTCATCGCCGCGGTGACGCGGCCGTTGCGGGTGCCATGCGCGATCTTGCGCAGCAGCATGCCCGGCCGGGCAGGCATCGCGCTGGCCAGGCCGCAGTCGACGATGTCGAGCGTCATGCCCTGCTGATGGGCGAACACCGGCAGCGGCACCCGGCAGGCCAGCAGGTCCTCGATCTGTGCGGCGGTGCTGTGGTGCTGCGGCGGGTTCAGGTCGACCGCCAGGCCGTGGTCGCCGGCGAACAGCAGCAACTGCGGCTGGCGCAGTCGCGGGCGCAGCGTGCCCTGGATCAGCCCCAGGCGCAGCGCCAGCGGCACCAGCTCGCCGAGCCCGCCGGCGGTGGCGACGCGACGCTCGAGCTTGAAGCGCAGCGCCTCCTCGAGCTGGGGGTGGGCGGTCGGGACGATCAGGGGCCGGGCAGCGGAAGACATCGGAAATCCGGGTTCAGGACAGGGCGAGGGAGAAGGCGACAGATTGTGTGCGCCAGCCCGCCCGGCCGTGACCCGTGTGCCCCGGCATCCCGTGGCGCTTCAGTGCATTCCGGCGCGTGAATTCAGCGCAGGAACAGCCGGTAGACCGGGTTGTCGGTCTCTTCGGTGAAGGGATAGGCCAGCGTGTCGAGGAATTCGCTGAAAGCCGCGCCGTCGGCCGCCGGCACCTGGATGCCCACCAGGATGCGGCCGTAGTCGGCGCCCTGGTTGCGGTAGTGGAACAGGCTGATGTTCCAGTCCGGGTGCATGCTCGAGAGAAAGCGCATCAGCGCGCCCGGCCGCTCCGGGAACTCGAAGCGGAACACGCGCTCGTCGCGGGCCAGCTCCGAGCGGCCGCCGACCAGGTGGCGCAGGTGCGTCTTGGCCAGCTCGTCATGCGTCAGGTCGACCGCGCCGAAGCCCTGGGCCGCGAACAGCGCGCCGATCTCGGCCGACTCGCCGCGGGTCTTCGTGCTCAGCCCGACGAAGATGTGCGCGACGCGCTCGTCGCTGATGCGGTAGTTGAGCTCGGTGACGCTCCTCGGGCCGATCAGCTCGCAGAAGCGCTTGAAGGAGCCGCGCTCCTCGGGGATCGTCACCGCGAACAGGGCCTCGCGCTCCTCGCCGACCTCGGCGCGCTCGGCGACGAAGCGCAGGCGGTCGAAGTTCATGTTGGCGCCGCAGGTGATCGCGACGAAGGTCCGGTCGGCGCAGCCCTCGCGCGCCACGTACTGCTTGACCGCCGCCACCGCCAGCGCGCCCGACGGCTCCAGGATCGAGCGGGTGTCCTGGAAGACATCCTTCATCGCCGCGCAGACCGCGTCGGTGTCGACGACGACGAACTCGTCGACCAGCTCGCGCGCGACGCGGAAGGTCTCCTCGCCGACGAACTTCACCGCGGTGCCGTCGGCGAAGAGTCCGACATCGTTGAGACGCACCCGCTGGCCGGCGCGCACCGACTGCAGCATCGCGTCGGAGTCGACCGTCTGCACGCCGATGATGCGGATCTCCGGGCGCACCGCCTTGATGTAGGCCGCCACGCCCGAGATCAGGCCGCCGCCGCCGATGGCGACGAAGACCGCGTCGATCGGGCCCTCGTGCTGGCGCAGGATCTCCATGCCGATCGTGCCCTGGCCGGCGATCACGTCCGGATCGTCGAAGGGGTGCACGAAGGTCAGGCCTTCGGCCTCGGCGACCTTCAGCGCGTGGTCGTAGGCGTCGTTGTAGCTGTCGCCGTGCAGCACGACCTCGCCGCCGAGGTGGCGCACCGCGTCGACCTTGACCTGTGGCGTCGTCACCGGCATCACGATGACCGCGCGGCAGCCCAGGCGCTGGCTGCCCAGGGCCACGCCCTGCGCATGGTTGCCGGCCGAGGCGCAGATGACGCCGCGCGCGCGCTGCTCCGGGCTGAGGTGCGCCATCTTGTTGTAGGCGCCGCGCAGCTTGAAGCTGAAGACGGGCTGGTTGTCCTCGCGCTTGAGCAGCACCTGGTTGCCCAGCCGGCGCGAGAGCTGGCGCGCCGGCTCCAGCTCGGTCTCGCGCGCGACGTCGTAGACCCGGGCGGTCAGGATGCGCTTCAGGTAATGGTTCAGCAGGGTCTGGCGGTCGTCGGACATGGGCGGGAGCAAGAGCGGGAACAAGGGCAGAAACGGCCGCTAGTGTCGCGCAAACCCGGATGGCAGACGAAAAAAAGCCCGAGGCTTGTGGCCTCGGGCTCAATCCACCTATGGAGGAGGGTGGAGGAGACAACCAGTGCGTGAGAGTGTCCGTTGTTCGAAAAGTTCTAGGGGACAGTCCCGATTTCTTGTTTGAAAGTGTACCAAAGCAATTGCTGCATTGCAACGAGAACGAGCGCATCGGCCATGCCGTTGCCGGCCGGCGTGTGCAGCGGGGCACGGTCGCACGTCACCAGAAAGCGCGAGAAGCCCCGTCCTTCAGGGCGGGGAGGTAGAGCGCAGGCTCGCGCAGCGAGCCATTGGCTTGGTGGTCGAGTTTCCTGTGGCATAGAAAACTGGTTGTATGTACAGTAT